>ODAI014221649.1_pt1 | contig 13818 bp, 10 predicted proteins | sample 1539321 | NCBI WGS metagenome assembly ODAI01 (sample SAMN02144231, study PRJEB22623) | gut metagenome | biome: sheep rumen | host: Ovis aries | place: New Zealand
CTTAATCCCATCCCGATAAATCCGAAAAGAAGGAAGAACAAAACGAGAATCACCACCAAAATGATGATGGCGCGGCGATCGTTTTCGCTTAATTGAAGACTGGCATAGACGAGGTAGTTCATTTTTCTTCCTCCTCATCCAAAATGTTCGATTCTTCGTTTTCGTCGGAGGCAAGAGAAGTCTCTTCTTCGGCTTCGATATCGAAATACGCTTCCTCTTCTTGGCTTTCTTCGCGATTTAGAGGTTCTTGATTGAATTGAGTTAATTGAGGCGCGGTCTCTTCAGCGGCGACTTCTTGAGGAGGAATTTGCTGATAAGAGGTAGGGGGTACCTGGGGCATGGGTTGCGGCGGGATTTGCTGACCTTGTGGATAAGGCTGCCCTTGATAATAAGGATTGCCATAAGGATTTTGCTGGGGCGGGATCTGCTGTTGATAGCCTTGGGGAATTTGTTGTTGCGGATATCCCGGCGGAATCGGAGTAGGGCCTGCGCCCGTATAATAGGTTTGCTGAACGTAGATCGTTTGAGGTTGAGGGGCTGGCTCTTCCTTTTCTTCTTTCGCGGCACGATTTTTTTCATCGATTGCCCGCTGAAGCGCCTCTTCGGCTTTGATGTCTTCCTCGTAAGGAAGGAACATTTTTTTCTCTCCTTTGAAGAAATTGATCAAGGCATGAATTCCTTGGTAGAAGAAATTGAAAAAACCGAAAACGGCAACTCCAACGATTCCGACTGCGATGATGGGGAGAAGGAGAAACCAAAGCAGCCCTAAACCAAAGTTCTTCAGGAATTTCATTGCTTTGTAATTTTAGAGGTGTCTTCTTTCTTTCTCAATAAACAAGAATGAAACATTGACGCGAAGATAATGGAGAAAAGGAATAGACCAGTGAGAATCAAACCCGTTCCTTCCGGCATCTTTTTATATAGAAAAGCAAATAAGAATAAGGAAATGATAAATAACGCGCCTAGGATAACGAAAGAAATCCAGGAAGGTTTATCTAGTAAGGCGAATACGGAGCAAACCGTCCAATATAGCGATAAGCCAAGGAAGAAATAACCGGTCCCGGCATTAACGAAGACTAAGCCAGCGGCTAAACCAAGAAAGGCCAAAGCGATTAGAGGATAAAACTTTTCCCAAATAGGTTTAGAAGGATTCTTTTCAACAAGCCTTTCTTCTAATAGCAATAAGACGACATGACTTAAGGCAACTTCCCCTAAACTATAGCCAAAACCGAAAAGCGGGATGATAGCCATTGCTTCTGAGTTATCTCCTTTGCCGATGATGCTAAGCAAAAAAGAAGGCATATCCACTTCATAAATGGCTTTAATGAGCAGCAGAGAGAGGAAAAAGAAAGCCACCTGGACCAAAGCGGAAACGAATAAAGAAAGCATCACGGGTGCCTTCTTTTGATATAGAAAGCCATAAACGAGTCCCGTGAATAGTCCCGGGAACATATAGAAAAGAATCGTTTGGAAATTCCAAAAAGAAATGGCCAAGGACACGCCCATTGCCCCAAGCAAATAGATGGGGTAATAACGGAATTTGCAATAGACGGCCACGAGGCAAGATATCGCCGGGATGATGATCATCAAGAATAACGCGCTTAAGGGTAAGAAAGCAGCAATCAAAGAAAAAACGGCCGCGATGCCAACCATAATCGCGATGAAAGCGATGCTTTGGACGGGCGTTTCTCTCCTTTTAAGCGGTGTCATAACTTAATTTTACACACAAGCGCCATAAAAAGAAAAAAAGAGGAAAGGCAATTTTGAATTTCTTTGCTTTTCTTATTTATAAGAAGAGCAACAAGTTTTACAATATAGAAGTCTATGATCGAATACGAAAAATTACTGAACGAACAACAATTAGAAGCCGTGACCGCGGCAACTCAATTTAACCGCATCATCGCGGGATCTTGATCAGGGAAGACGCGTGTTTTGACTTTTCGCATCGCTTATCTTATCGACCGTCTCCACGTTGATCCTTCTTCAATTTTGGCCGTGACTTTCACCAACAAAGCCGCGGGAGAAATGCAAGACCGTGTCCGTAAATTGCTTCCGGATGAAGCGATGTTCCTCCAAGTGAAGACGTTCCATTCTTTCTGCTCCTACTTTTTGCGGAGAGAGGCTTCTTTGATTGGCTATCCCGCCTCCTTTGCTATTTTGGACGAAGACGATCAAAAGCAGCTTGTAAAAAATATTGCTTCCGATGAAGGGTTCCGCAAAGGTGACCCCATCGTGAAAAGCGCCCTTTATTACATCGATAAAAAGAAAAGCAGTGGCTTATATCCAGATGACATCAATGCCACCAACATCATGTCTGAAGAGGAAAAACTTTGCCTGAAATTTTACGAAATCTACGAAATTCGAAAGCAGCAGATGTTCTCTTTGGATTTCGATGATTTGATTTTGCAAACCATCTTAATTCTTCGTCACTTCCCCGAAGTTAGAGATCATTGGGCTCATAAAATTAGCAATATTCTCGTTGACGAATATCAAGATACCAACGATCAGCAATATGAATTGATCCAATTGCTATCCACGCCCTCGACATCGATTACCGTTGTAGGCGATCCAGACCAGACGATTTATACCTGGCGCGGCGCCAATCAAAAGATTATTTTGCGTTTTGCCGAGGAACATCCGGGTTGCCGCGACATCGTTTTGAACCAAAATTATCGCTCGACCGAGCCGATTCTTAACGCGGCTAACGCCTTGATTTCCCATAACAAACAACGCATCCCAAAGGATTTGTTCACGAAGAACGGAAAAGGCGAACCGGTTGCCTTGAAGCGTTTTGATAGCGATAGCCAAGAGGCCCATTGGGTCGTTGACCGCATTCAAACTCTCGCCTCGAAGGAAGGGGATGAGCCAAATTACCGCGACATCGCAGTTCTTTATCGCTCTTCTTATTTAACTCGCCCGTTTGAAAAAGAATTTGGATTACGCGGGATCCCCTATCGAATCTATGGGGGCTTGCGATTCTATCAAAGGCAAGAAGTCAAAGATTGTCTTGCTTATTTCCGATTGATTATGAACCCCATGGACGATATTTCTTTTGAAAGAATCGTTAATGTTCCCAAGCGGTCGATTGGCGATGGCTCTTTGGAAAAGATCCGTCAAGAAGCACAAGAACTCCAATTGTCCGAATTCGATTATGTTTCCCATATCGTTGATTATCCCGGAACCACTTTGCCTAGCCGCGTCATCGGTGCTTTGAATGTCTTGGTTGCAAAGATTGAGGCCTGCAAAGAGCAACTAAAAGAAAATCTAGAAACCTATGGGGCTACGCTGCGTAACTTCCTGGAAGATATCGGATATTTCAAATATTTAGCCGAGTTAGAGGATATCGATGAAGACCGCATTGGAAACGTCAATTCGTTGTTCGACGATATCAATTCCTTTATCTCCAATAACCCAGAATCCACCTTTGATGAATACCTTCAAAACATCTCTTTGCTAACGGCTCAAGATGATATGAATGGCGGGAATTATGTTTCCTTAATGACCGTCCATACGGCCAAAGGATTGGAATTTCCCCATGTCTTTATCATCGGACTTAACGAAGGGACTTTCCCCAACGCAAGAGCTACTGCTGAAGAAGGGCGCGATGGCATGGAAGAAGAAAGACGTCTTGCTTATGTTGCTTTCACTAGGGCGCAGAAAACGTTGACCCTTACCACCCATAGCGGCTATAGCCACGTAACCGATTCTCACGCTAGCCCCAGTCAATTTTTCAAAGAAGCGAAATTATTCTTCCCAGCCGAAAGCTTTAATCCCGCTTATCGTCCTTATGGAGGAGATCGCTTCAATACGAATCCACGTCCCCGTCCTTTTACTTCTTTCTTCTCCGATGGGGATGCCATTTCTCCTTTCGAAGAAAAGAAATCCGAATCCGTTATTGAAGAAAAGAAAGAAACCAATGGGGTTACCAATTGGCATGTTGGCGATCGCGCCTATCATGAAAAATTTGGAGAAGGCGATGTCGTCGAAGTCATTGACTCTACGATTATCGTGATTGATTTCGATTCCGCTGGAAAGAAAACGCTTCTTTCCACTCATAAATCTTTGTCGAGAATCCGTTCCAAAGGAGGGCAAGCCTGATATGAACCATCAAGAAGCAGAAAAGCGCGTTGAATTTCTCACCAAAACTTTGGAGAGATGGAATTACGAATATTACGTCCTCGATAATCCTTCGGCTACCGATGCGGAATTCGATCGTTACATGAACGAACTCCAAATGATCGAGAAGGAATTTCCTGATCTCAAATTTAGGACCTCTCCTACCCAAAGAGTCGGCGGGCAAGTCGCCTCCGAATTCAAAAAGATTCCCCATAAGCGATTGATGCTTTCTTTGGGCAACGCTTTTAACGAAGATGACTTACGCGATTTCGACCGCAAGATATGCCAATTGCTCGGAAGAAGCAAAATCGATTACATGGGTGAGCTAAAAATCGATGGCCTAGGCATGTCTTTGGTTTATGACCATGGCGAATTGCAATATGCCGTTACCCGTGGAGACGGGGAAATGGGGGAGGACGTGACCCAAAACGTGATCACGATCCCTTCAATTCCTCTCCATGTAGAAGAAAAACGCCCATTTGAAGTCCGCGGGGAAGTGTTCATGCCGAAAGCGTCGTTAGAACGCGTTAATGTGGAACGTTCTTTATCGGGTGAACCTGCTTTTGCTAACACTAGGAACGCCGCGGCTGGATCGATTCGTCAGCTCGATTCTTCAATTGCTGCTTCTCGTGGACTAGATGCTTTCTGGTATTACTTAGTCAACGCCAGGGAAATTGGCCAGCACCTTCATTCCAATTCGCTTGATTATTTGACCAATCTTGGCTTCAAAACCAATCCGGAAAGAAGAAGGCTCCATGGCATTGAAGAAGTGATTAATTACGTCAAAGAATTCACGGAAAAACGCGATTCTTTGCCTTATGACATCGATGGCCTCGTCTTCAAAGTAGATGATTTGGAAGAATACGAAACCATCGGCTACACCGCGAAGACGCCAAAATGGGCTATCGCCTACAAATTCCCTCCTAAGGAAGTGTCGACGAAATTGTTAGATATCGTTTTGACGGTTGGGCGCACGGGAAGAATTACGCCGAATGCGGTTTTAGAACCCGTTCGCGTTGATGGGTCTTTGGTCCAACGCGCTACTTTAAATAACGAAGATTTCATCAAAGACAAAGGGTTGATGATCGGGGATCAAATCGTTCTTCATAAAGCGGCTGATGTTATTCCTGAAGTTGTTCGACCTTTGACGGAACTTCGTGATGGCTCGGAACGTCCTTTCGTGATGTCGGAGACTTGCCCCGAATGCGGCATGCCTTTGACCCGAGTCCAAGGGCTCCATTATTGCTTAAATCGCGAATGCCCCTCTCGGAAGATTGAAGCCTTGATCCATTATGCCTCTCGCGATGCGATGGATATCGAAGGCATGGGCGACAAAGTGGTGGAAGAGCTTTTCGCTGAAGGCTTTATCAAAGATATTCCCGATTTCTATCGCCTATATCAATATGAGCAAGACATCAAAATGCTCGATGGTTGGGGCGATCGGATGCTTAGCAATTTGATGGCTGAGATTGAAAAATCCAAGAAACAATCTTTGGAGCGTCTCCTCTTTGCTTTAGGCATCAAGGAAGTCGGGGTAAAGATGGCGAAGATCCTCGCCCGTCGTTATAAGACCTTGGATGCCTTGGCTCAAACTAGCGAAGAAGAATTGCTTAAGATCGATACGATGGGGCCTATTGGGGCCAAAGCCATTTACGATTATTTCCACGATGAAGTCCATCTTGCCTTGATCGAAGAACTTCGGGAAATCGGAGTTAATTTCGAATATCTAGGCAAAGACACGATTGACGTGAACAATTATTTCTATGGGAAAGCGGTCGTCTTGACTGGGTCTTTGGTCAACTATAGCCGTCAACAGATGACGGAAATCTTAGAAGGAATTGGGGCTAAGGTGGCCGGCTCAGTATCCAAGAAAACGGATGTCGTCATTGCCGGTAGCGATGCCGGGAGCAAGCTTACCAAAGCCCAGGAATTAGGCATTCTCGTCATTGATGAAGAGGAAGCCGCTTCCCATTTAAGCACTTTGCGCGGCAATTAAGATTTATTTGCTTTTTGCAGGCTTTTGAATGCGATTTGCAAAGTTTTCGCATGGGTGCTTTTTTTGCTTCCAGCAGGAAAAATAATGATTACTAGTCTTGATAACTAGCAAGGCTAGTTCCATTAGAGTATACTTAACCCGATTTATCCGTTGAGGTGCGATGATGAAAGAAATTACGCTTGATGTCCTTCACGATGCCAGCGCTCGCCTTATGTTCTCTATGACCGAAAGCGAATATTCGACGTTGCTGGACGAATTCCAAATTCTGACAAAGCAAATGCAGATCATCGGGGAGATCGAAGGCTTAGAAGATTATGAGCCAATGACCTTCCCTTTCGATGTGAGCGTGGATTATTTAAGAGAAGATGTTGCTTCGACTCCTTTGCCTAGAGAAGAAGCCTTGGCTAACGCGGGCTCGGTCCAAGATAACCAAATCAAACTTCCAAAGGTGGTGGGATAATGAGTTACTTAGATTGTTCGATCCGCGAGATCCATCAAGCTTATCTTGATAAAAAAACCACCCCGTTGGAATTAACCAAAGAAGCGCTTGCTAGGGCTAAAGAAAATAAAGACAACGCTTTTGAATTCATTAACGAAGAAGGCGCTTTGGAATTCGCTTCCTCTTTGGTTGAAGTAGAAAAAGACAATCTTCTTTGGGGTATTCCTTATGCCCTAAAGGACAATTTCTCTACCAAAGGCATCCCAACCACGGGTTCATCTAATATCCTAAAAGGTTACATCCCGTTATTTGATGCCACCGTTGTCGAAAAGCTACGCGAAAAGAAATGCATCTTGATCGGGAAGACGACCCTAGATGAATTAGCGATGGGCGGAACTGGGACAACGGGCCATTTGGGAATAACCTATAACCCCTTCGATCCAAAGCACGAACGCTTGATTGGTGGATCTAGCTGTGGCTCTTCTTGTTGCGTTTCCGCTGGCATCGTTCCCTTTGCTTTGGGTTCTGATACTGGTGACTCGGTGAGAAAGCCTGCCTCTTATGGTGGAACCGTTGGCCTTAAGCCAACCTGGGGAAGAATCAGTCGTTATGGTCTATTCCCATTTGCTCCATCGATGGATCACGTTGCCTATTTCACTCGCTTTGCCGATGATAGCGCCATTCTATTAGAAGCCTTATCCGGAAGAGATGACCGTGATAGCACTTCCTCTTTCCGTCCGGTTGAAGATTATAAAAAAGATATCGATAAGCCGATTGCTGGCATGAAGATTGCCGTAATCAAAGACATCGTTTCTTCGATGAGCAACAAGCAGGTTCTTGAGGATTTCGCTTCCACCGTGAACAAATTAAAGGAGCTTGGAGCCGTTGTGGAAGAAGTGGAATTCGGTGAGGAATTGCTTAAAGCCATCTATCCAACCTATTTCGTGATTTCCTGCGCGGAAGCAACTTCCAACAACGCCAATCTCGATGGCATCAAATTCGGACCTTTCTATGGCGGAAAGACTTATCAGGAAGTCATGATCAACGCCAGAACAAAAGGGTTCAGCGAATTGATCAAGCGCCGTTTTGTCATTGGCTCTTTCGCCTTGATGAGCGAGAACCAAGAAGAATTGTTCCTTCGCGCTCAACGTTTAAGAGCCAAAATTGTGGCTAGGGCCAACGAGTTATTTGAAAAATACGATTTCATCTATGCACCGGCTGCTCCAGGTATTGCCCCGAAATTCGAGGATCGTTCCAATCGTCTTGCTGATGAATATTTGATCGCGGATAACCATCTTGCTTTAGGCAATTTTGGCGGATTCCCATCCATCACCTTGCCGATGTCGTTAGAAGAAGGGATGCCTTTAGGAATCAATTTCACCGGCAGGCCGTTTGAAGAAGCCAAGCTTTTCCAATTGGCTAAAGCATTTGAAGGAATCTCAGGCTTAGCGGGACTATCCGCTCGTAACAAAAAGGAGGGAACGTTATGAATTTTGAAGCAGTCATCGGCTTGGAAATCCACGTCGAGATGAAGACGAAATCCAAGATGTTTTCCTCTTCTCCGAATGGATTTAGCCGCGAGCCAAACACGCAGGTTACCCCCTTCGATATGGCTTATCCTGGCACGATGCCGGTAGTCAATAAGCAAGCCGTCATTAATGCGATCCGCATTGCCAATGCCTTGCATATGACCATCGACCACACCTTATATTTCGATCGTAAGAATTATTTTTATGCCGACCTTCCCAAGGGCTTCCAAATCACCCAACAAAGACGCCCGATTGGATCCAATGGTTATCTGACGATTCTTGACGCGAATGGCAACCCCAAGCGCATCGGGATTGAGCGTATCCACATGGAAGAAGATACCTGCAAGCAATTGCACTTCTTGGATTATTCCTTGCTCGACTATAACCGTGCGGGCGTTCCTTTGGTGGAAATCGTCTCCAATCCGGATTTAAGAAACGGCACTGAAGCCATGCGCTATGTGGAAGCAATCCGTAACATTGTGGTCTATTCCCATAGCTCCGATGGAAAGATGGAAGAAGGCTCACTTAGGGTAGACGTGAATGTTTCTTTGAGACCTTATGGCAGCAATACGTTCGGTACCAAAGTCGAATTGAAGAACCTCAACTCTTTAAAAAATATTGAGACGGCTCTCGACTATGAAATCGCCCGTCAATCGGCATGCTTGCTTTCGGGAACCCCCGTTCAACAAGAAACCAGACGCTTTGACGAAGCGAGTGGAAAGACCGTTCTCATGCGCATCAAAACCGATGCCGTTGATTACAAATATTTCTGCGAGCCGAATATCGCCCCGATTCGCTTAAGCGATGAATTCGTGGAAGAGGCAATCAAAACTTGCCCCGAGCTCTATGATTCTCGCAAAAACCGCTATCTCCAAAATGGCCTTTCTTCGACCGATGCCGATATCATCCTCTCCGATTTGCCAACCGCGGACTATTTTGAAAAAGCCTTCCCGGTTGCCAAGAACAAGAAATCTCTTGCCAACTGGATGATCGTTGAAGTTAATGGCTACCGTAACAAAACGGGTTTATCGATTGATGAACTTCCGCTTGCTCCAGAGAAACTTGCCGCGATTATTAACCTCCAAGAAGAAGGGTTAACTCATAAGCAATGCGTTGATATTTTCCATTACATCCTTGAAAATGGTGGAGAAATCGACCAAGCCCAAAAGGCCCTCCACATTGAGAAAATGGTCACCGATGACAACGAAATCCTTGGCTATGTCACCACCGTTTTGGACGAGAACCCACAATCAATCGAAGATTTCAAAAACGGAAAAGATCGTGCCATCGGATTCTTAATTGGTCAGGTCATGAAGCTTTCGAAAGGAAAGGCCAATCCCGCTTTAGTCGCCAAGATGATGAATATTGAAATCCGGAAGAGGTAAAGCCCATGGATAAAGAAATCGTCGAGTTGCAGAAAAAGATCAAGGACGTGCTTTCGTTTTCGCTTCCAAAATACAAAGAGCTCCCTTCTGTTGAGCTCTATATGGAACAGATTTTGAAATACATCAATGATGTTCTTGCCCCTTTGTCTCCTAACGATGAAAAAACTCTTACTTCCTTCATGGTCAACAATTACGTCAAGGCCAAAATGGTCGATGAGCCGATCCGGAAAAAATACACGAAAGATCAGATTGGCTATCTTCTTGCCATCTGCCAACTCAAGGGCTCACTTTCCATGGCAGATATGGCATTGCTTCTTGAACTGGATAAGGATGTTTCTACGGATAAAGGAAGGCTATATGCTTTCTGGTCAGATGTGGAGACGTCGATTTTAACCACGACGACCAAACAAACCGCGACGCGTATCGAGCAGATTTACCGAAAATATCGCCAAGACAAATCCAAAAAGAGTGCGAAAGCCGATCAAGATCTTCGCGACGGCCTCGCCTTCTTGGCTTTGCGCTTATCGATGGAAGCGGCTGCTAACAAGCTGATGGCAAGCTTCATCATTTCCACTTTGAGGAAGGACATGCATCGAGAATTGCCCGAAAAGAAAGTCAGTTCTCGCGAGATCCATCATAAGGAAAGATTAGAAGAACATCAGGCGGAACGTCTTGCTGATGTTGAAAATAAGCGAAGCAAAATCATCGCTAGGGACAAAAGAAAAGAAACGGCCCAAAAGAAAGCTAAGGCCGCGAAAGCTTCCCGCAACATGAAAAAGAAATCTCAAACACAAAAATAAGGAGTTTTTATGAAAATATTAGTTACTGGCGGTCTTGGATTCATTGGATCTGAGACGGTAGTCAAAATCATCGAAAAGGGAGACGAAGCCGTCATCGTCGACAATTTGGTTAATGCCAAGTTAGCGGTTTTGGATCGGATTGAGCAAATCACCGGCGTTCGTCCTGCCTTCTATCAAATCGATTGCTGTGATGAAGAGGCTTTGGATATGGTCTTTGAGCGCGAAGCTCCTGAGGCGGTCATCCATTTCGCTGGGCTAAAAGCCGTTGGCGAATCCGTCCATAAGCCTTTGGAATATTACACGAACAATTTCATCTCGACCTTGAGGTTGCTTTCTTGCATGCGTCGTCATCAGTGCTGGAATTTGGTCTTCTCTTCTTCGGCCACTGTCTATGGCGTCCCTACCCGCGTTCCTTTATACGAAAGCGATCCGACTTCGACCGCGACCAATCCTTATGGAGAAACCAAATTGATCATCGAAAGGATATTGACCGATGTTCAAGCCGCTGATCCGCGTTTCAATATTGCGTTGTTACGTTATTTCAACCCGATTGGCGGACATGAATCTGGACTTCTTGGGGAAGATCCTAATGGCATTCCTAACAATTTGATGCCTTATATCACTCAAGTTGCCATCGGCAAACTCGATCACCTCAATATTTATGGCGATGATTACGAAACAGTCGATGGAACTGGCGTTCGCGATTATATCCACGTCGTCGATTTGGCCGAAGGACACCTCGCCACATTAAACAAATTGAAGGAAAAACCAGGCTTAGTCATCTATAACCTTGGCACGGGCAAAGGAACCTCTGTTTTGGAGCTTGTCAAAGCATTTGAAGAGGCAAACGGGGTCAAGATTCCTTATGTCATCGCCCCAAGGCGAGGCGGAGATATCGCGGCAAGCTATGCTAACGTCGATAAAGCGGAAAAAGAACTCCATTGGAAAGCCAAACGCAATATCGTCGATGCTTGCAAAGACGCCTATAATTTCCAGAAGAAAAATCCTAAGGGCATCGAATAAGCGTTATCTAGAGGCGAGACCACATCGGTTTCGCCTTTTTACACGACTTGGCCGAAACCATTTTTAACGTTTCGGTTTCTAATATTTTGCGCGCGTGCTATTATGCCTGTATGAAATATTCGAATTATTTACTTTTATTAGCCTCTCTTCCCCTTGCTGTCAGCTGTGGGAACAATCAACCTTCGACCGAAGAAAGCAGTGATCCTTCAACGAGCGAAACCTCCACAAGCGAGTCTTCTTCTTACGTTGCCCCGACGTCCATCCAATTGCATTTGGACAAAAATCAAATCGATAAGGACGGAAAAGTTATTGTTTCCCTTGAAGTGACCGGAGGAGATGAACCCATCGTTCCCGTTGTTGCTTCTAATAGCCCTGTAAAAGGAGCGATTACCCCAAACGAAGATGGGACATATACCCTTGTTTATCAGCAGTCCAACAACATCGGTTGCCTCATTTTCGTTGAAGCGCGTTCGAAGGTCGATCCATCCGTTTTCGCCAAAGAAACCGTTCAAGTCATCGCCCCAATCAAAGAGAAGCAAGATATCTTTTTCAAGACCTTCAATCAATTCCGTAATGGCGGGAAAGATTTTGCCGGCGTGGATATTACCTCTTTAGAAGGAGAGATCAAAGAAAGCGAAGATCATACGCACGCCACCTTCCATTTGAATATCAATGATGTGACTTATGATTTCGTATCTGTCTATCAAACACGTTGGAACGAAGTCTACTTTGCCAACGTGGATTATGATGGCAGCAAAGAGGGATTGGAATTCGTGACGGCTAAGCCATTTTCTACCGGTGTCGAGATTTCTGGAGGGAGGGCGTTATTCACGATGATGTCAGAAACTCCGCTGATTTCCGTTACCTTGAAAGAAAAGACACCAAGCCTAACCAAAGAAGTCAGGGTAGGGGATTCTTTGATCCTTCAAGCCTTGCCAAACGAAGGATTTACTACCGATGAGGTCACTTATTCTTGGTCTGTCACTGGCGTTACAGAAGGCTATGTGACATCCGCTTTATACGAAGAAAGCGATATGTTCGATCAAGTCGTTGTTTATCCTGACCGTTTGGTGATTACCCCTTTAGAAGCGGGTATTGGCCAATCTTTCTCCGTCTATGTCACCGCGACCAACCAAAACGATGATTCCTTCTTCTCGGAGACATTGACCTATTCGATCTTGGAAAAAGAAAGCCAGGAAGAAGAATTGTCCTTTAATTCCGATTTGCTTGGGGAATGGCAAGATGATTATGGCTTCTATGGCCTTGATGTTCTTTCCAGTAGCCTTGAACCCACGTTAGAAGAGATCCAAGTCACTTTCTATGACCTACTGGAAGAAGTGACCTTCCCAACGGAAAATCTCTCCTTGGTTTCTGGAGGCATCTCTTTTACGTTAGGAACTCCTGATGTCGAGGACAGCAATAGTTCTTATTATCAAGGTGATTCCTTAAGCTTCACTTACGATGAATTAGAAGACGAATTCGTCTTAACTTTGCCTAATGGCGAAACTTCAAATCTCAGCAAATAAATTGATAGGAGGATATCAAAATGAAACATTACCAAAAAATAATTTTGCCTCTTCTAGCCCTCTCCTTTTTAGCAGGATGCGAGAACGGGGAAAAGGAAAGCTCCACCCCAACTTCGGAAGAACCCTCGACCTCTTCGAGCATGGATATCCCAGAAGACGCAACGGTTGCTGATCTTCATAAGATCTTCAATGCTTTGCAAGATAACCATTTCCTCGTCGAAAACGAAGGATATGCGAAGGAATATTTCCTCGGCGAGAATGGCTATTATTGCGATTATATCGATTACATTGAATATTCCGGATATAGCGATTTCGGATATGTTGTTTCCCCGAATCAAGGGATGTTTATCGCCCACGTTCTCGATAGCGGCAAATTGAAATTAGGCGATATCCGCACGACCTCAACCGATAACCCCATTTATTCGACTTATGTCGATTCCCCGAGCCAATGGCTTGAATATTCTTCTTTTGAAGGATGCTGGGAACAAGTGGTGGTCGATAAAGAAAATATCCCACCTGTTGAAGAAGGACAGCTCCCAACCCAAGACCAATTGGATGCGATGGCCAAAGGCGTATTTATTTCTCGCGATGACGATACGCGTTTGCTTTCTGGCATTTTGGGGCATTTGCCGATTTCCATGAACGAAGATGGCGAATACATCATCGATGCGATTTCCTATATCAAAGCCAGGATCTTGCAAGATGATACCCTTCATATTGAAGTGATGGCCGAAGATAGCGAAAACGACTTCACGATGGCTGCTGCTATCTATGAAGTCAAAGATTATCATTCCGCTTCCTTTGCCCCCATGGATGAATATTTAACTAACCCCCGTCCAAAGAACGCCTATACCGAATGGGACGCGATCGAAATCGAAGCCATGGAGCAATATTTAGGCATCGTTATCCCCTATCCCGATCAAGCGACCTATGCGACCAAATTCACCTGCAATAGCATTGGAGGAGGGCTTGCTAGTATCTACGATCTTAAAGCCGGAGACCAC
>ODAI013603501.1_pt1 | contig 13815 bp, 10 predicted proteins | sample 1539321 | NCBI WGS metagenome assembly ODAI01 (sample SAMN02144231, study PRJEB22623) | gut metagenome | biome: sheep rumen | host: Ovis aries | place: New Zealand
ACTGGTGGTACTTGAAAATCCCTTTACAACGGAGCCGAGCACTTCTGAAAGATTTTTTACGACTTTAATGCCGTTATATTCTGTATGACCTTCCACCAGGTTCTTAACAAAGGAACTGAGAGAAAGGATTTTTACGTTTGGACGCAGAATCTTTGGACAGGAAAGCAGGGCGTCCAGAAGCAGTTCCAGATTGGGCGCATCAAGGAAAGAAAGCTCCATATCCGTCAGCATGACGATGACCTTGGGGCGGTCCGCTTCAATATCCTTGATGAAATCAGGAATTTTATGCTTCATCATGGTGATTTTTTCGTGGTTCAGACCCCCGGCAATTTCAATAAAAAGAACCTGATTATTGACGTGCATGTTCAGCACACAAGGGGTGGTGTCCATGGAAAAAGTAATGCCCAGAATTTTTCCCAGTGCGTCCAGAAACAAGTCCATTTTGAGGGGCGGCTTAAAGTAAGAAACTACCCCCAGTTGAATGAGGTCTGCAATCTTGTCCTTTTCGATTTTTGGTCCGATTATGATGACCGGAATTGATTTTGCGTTGGGATCCGCTTTTTTCTGCTGAAGAAAGGGTAATGCTTCACTAACAGATTCTATATCAAGAATCAGCAGATCGGGGAGGACTTTAATTGTGCGTGTGAATGCCGTTAAAATTCCGCTTCCGCTTTCTACGTTGATGGCGTAGGGGGTAAGTTTTTCTTTTAGAAACTCACGGAAATTATTGTCAGCATCCATAAGCAAAACTTGTTTCATATTTCTATTTTATAAGAAGATTGCTGATTTTTCAACAGAAAATTTTGCGCTCTGACGAAGGTTTTTTACATTTTTTAGAAATCTGTGCTATGATAGAAAGACAGACAAAAGCAGGAGGAAAAAGTATGAAAAAAGTTGCCGTTTTTCTGGCACGTGGATTTGAAGAGATTGAGGCCATAACGATTATTGACTATTTGCGCCGCGCAGAAGTGGATGTAACAACTGTCGCAATTCCCGAAAAAGGTTCCATTGAAAGTACCGCCCTGGTCATGGGCTCGCATTGTATTTCTATCGTTGCAGACATGCAGCTTAACGTATATTTACATTCTGTCGGTGAAGACTATCCCGATGCAGTATTTTGTCCCGGCGGTATGCCTGGCGCAATAAACATCGCAAACTGCGAGCCTGCGGTAGACCTGATAAAAAGAATGCATAATGCGGGAAAAATTGTTGCGGCAATCTGCGCCGCTCCTGTTGTAGTGCTGGCAAAAACAGGCATTCTTTCGGGAAAAAGTTATACCTGCTATCCCGGTATGGAAGATGACCTTGCAAATTACTGCGGCTCAGCACCAAAAATGGATGTAGCCATGAAAGATTCTAAACTGATTCGCGGCGTTCCCTTTGTCTTTGACCGGAATGTCCTCACAGGTCGTGGCCCCGGAACTGCCGAAGAATATGCCATGGAATTTGTCCGTATCCTCACTGACGAGACAACCCGCAATCGCCTTGCCAAGGGCGCCTGTCAGCGGGGCTACTGAAAAAAAATCGGGGGAATAAATCCCCCGATAGTTATGAAGGTACGCTGATTATTTACGGACGTACGATGATTGAAGCGAGTTCCGGAGTCTTTTCCAGATCTTTCTTCAGGCCTTCCTCGCGAGCCTTGTTTTTGTAGTCAGGGCTCTGGAAGCTGTAGGTAAAGTTGGTGTGAACGTCGTAGGTGCCGTTCATGATTGCGTAAGCATCTTCTGTCATAACCAGCTCTTCATCAGTCGGAATGACAAATACTTTTACCTTGCTGTCGTCTGTGCTGATGCAGGTTTCGCAGTTTGATGAATTTGCAAGAGCGTTCTTCTTGGGGTCAATCTTGATTCCCATGAATTCAAGACCTTCCAGAGATTTTGCACGGATAATCGGAGAGTGTTCGCCAACACCAGCTGTAAAGACGATTGCGTCTACAGGACCGATTGCTGCTGTGTATGCGCCGAAGTATTTCTTCAGGCGGTAGCATTCCATGTCCAGAGCCAACTGAGATTTTTTGTCACCCTTTTCTGCAGCAGAAGTAACATCGCGGCGGTCTGTGTACTGACCTGTAATACCCAGAAGACCAGACTTCTTGTTCATTGCGTTGTCCATGTCAGCAGGGCTCATGCCTGTTTCGCGCATGATGTAGAAGGGAAGAGCCGGATCCATGTCGCCTGAGCGTGTACCCATCACAAGGCCTTCCAGCGGAGTAATACCCATTGAAGTGTCGTAGCAGCAGCCATTCTTTACTGCACACATTGAAGCACCGTTACCTACGTGAGCGATAATCACATTGGTGTCTTTGGGAGCCTTGTGCAGAAGGACAGATGCGCGCTTTGCGGTGTAAAGGAATGAAGTTCCGTGAAAACCGTAGCGGCGTGCTGCATATTTTTCATACCATTCATGGGGAATTGCGTACATGAATGAGCTTGCCGGCATAGTCTGGTGCCATGCGGTATCCATAACGGCAACATGGGGTACGTTGGGAAGTACTTTCTGTGCTGCTTCAATACCCATGATGTTTGCCGGCATGTGGAGGGGACCCAGACCGATAACTGAGCGGAATGTATCCAGAACCTGGGGTGTAACCTTAACGCTCTTGGTAAACTTGTCGCCGCCATGCAGAACACGGTGTCCTACAGCGCCGATAACGCTCATGTCAGAAATAACGCCGTGGTCTTTGTCTGTAATGGCGTTCAAAATCAACTCAATAGCTTCTTTGTGGGTGGGACAGGGGCTTTCCAGCACAAACTTGTCCTTTCCCTTGGGCTTGTGCGTAATAACTGAACCGTCCTGTGTAACGCGCTCTACAACGCCTGTTGCCAGAACATCCTTGTTGTCCCAGTCATAAACCTGGTATTTTGCGGAAGAAGAACCGCAGTTCAAAGTAAGAATAACCATTGTTTCGTCCTTATTCAATGAAAATTGTGCTCCCATTATACAACTATTCTTTGAGATTGTGAAGTAAGTGCCCCCCCGGCCTGCCCGGAAGCTGACGCCGGCTTAGAGTGATTTTTCTTCCATCCTCTTCATCTTGCGGAAAAATCCTATGGCAAAGGGAACGGAAGTTGCGCTTGTGAGCAGGTCACTGATGGCCTGGGTAATCTGCACGCCGGTAATGCCAATGATGTGGGGTAAAATCAGAATGAGGGGAATAAAATAGAGCCCCTGTCTCAGGCTGGAAAGGAAGGTTGCCGCTTTTGCCTCGCCCGTTGTCTGCAGCATCATGTTGGTGCCAAAAAGTATTGCATGGAGGGGCAGGCTGGCACACTGGCACCTCATGGCAAGGGAGCCGACGGAAATAACATCCGGGTCGTTACGGAAGGCGGCCACAATCTGCGGGGCAAAGATGACAAAAAGGACTCCGAATGCAGTCATTACGCTGAAAGTTGCCTTTACCATAAAGAAAAAGGCTTCCCTTACGCGGTCAAGCCGGCGGGCGCCAAAGTTAATGCCACAGACCGGCTGAAATCCCTGGCCTATGCCGATGGCAATTGACATGAGGAACATAAAGACCCGGTTTGTAATGGACATGCCTGCCACTGCCGCGTCTCCGTATCTTCCTGCCGCCACATTAAGAAGAATTGTTGCAAAGGTTGCCATGCCCTGACGGAAAAGAGAGGGAAGACCGTTTTTGAGAATCCTTGCATAGGTTTTTGCCTGGAATGAAACATGGGAAAAGGAAAGCTCGGCAACAGATTTTTTCCGCAGAAAGACAGAAAGCAGCAGACTGAAACTGACGCACTGGCTTAAGAGGGTTGCAATTGCCGCCCCGCTGATTCCCAGTTTGAATACAAAGATAAAGAGGGGGTCAAGGGCAATGTTCAGAATGCCTCCGCAGGTCAGTCCCACCATGGACAGCATTGCCTTTCCCTGAAAACGCAGCTGATTGTTCATTACGAAGGTTGTGCACATAAAGGGAACGCCTGTCAGAATGTAGCGGGCATAGTCTTCTGCGTAGGGCTGAATGGTAGGTGTGGCTCCCAGCATTGTAACCAGTGGCTTTTGAAAAATCAGTCCCGTGGCACCCAGAATAATGCCTGTCACAAATGTAAAGACAATGGCGGAAGAACAGTAGCGGTTTGCTTTTTCGTAATCCTTTGCACCCAGCGCCCGTGAAGTAAGGCTTCCTGACCCCATTCCGATGGTAAAGCCCAGGGCCTGAATTATGGTCATGATGGAAAAATTGATTCCCACGGCTCCGCTTGCGCTTGTTCCCAGCTGAGATACAAAAAAAGTGTCAGCCATGTTGTAGATTGCCGTTATCATCATACTGACGATGGTGGGAATAGCCATGCGCGTGATGAGCCCGCCGACAGGTGCGCTTGTCATGCGGAGAAGCATTTCATCCTGATTTTTTTTCACATCACTTTGAGCCATAAAAATATTGTCGCTTTTTTTACCAAATCTTTCAAGCGAACTTCACTCCCGCTCCAGCGCTTTTTAATCCGGAATAACATTTTGTTTTATAACAGAATGATTATGGCTTTTTGAGTAACAATCGGGCATTCTTTTTTTTGAAATATACAGGATGTGCAGTAAAAAATCTTAGCACACCTGCAGGAGTTTTATATGAAAAAGACAAAAGTAATCTTTGTACTTCTTGCCCTTATGCTGGCAGGAAGTCTCGCCACCGCAAAATCTAACGGAAAGTCATCAGGAAAAAATGACGATGACCGTCCCAGACCCGGCATGGAATTGACCACACTGACAGGCAAACTGGTCTATGCCGGAGAAGAAGACAAAGCCGCCAGCCTCCAGATTGCAGAAGGAGAAAGCCTTGCCCTGCAGCTGATGAAAAAACCGGAAGGCAGGGAAGGTATGAAGGAAAAAAAAGACATGCCGGATAAAAAAGACTTTCAGAGCAAAAAGAATGATGACAAAAAAGGCTGGAAAAATAAGGACAGCAGGAATAAAAAGAAGGAAAAAGGCAAGTCAGAAAAATCCTTTAAGAATCCGCCCAAACCCCTTACGCTGGAAGATTTAAAGAAATATGACGGCAAAAATGTAGAAGTCAAAGGCTTTAAAAAGAGGGACGGCAGTCTTGTAGTGCTGGAAGTTACCGAACAGTAAAAAAAGGCTGCTTTTCCCACTGTTTATGCCAGAAAGGCAACCAGTGTTTCCAAAAGCAGATCTTTTTCCGCCGGAGTTGAGCCGGCTCCGTGCGGAGGAAGAATGGAAGGCAACTGGTAGACTTCTTCGGCCCCGCTTACGAGAATGCCACCCATTCCCATTTCAAGGGGGAGGGCAAGGTCTATGTCGTAGCGGTCGCCGATGCTTATGCATTCATTTACGGGAACTCCGGCTGTTTCTGCGGCAAGCAGCAGGTTTTCGCGGGCTGGCTTGCTTTTCATACAGGTGTCCAGGCCGATTGTTTTTTCTATCAGCTGGTCAATGCCAAGTACTTCCAGAGTCTTAATGGCGGGAGCAAGGGGATTGTTGGTAACGCAAATCAGATGATAGTTTTTCTTCAGTTCGCTGAGTACGGAAATCATCTTTTCATCGCGTTTTAAGTATTCTTCCGGGTGAACCAGTTCTGTCCGCCATGCAATGCTTTCTTCAATCGGAATGCCAAAGTTTGTAAAGAGATTTCCCAGACTGATTCTTTTGCCATTGTGCTCTTCCGCATATTTTTTGCGGAAATCCGCTACCATGGCGCGTCCTTCTTCATGGGAAATACCCCGCAAATCAGCAAAATGGCGCACCTGACAGTCAATCTGCTCTGCCGCATATTCCGGGCAGGTGTAGAGAGTACTGTCGATGTCAAAAATGAGACAGGAAGCGTGGTCGGGCAGATTGTAAGTTTTCATGCCGCTATCAGTCTTTCTTAATCAGCTTGTCAATAATCGTACGGTTATCAAGCAAATCACTCAGGCTCTGGTCATGATGCAGTCTTGTAATGACATTTGCAAAAAGACCGCTTACGTTTGTAGAAACAAACCATTCCTTGTCCTTTAAGTCTGAGTGGTAGACTGCATTTGTACCGATAACGCGGTAGAAAAGACCGTCTTTGTATGCCTGGTCAAAGAGTTCAATTGCGTTACCCGTAAAGAAGGGCAGAGAAATTGCAGCGATAACTTTTGTAGCGCCCAGTTCCTTCAAAAAGCCCATAGCCTTTAAGAGAGTTCCACCGGTACCCAGCATATCGTCAGCAAGGAATGCAACCTTACCCTTTACGTCACCCAGCAGCTTGATGCTCTTGATGTTGGTATTTTTTGCATCCTGAGTAACAACAGAATAATCGCGCTCCTTGTAAATCATTGCCAGAGGCACTTTAAGTCCGGAAGCGTAGAATTTGTTGCGGTCAATAGCACCTGAGTCAGGAGATACGACAACCAGGTCTTCTTTATTGGGACCAGAAAGGTTAATCAGTTTTGCAAGTTCACGGATAATCTGATATGAAGCGTGCAGGTTTTCCAGATGAGTGGTATTGAATGCGTTTACGATTTCGCGTGAGTGGATGTCCAGTGTGATTACGCGGTCTACACCCATCATTTCGTATACATGGCTCAAAAGGCTTGCAGTCAAACCTTCGCGGCTCTTCTTTTTGTGCTGGCGGGCATAGGGAAATGCCGGAACAACCAGTGTAATTCTCTTTGAGCCAGCCTGACGAACGGCATCAATAGTAACCAGCAGGGTCATCACATGGTCGTTTACGGAATGAACCACAGTATTTTTGCCTTCATTCATAAGGATGGGTTCGTGGTTTTCAACATCCTGGAAGATATAGACATCCTTTCCGCGTACACAGTCCAAAAGTTCTGCCTTAAATTCTCCGTTGGCAAACCATGTAAAACGGGTGTTCACCTTAAAGAGCGGCGGACGATATTTATCCGTGCTTCCGTGAATACACAGTTCGCTGGTCTGCATGTCGTTGGAAAGGTTGATGTCCTGAATCAGTTTAGCCTTATCCAGATTGTATCGCTTGGAAATCACGTCATTTTTGAGCGTGAAACGGTGCTTGTACATGTGACGCAGATGCGTAATGACTTCTTCTGCAAAAGTTGCTCCGCCGGGGCATGCGATAACGGCAAGGTCAGTTGGTTCTGAGTAGGGCATTGAAATTCTCCAGATTTGTTTTGTAAGTTTATTTTACCGTTTTAGTGGTGTATGGTCAATATACAGACGCTAGATGTGGGGTAGGGGAGAGCCCTCCCCTCGCTTCAGCCCGCTTTGCACCGGTCTTCCGCTACCCCTCCGCCTAGGGTTGCACCCTAAAACCCGCCTCACTAATAACACAAATTTATTGTAATTTTAAGGAAAATCAGACATTATATATATAGAATACATAATGGATATGAACATGAAAAAGATACTTTTCTTTCTTTCTGCGCTGGCATTTTTTGCGCTTCCACTGTTTTCCCAGACGCAGAATCCTGGCGATCGGGAAAAAATAACGCTTTCCATTGACGAAGCCGTAAAAATGGCTCTGGAAAAAAATACAAGCGTGCTCCGTGAGCAAATCAAACTGGAAGCAAGCGAGCGCACAAAAAAACACTCCTGGAACAGCATCAGCCCCACGGCAAATGTGAGTGGCGGTCTTACCATTCCGGACGGCATTGCAGACTCTGCCTCACCGTCAAAATATAAAACAAGTGTAACCGGAACGCTGGCGCTTTCTTTTTCACCAAACCTCTTTTCTTCCATACTGAAAGCCCGTGTTGATTATGAAAACGGCCTGATTACCTACGAACAGGCCTGCAGCAAAGTGGAAATGAATGTCCGCAAGGCCTACTACGGGCTTTTGTATGCGCAGGAAAATATCACCCTGCAGCGGCGCAACCTTCAGACCGCAAAAGAGCAGTATGAGCAGAATCTTGCAAAGTATAATCAGGGACGAATGAGTGAACTTGATGTACTCAGCGCCGAGGCAAACTACAAGGCCAAGCAGCCTGATGTAGAAAGCGCTTATGTGACCTTCCTCAATGATCTGGAAGCCTTTATCCAGCTTATCGGCATGGAAAAACGCTATTACATCGAGTTTACTGGCTCTCTGGATGACTTTCCGGCAGACAAGGCCGTCAGCCTGGATAATATAGAAATCAATTCAACTACCCTTGCATCCCTGAAAAAGCAGCTGGAAAGTGCCCGGGCTGCAGTTCTCGCCGCCCGCTTTACGGCCTATGCACCTTCAATTACAGCCCAGTGGCAGCACGGATTAACGCAGGACAAAAGCAAAAATGATGACTGGACAAATAGTGGAACCATTTCCCTTACGGCAAAAATCCCGCTGGACGGTTTTCTTCCCTGGTCTACCGGAGCAGGCAATGTAGATAAGGCCAAAGACACAATCGCAGATTTGGAACTCCAGCTGGCTGATGCGGAAAAAACGCTTAAAGTAAACACGGACAGTGGCATTCGAAAAATCCGCCAGTCTCAGTCTTCTGTAAAAGCAAAGAGAACCAATGTAGAGCTTGCCGAGCGAACCTACGAAATGACCCTGCAGGCCTACAACCGGGGTACAAAAGATCTGCTGAGCCTGCAGACGGCCAGCGACAAAGTGCTTGCTGCACAGGCATCCCTAAAAAGTGAACAGCGTAATCTCATTAACGCCGTGCTTGAACTTGAAAATACAATTGGCGTTCCCTATGGAACCCTTCTCGGAGGAAAATAATGCGTAAATCTCATATTGTCATGATTACAACGGCGGCTGTAACCATTCTTGCTCTTGCGGCGGCAGTGACTATTACTAAAAAGGCAAACCAGGGAAATCAGGTTGGCCGGGGCAGGGGAGGTACCACCTTCAGCGTAAAAACCATGACCCTGAAAAAGACAACGCTCCACGACTATGTTTCTACCAATGGTGAAATAGAATCCCAGAGTGAGATTGAAGTTTTCCCCGATATGGCAGGCCGCGTTGCTTCCGTAGAAGTTCAGCTGGGTTCTCCCGTAAAAAAAGGCCAGATAATTGCCTATGTAGACCCCAATGAGCCGGGTGCCCGCTATATCAAAAATCCCGTCTACGCACCCATCAGCGGAAGCATTGTTTCCAGCCCGTTAAAAGTTGGTACCAAGGTTTCAACAAATACAGTCATTACCAGAATCGGAGACATCAACAACCTGCAGATTAGTGCAAGCATTCCGGAACGCTATGTTGCCCTGCTCAAGCCGGGACTTTCTGCCAGCATCAGGCTGGAAGCCTACCCGGAACTTGAATTTTTTGCCACAGTTTCCCGCGTTTCTCCCGTGCTGGACAAAAACAGCCGTGCAAAGGAAATTATCCTCACTTTTGACAAAGATGATTCCCGCATAAACGCAGGTATGTTTGCAAAAGTCATCCTCTATACCAGGGATTATGAAAATGAAGTAGTCATGCCCATGGATTCGCTGGTTTCAAAAGACGACAAGTACTACGCCTTTGTCGTAAATGGCGAAAGCGTGGAGCGCAGGGAAGTTCTCTTGGGAAAAAGCGTTGATGCCGTAACCCAGATTCTCAGCGGACTTTCTGAGGGAGAAAAAGTTGTTACGGAAGGCCAGACTTCCCTGAGTGACGGAGTAAAAATCCGTGACATTACAAATGGCGTACAGGCAGACTCTGCAGACGCCGGTCAAAAGAAAAATGATGCCGCTGGCAGCCAGAAAGGTGAAAAAGGCCAGAAGTCAGAGCGTGAAAACCGCGGGGGCGCAAAATGAGCGTAACAAAAACAACGCTGGAGCATCCTGTCCTCACGCTGATTGTCTTCGCGCTTTTGGGAATCATGGGGCTCTTTACCTTGCAGAATCTCGCCATCAGCCTTATGCCTGACATCGACTATCCTGTTTTGAGTGTGAGCGCAACCTATACGAACGCCGGCCCGGAAACCGTGGAAAAGGCGGTAACCAAAGTAATGGAAAGCGGTCTGGTAAGTGTCAGCAACCTCAAGACGATTACCAGTACATCAAGTGAGGGCCGCTCAAGAATCAGCCTTGAATTCAATTACGGCACAGATCTGACGGAGGCGGTAAACGATGTGCGCGACAAACTGGACCGCGTAACCAGAAGCCTTCCCGATGACGTAACGCCTACAATCTTCAAGATGTCCAGTGATGCCATGCCTATCATGCGTATTGCCGTTCGCGGTAACCGCAGTAATGATGACCTCAAGCAGATTGCAGAAGACACCATCGTAAACATTCTGGAACAGGCGGATGGTGTGGCAGAGGCCAGTGTTTCCGGCGGCCGTACAAAAATCGTACGAGTAGATTTAAGCGAAAACCGTCTTGCTGCCTACGGACTTACCATTACATCAATTACTTCCGCCCTCTCCAAGCAGAATCTGGAACTGGGTGGCGGAAAAATCAACGAAGGCCGAAAAGATTATTCCATCCGCACCACCGGTGAGTTTCCCAGCATAGATGAAGTAAACAATACGGTGATTACCCGTCAGAACGGCTACGATGTAAGGCTCAGGGATGTGGGAACGGCCTATCTGGGCTATGCAGACCCAACCAGTATTGTTTCAATCAACGGTGAACCCGGCATTTATGTGAGTGTTACCAAGCAGTCCGGCTCAAACAGCGTTGCGGTTGCAAATGAAGTCTACAAAAAAATGGAAGATCTGGAAGGTATGCTGCCCAGCGATGTCAGCCTGACAATCATCCGTGATGATACTGATTCAATCCGCGATACGCTGAGCACCCTTTTTGACAGTGCATGGCAGGGACTTCTGCTTGCCGTCATCGTTCTTTTTGTCTTCCTCAAAAGCATGAAGAGTACGATTATCATCGGCATAAGCATTCCACTTTCCATCATAATCACCCTGCTCTGCATGAACTTTGCAGGCATTACCCTCAACATGATTACCATGACCGGCCTGATTCTGGGTGTAGGTATGATTGTAGACGCCTCTATCGTTATGATAGAAAACATCTATGTGTACCGTACCCGCGGCGCAAAGGCAAAAGTTGCGGCTGTTCTCGGCTCCAGCGAAATGATCATGTCTGTTTTGAGCGGAAACCTTACTACAATCTGTGTTTTCATTCCCTTCCTCTTTTTTATGAGTGAACTGGGCATTATGGGACAGATGTTTAAGGGCATTATTTTTACGATAGTTATTGCCCTTGTGTCCTCGCTTTTCGTTGCAATTTTCCTTGTTCCTGTACTGGCGGGACACTTTCTGCCCCTTACAAACCGTAAGGAAAAGCCCCTCAAAAGCAAATTCCTTATCAAACTCTACGCCGCCTTTGACTTTCCCATGGATTTCATTACCCGCTGGTACCGTAGGGCTCTGGCGTCTGCACTTGGTCACCGCAAGGCAACCCTGCTGATCTGTGTCTGCGCCCTCATCATAGCCCTGGCCTTTATTCCTACCCTGCACATTCAAATGATGACAAGCGGTGGCGATGACAGCGTAACGGTAAATCTCCGCTATCCCATCGGAACAAAACTCAGCGAAACCCAGGCAGGACTTGAACAGCTGGAAAGAATTATCCGCGATGAAGTAAAGGGCTATAAAACCCTTATCATGACGGCAGGTTCCTCTACCTCATCCTACAGCGGCTCCATTCAGATTCAGCTGCCTCCCAGCGCAGAACAGATTGATACGGCGGAAGTGGTTCAGCAGAAACTTCGTGCCCACTTTGCAGACTTTCCTGCAGACACCCGCCTGAGCTTCAGACAGGGAATGTCCCGGCAGATGACGGGAAGCGATCTTGTGCTCAAAGTTCACAGCGACAGCCTTGACCTTGCCATGCAGGTGGCGGGCCAGATTGAGGAAGTAATGGATTCTCTAGCAGATATCGGAGAACCGTCAGTTGATACGGATGCAGGCCTGCCCGAAGTTGAAGTTGTAATTGACCGCCAGAGAGCCTATGCTTTTGGCGTGGATGTGGCAACAGTGGCCAAGGAAATCAACTATGCCATTAACGGTGTTACGGCAACGACTTACCGCCAGAACGGCAAGGAATACAGTGTAAAGGTTATGTACCGCAACGAAGACCGCAAAAAGATGATGGATTTGGAGCGGATTTTCGTAAAGGGCTCCAGCGGCATGGTGAGCGTGGCAAATTTTGCGACGGTAAAAAAAGGCCTTTCTCCGGTTAGCATCAAGCGTGAAAATCAGACCCGCGTTGTAAAGGTGAGTGCAGATATTCTTACCGATAAAAATGCCAGCGTTGTAGAAGCAGAACTGAAAGAAGCGATTGCCAGCAGTTTTATCCTTCCTGAAGGAGTGACAATCAGTTATGAAGGCTCCCTCAAGACCATGAAGGAACAGGGGAACGCCTATCTGGGTATCATCATAATGGCAATTCTTCTGGTCTTTGGTGTTATGGCAGGAACCTACGAAAACTTTAAGGCACCCCTGATTAACCTCTGTACCATTCCCTTTATGATTATCGGTGTGGTCGCAATCTACAAAATCACCAACCAGACAGTAAGTATGGTAAGTGCCATCGGCCTTATTATGCTGGTCGGAATAGTCGTCAATAACGGTATCATTCTGGTAGACTACACAAGCCTGCTGATTGACCGGGGCTACGAACTCAAAAAAGCCTGCCTTGAAGCGGGCTGCAGCCGTCTCCGGCCGGTTCTGATGACCACACTTACCACTATTCTTGGCATGCTTCCTATGTGTTTTACCACAAGCGGTTCTTCACGCATGGTTCAGCCCATTGGTGTTGCGGTTGTCGGCGGACTGGCTTCTTCAACGTTTGTGACCCTGTTCTTTATCCCCGTTCTCTATTCACTGGTGATGAGACGAAAAAAATCTGGCAAAAGTCATCTGCAGCTTGTCCTGGCAGGGGATGTGAAAAAGCAGGGTGAAGAGGAGGATAAGTAATGTACCGGGCAGAAATTATTGCAAATCAGTCCGTGCAGGATGATATCATTGAAGTCCTGGAAGAATATATTCCGGACATTCTCTACACCATTGTTCCCCTTGTGCACGGACGGGGCGGAAATGACCGTAAGCTTGGCAGTACGACCTGGCCGGAGACCAATTTTGTTCTCTTTACTTATGTGCAGGACAAGGATAAGTCTGTGGTAGATTCAGTACTGTCCGCTATCAAGGAAAAATTTCCCGATGAAGGAATAAAACTTTTCTGGCTGCGTGCAGAAGACTGATTCACACGAATGCTGCGGGGCGAGCAGACACAGATGAACACGGATGGCACGGATAAGGCACAGATAAATAATAAAAAAAACATCCGTGCCCAATCTGCGTCTATCTGAGTCCATCTGTGTCAAACCCAAATAACAAGGCTCCGCAATGGTAAACTGTTTCTGAAAAAATGGCTTCCAGTCGCGAAAACGGCTTATCGAAAGCGCAGGCTCGCCTTCTATACGCGGTTTGTGCTTGTAACTATTTACGTTTGCCGCTTGCGCGGCGGCACAAACCGAGTATTTTCGTAAGCCGTTTTGTTCCTTCCCGCCATTTTTTCACACAATCAATTATCAGGCGGAGCCTTCGTCATCTGAAAATAAGCCACAGATGAACAGGATTAACACGGATGGGGCACAGATAATATAATAAAAAATATCCGTGTCCCATCTGAGCCTATCCGTGTGCATCTGTGTCAAAAAAATCCGATTTTTTTCAACTTTTTTCAGAATTTTTTGTAGTTTTTTGCTTTTTAAAGCCTATATATAAGGTGCAGGATGAAAAAAATCATCTGTGAAGTCCTGCTTACATTTTTATATATGAGGTTCACTATGGAAAAATCATTTGTATCCGATAACACTCCACAGACCGTTACTCTTGCGATTGTCGGTACTGACAGCAGGCCAAAGCGGTATGAGGAGCTTACTTTTATGGACGATTTTCTTTTCGGGAAAATCATGTCGGACAAGCAGAACTGCAAGAGGTTTCTGGAGATTCTGCTCCACATTGACCC
>ODAI014104949.1_pt1 | contig 13814 bp, 9 predicted proteins | sample 1539321 | NCBI WGS metagenome assembly ODAI01 (sample SAMN02144231, study PRJEB22623) | gut metagenome | biome: sheep rumen | host: Ovis aries | place: New Zealand
CGCTGTTTGAGGAGGGACCGCAGCAGGATGTGCCGCAAGGCGTGATGCCTCCGGAAGAGGAAGACTGGGCGGACCTGGACGAAAAGTTTGAGGTAGAGGATTCGTTTTTCAAACGTGATCCCGCGGAGGAAACGGTGACCGGGGAAGTGCCGGAAGAGAAGAAAAGAAGAAAGAAAAGGCGCAGTAAGGAGAAAAAGGAGAGGAGATCTTCGAAAAAGAGCCGCAGAAACAATGCGGACGCGGAGTATATGGAGGAACCTGCTGCTGCCGGCGGGACCGATCCCTTCGGAGAATCTGATGACGGGGAAAACGAGGGAAAACGCTCGGGTATGTTCTCGGTGATCCTGCTCGCGGCAGTTCCGGTCGTATTGCTCTGTATCCTGATCCCGCTTCTTGTCAAACGTCTGCCGGATTCGTCTCTGGGAGACGGGCTTCCTTTTGCCAAAGAGGAAGAGAAAAAAGAGAATGGAAAAGGGGAAGACGCAGGTAAGGCGGATTCCGAAAAAGAAAAAAAAGGAGAGAAAACTCCTGCGGATAATATTCCCGCCTGGGAAAATGCAGCGGTCGAGCAGGCAGTGCGCGAAGCCGCCGGGGTATCATCGGGAAGTCTCACAAAGGATGATCTCGCATCGATCACCTATCTTGATTTCTCCAACGCCGGGATGACTGACATGTCCGTCCTGAAGGAATTTCCGTCTCTTGCGAGTGTGGACCTGACCGGAAACGGGATCAGTGATCTGACACAGATCGCTGAGCTGACACAGCTGGAGGGTCTGTGCCTGGATGAAAACCAGATCACGGATCTTATGCCGCTGAGGAACATGACTTCCCTGCAGCGTCTGTATCTGAGAGATAATCAGATCAGCAACATCAAGCCCCTGGCCACTTTGACCGGGCTGACCCAGCTCTATCTGGACAATAACCAGATTTCGGACATCTCTTCTCTTGCCGATATGAAGGATCTGGGAATCCTTCACCTGGGCGGAAACCGTCTGCAGGATATCAAGCCTCTGTCAGGGCTGGTGAATCTGGAAGTGCTCACGCTCAACAGCGACGGGATTTCCGATCTGACACCGCTGTCCGGACTTGTCAAGATGCACCAGCTCAATCTCTGGGATAATGAGGTCGGGGACATCAGCGTGCTTTCAGGTATGCCTGATCTGAGTCTTCTGATGATCGGAAGCAACCGCGTGAAGGATCTCAAACCTCTCGCAAATCTGACTTCTATGGAGAGTCTGTACCTGTCCGACAACCTGATCGAGGATATAGGACCGCTCTCAGGGCTGACCCTTCTGAGGGAACTGGAACTGCAGAACAATTCGATCACCGATCTGTCTCCGCTCAGAGGCCATGACGCGCTGGAGTATCTTGACCTGCGCGGCAATCCGATCCGGGACTACAGTTTCATTACTCAGATGGGGATTGAGACTCTTTATATGGATGACGGGACTGAAACAGACACAGAGACCGGGACGGATACAGGAAGCGGCACAGAGACCGGGACAGATACGGAAATCGACACCGGAACCGGTATGAATACTGGAAATGACACGGGAGTCGGGACGGATACAGGAAATGACGCCGGAGACGGGACAGACACATGGTCAGGCGGTGATTCAGAACCCGGCATAGGAACGGACGACGAGTTCACCTATTGAGATGTATCTGAAAACTGGACGGCGAAATGTTAAAGAGGTATGAAATGACTGATCCGGCATTTCTTTGCATGGGATGCATGCGGATCCTGCCGCGGAGAGGAATGGTCTGCAGTTACTGCGGATTTGACCTCCAAAGATACACGCAGCAGAGAAGCCCGCGTGTTCTCCCCCCGCATTCCCTTCTGGCAGGCCGTTACATTGTGGGAGCGGTTCTTGGGGAAGGCGGTTTCGGAATCACATATATAGGCTGGGATCTGCGTATGCAGTGCCGTATAGCCATTAAAGAATATTTTCCTCCGGGCATTGCTTCACGGGACACGCGCACAGGCATGTCCCGTGAGGTGGCTCCGATGACCGGCGAGGCGGGGCAGCATTATACAGTGGGTCTTCGGAACTTTGAGAGGGAAGGAAGAGCCCTGGCTCGTTTCAGGGATTTCCCCGGGATCGTGTCGGTCAGGGACTTTTTCCGTACCAACCGCACGGCGTATATCATTATGGAATACGTCGAGGGAATCACACTCAAGCAGTACCTGTCGATCAGAAAAAAGCAGGACGCGGGTCCTGTGCCCGAGTATGAGATTCTGGAAATGATGCGGCCTGTTCTTGAGTCGCTCGAGAGGATCCACAGAGAAGGGATCGTACACAGGGATATCAGCCCGGAAAACATCCTCAAGGGCAGAGACGGGAAGATCACGCTTATCGACTTTGGGGCAGCCAGAGCGATCAATGCGGACGATACCGGCTATACGGTTGTTCTCAAGCGCGGCTACGCGCCCATTGAACAGTACAGATCGCGCGGAAATCAGGGCCCGTGGACGGATGTCTACGCTGTATGCGCCACCATGTACGAGCTTGCCAGCGGCAAACAGCCGCAGGACGCTATGGACAGAGTTTATGATGATCGGATTGACGAACTGTACTTGTCGGTTCCGGGGATCTCCCGTAAATTCTCCGATGTGATCGCCCGCGGGATGCGCCTGCAGCAGGAGGAACGTTATCAGACGATCCGCGAGCTTTATCAGGACCTGTTTCCCACGAGGATGGAGGAGACGCGGGAGCCGATCGATCCTTCCAAACTCTTTTTTACACCGTCTGATCTTACGGAAAGCACGGATGAGAGGGAGGATGACTCCGCGCCGACTATGCAGTTTCTGACGGCGGCAGGCGATTTGTAGCATCTGCAGCGGGCGATTTGCAGCATCTGCAGCGGGCGGCTAAAACCATTGACAATAAAAGACGATTTTTTTATGATTAATTGATATGCCTTTTTGATCCGGGACAGAATCCGCTGGTTTTTCGGGGCGGCGGGTTTTGGCTTTTGATACTTGCGGTCATGGTCTTGCGACCGCAGACATATATGAATGGTGTTTTATTATGATCAGGACAATAGCGTCTCAGATAAAAGAGTTTCGCACAATTTCCATCCTCACGCCGGTCTGCATGATCGGTGAAGTTATCTGTGAAATGATCATTCCCGTTCTTATGGGAAGGATCGTGGATCAGGGTGTCATGGCAGGGAATGTCAGTTTTATCATGCGCACGGGCGCTGTGATGATCTGTGTGGCTCTGACAGGCCTGGCTGCCGGTATAATGGGCGGATTTTTTGCGGCGCGGGCAGGTGCCGGACTTGCCAGAAATCTGCGCAAGGCCATGCATGACAATATCCAGACTTTTTCTTTTTCCAATATCGATCATTTTTCCACGTCCAGTCTTGTCACGAGGCTTACGACGGATGTCACGAATATTCAGAATTCCTATATGATGATGCTTCGTATGGCTATGCGGGCGCCTTCTACAATGATCGTGGCTATGGTCATGTCCTTCATGATCAGTCCGCGTCTGGCCAGCATCTATTTTTTTGCTGTGGGAGTACTGGCTGTTTTCATGGTTTTTATGATGCGGTCGACGACCAAATACTTTAAGCAGGTATTTGAGCGCTATGATGCCCTGAATGAAAGCGTGCAGGAAAATGTCTCCGCGATCCGTGTGGTCAAGGCCTATGTCCGTGAAGACTATGAAAACAACAAGTTCCGCAGGGCGGCACAGAATATCTACGAGATGTTTATCCGCGCGGAGATGCGTGTCGTGAGTATTTCGCCTGTCATGATGGGTGTCGTCTACTGTACGATCCTGATGATCAGCTGGTTCGGTGCGCACATGATCGTCTCGAATACACTTTCGACCGGCAGCATGATGAGTCTTCTGACCTACTGCATGAACATTCTGATGAGTCTGATGATGCTCTCCATGGTCTTCATCATGCTCACGATGTCGGAGGCGAGCGCCAGGCGTATTGCCGAGGTGATCAATGAGAAGAGTTCTCTGACAAATCCGGAGAATCCGGTCATGGAAGTGCCGGACGGCAGCATCCGCTTTGAGGATGTTGATTTTTCCTATAAGCCGGGCTGCGCAGAGCCGGTTCTCAAGGATATAGACCTTGACATCCATTCCGGTGAGAGCATCGGCATCATCGGCGGTACGGGCAGCGCGAAATCGAGCCTGGTAAATCTTGTGAGCCGTCTCTATGATGTCAGCCAGGGACGGGTTCTCGTGGGAGGACACGATGTACGTGAATACGACCTGGACGTTCTGCGCAAGGAGGTCGCTGTCGTATTGCAGAAGAATGTTCTTTTTTCCGGCACGATTTATGAAAACCTGCGCTGGGGAGATGAGAACGCGACGGATGAAGAGTGTAGGCATGCCTGTGAACTTGCCTGCGCGGATGAGTTTATCGAAAAAATGCCGGAAGGCTACGACACTGTGATCGAGCAGGGCGGAACCAATGTCTCAGGCGGTCAGAAGCAGCGCCTGTGTATTGCCCGCGCGCTTCTGAGAAAGCCCAGGATCCTGATCCTCGACGATAGTACCAGTGCCGTGGATACGGCTACAGACGCCAAGATCCGCCGCGCTTTCGCGGAGGAGATTCCGGATACTACCAGGCTCATCATTGCGCAGCGTATTTCCAGTGTGCAGACATGTGACAGGATCATTGTCATGGACAACGGACGTGTCAGCGGCTTCGGAACACACGATGATCTTCTGGCCTCCAACCAGATTTACAGGGAAGTCTATGAGTCCCAGACCGGAATCGGCGCGGATGCGGACTTTGACAAACTGGCGTAAATGAGAAAAAACACAGAACTCTTCGGTATATTTGGAAAGAGGAAAAAATGGCTGAAAAAGTGAAAGAGGTAGGAGGCGGCCCGAGAGGGATGAGGGGACGCCCGCGCCCCAAGGTGGAGAATCCCGGCAAGATCCTCCGCAGGATTTTTTCATATATAACCCGGTTTTACGGCTTTCATCTGGTTCTGGTGACGGTCTGCATCGTGGCCTCCGTACTCTGCAATGTACAGGGCACCATGTTTACACGGACTCTGATCGACAGTTATATCATGCCCATGGTGGAGCAGGTAAAGGCCGGACAGGCAGATCCGGACTTTTCGCCCCTGATGCATGCGATGGCAAGAGTTGCCATGTTCTACACGGTCGGTATTGCAGCGGCCTACACCCAGGCCCGTACCATGGCTTTTGTCACGCAGGGCACGATGAAACGTCTGCGTGTGGAGCTTTTTGAGCACATGGAGAGCCTGCCGATCAAGTATTTTGACACCCATGCACACGGCGACATCATGAGTGTCTATACCAACGACATCGATACACTGCGGCAGATGGTCAGCCAGAGCATGCCGCAACTGCTCAACAGTCTGATCACTGTGACATCCATTATCACGATGATGCTGGTTCTCAGTGTTCCGCTGACTGCCGTTTCCCTTGTAATGGTGGGGGTCATGCTGCTGGCATCCGGAAAAGTCACTTCGCTGTCCGGACGCAATTTCGTGGCTCAGCAGAGAAATCTGGGTAAACTGAACGGTTTTATCGAGGAGACGATGACCGGAGAAAAGGTTGTCAAGGTGTTCTGCCACGAGCAGCAGGCGATCCGGGAGTTTGACAGACTCAATGAGGAACTTTACGAGAGCGCGGCGAAGGCAAACAGCTTTGCCAACATAATCGGCCCGGTCAACGGACAGCTGGGAAACACGAATTACGTGCTGTGCGCGATCGTGGGCGGCATTCTCGCGATCAATTCCCATGCCGGATTCACGGTCGGCGCGCTGGCAAGCTTCCTGACCCTGAACCGCAGCTTTTCCATGCCGATCAACCAGGTCAGCATGCAGTTCAACAGTATCATCATGGCCCTTGCAGGCGCGGACCGTATCTTCAAACTTATGGATGTGGAGCCCGAAACAGATGACGGATATGTCATGCTGGTCAACTGCAGGAGGGATCAAGAAGGTCAGATCATCGAGACCGGGGAGCACACAGGCCAGTGGGCCTGGAAACACTACCATAAGGCGGAGGATACGACCACCTACCAGGCCCTGGAGGGAGATATCACCTTCAACGGTGTGGATTTCGGCTATCGGGATGACAAGATCGTCCTTCACGATATATGGATCCATGCAAAGCCCGGCATGAAGATCGCGCTCGTCGGTTCCACCGGCGCAGGCAAGACCACGATCACCAACCTGATCAACCGCTTTTACGATATTCAGGACGGAAAGATCCGCTACGATAACATTAATGTAAATAAAATCAAAAAGGGTGACCTGCGCCGTTCCCTGGGCATTGTTCTGCAGGATACGCATCTGTTTTCCGGTACTGTCATGGAAAATATCCGATACGGAAAGCTGGACGCCACCGATGAGGAGGTCATGCGCGCGGCGGAGCTTGCCAATGCGGACGGCTTTATCAGGCGTCTGCCGCAGGGATATGACACCATGCTGACCGGAGACGGAGCCAACCTGTCCCAGGGCCAGCGGCAGCTCCTTGCCATTGCCCGCGCGGCCATTGCGGACCCGCCGGCTCTCATTCTGGACGAGGCAACAAGCTCCATCGATACCCGGACAGAGAAGATCGTACAGGCAGGCATGGACAGTCTGATGAAGGGCAGGACGACCTTCGTGATCGCTCACCGTCTCTCCACGATCCGCAACAGTGATCTTATCATTGTCCTGGAGCATGGAAGGATCGTCGAGCAGGGTACTCACGAGCAGCTGATCGAACTCAGACAGCGTTACTATCAGCTGTACACGGGCAATAAGCCCGAACTGGCCGGCTGAAAGGCAGCCCGGCTTCAATACGGGATGCGGGATCTTTCGGACATGAATGCTGAAGTCCGGGGATATGTGATGCCCGGAAAAAGAGTATTCCGGACGGAAGAGACTTGCCCGGAGACTGTACGGACACAGAAATACAGGCAGGAAGCAGATGGAGAAGTCAGAACGTCATATAACAAGAGAGGAACTGTTCCCTTTCATACACTATGAATACGGTGAAGCATATTATGGCAGCTGCGGCAGTCTGCGCTACAGGATCGCGCGCGAGCCTTTGCAGAACGTGCATTATACCCCTGCGGACAAGCGGGGAGACGCAGTTTTTCGTGCTGTCGCCTGGCGCGGGCCCTATGGATATGCAGCCACTGAGGACGCCATGAAAACGGTCAAGGACTTTCCCTTTACGGAAGAAGGTCTGCAGGAAGCCGCAAAATGGCTTGACGCACAGGCACAGGCGGCTGACTGAGCCCCGGCCGGCTCCGGATGCAATTGCGGAGCAAAACATTTCCTGTTGTCAGCGGGAATTCATCTGCACGGATTTCCCGTTGACGGTATTCGCGCACCGGCGCGCACCGGCATATCCGGAAAGAATACCGGAAAGAATGCCGGAAAGAATAGATTGGAGAACTACTCATGCAGAAAAATAACGAAACCGACGCGCAGGATCCTTTTGCGCCTGATTTGGAACCTGACAGGGAGGCTGCAGGTAAAAGGAGAAGAGGGCATATCTCCGGTTATTTCCGGATCGCGATTATTCTGGGGATCATTCTCTGGGTGACGGATTTTCTTATTCTGTTTTTGGATCTGCAGGCTTTTACTGCCGCCTCTGCGGCCTGCCTGATCTATACATGCGTTATGGCGGCTGCCCTTTTTAACAGCCCCGCCATTCACATGAAGGAGCTGGCAGACTATGTGGAAGAGTTCCATACTCTGGAGGATCTGCTTCTGCAGGAACTGGATATGCCCTATGCGCTCCTGGATGAAGGCGGACACATCATATGGATGAATCCTGCTTTCGAGAAAGCGGTCCATAAGGACAGAAGCTACAGGAGACCGATCTCAACGCTGATCCCCGTGCTCACGAGAGATGTTTTTCCGACGGATGACAAGCTGGTAAAGGTTCCTGTGGAACTTGTCGGAAACAGTTACAGCGCGCAGATGCGGCGGATTCAGGCGTCACACCTGTCAGGTGATTCCGACATCCTGAGCGGACATATGGGCAGCAAAAGCATTATTTCCCTGAATCTGGTTGATAATACTGCCGTCCAGCTTGCGATCCAGGAGGTGGATGACCAGAGTCTTGCGGTCGGTCTGTTCTATATTGACAACTACGATGAAGTCATTGATACGGTCGAAGAGGTGCGGAAAGCTCTGCTGATCGCCCTGATCGACAGGAAGGTAAACCAGTACATCAGCTCGATCGACGGCCTGTGCAGCAAGATTGAGAAGGACAAATATCTGATCATACTGCGTAAGAAATCCCTGCAGGGACTTCAGGACGGGCATTTTGACATTCTGGAGGATGTCAAAAAGGTCAGTGTCGGCAATGAGATGGCTGTCACCCTGAGTCTTGGATTCGGACTGGACGGTCTCGCATATACGCAGAATTATGAATTTGCCCGCAACGCGGTGGACCTTGCCCTGGGCAGGGGCGGCGACCAGGCGGTCGTCAAGTCTCCGGACAACGTAGTCTACTACGGCGGCAAGACACGGCAGGTGGAAAAGAACACCCGTGTCAAAGCCCGTGTCAAGGCTCAGGCGCTCAAGGAGATCATCCGCGTTCGGGATGCAGTGTTTATTATGGGTCACAAGATGGGCGACCCGGACAGCTTCGGTGCCGCCGTCGGTATTTACAGGATCGCAAAAACCCTTGGGAAGCAGGCCCACATTATCATCAACGAGCGCACGATCTCCATCGAGCAGATCCTGCGTCTGTTTGAGGACAATCCGGAATACGAAAAAGACTTTATCATCGACAGCCAGGAGGCACTGGAAATGGTCACGGACAACGCCTGTGTCGTGGTCGTAGACGTCAACAGTGCCGGACGTACCGAGTGTCCGGAGCTTCTGACCAGATGCAAATCGATCGTTGTGCTCGACCACCATCGCGCGGGCAAGGATATCATCGAGGGCGCAACTCTTTCCTATGTGGAAGGATATGCCTCCTCCGCCTGTGAAATGGTCGCGGAAGTCGTTCAATACACCGGCGAGAATATCCGCCTGCACCCCGAGGAGGCGGACGCCATGTACGGCGGTATCGTCGTGGATACGGACAGATTCGTCAACAGGGCGGGTGTCAGAACCTTCGAGGCGGCGGCTTTCCTGCGCCGCAGCGGCGCGGATGTCGTGCGTGTCCGGAAACTTTTCCGTGAAGAAGCCGAGGACTACAAGGCGAGGGCCAATGCGGTCTCCCAGGCGGAGATTTACCGCGAATGTTTTGCGATTTCCGTCTGCAGGGGCGACGGCCTGCGCAGCCCTACTGTCATCGGCGCCCAGGCGGCCAACGAGCTTCTCAATATCGATGGTGTCAAGGCGAGCTTTGTCATGACACCTTATAACGGCCAGATCTTCATCAGTGCCCGTTCCATCGACGAGATCAATGTACAGCTGATCATGGAACACATGGGCGGAGGCGGCCACATCAATATGGCTGGAAGCCAGATGGAGAACGCGACCGTTGAGGAAGCCATCGCCAAGGTCAAAGAGGTGATCAATCAGATGATCATAGATGGTGAAATAGATGCATGACGGTCCTTGATCGGATCGCTGCAGTTATAGAGTACAGGAGGAAAAATACATGAAGGTTATTCTTTTACAGGATGTGAAATCTCTCGGCAAAGAGGGCGATATCGTCAATGTAAGTGATGGATATGCAAGGAACTTTGTGATACCCAAGAAACTGGGCGTTGAAGCCAATGACAAGAACAGGAACGACCTGAAGCTGAAGAAGCAGCGTGAGGCAAAAGAAGCCGCTCTCCGCCTTGAAGAGGCACAGAATTTGGCAAAAGAACTCGAAAAGGTCACCGTCGTAGTAACAATGAAGGCCGGAGAAGGCGGACGTGTCTTCGGTTCCGTCAGCGCCAAGGAGATTGCCCAGGAGGCAAAGAAACAGCACAATCTTGAGCTGGACAAAAAGAAGATCCAGCTCGCAGAGCCCATCAAATCCTTCGGCAGTTTCGAAATTCCGATTCGCCTGCACCCCAAGGTGACAGGAAGGTTCACTTTGAAGGTTACGGAGGCTTAAGCTTAAGCTCCCGAAAAACTGGCTGCTGAAGTATCGTCGGGGCGCAGCCCCCGGCTTACAGGACTGCAATGGCTGCTGCAGCTGCAGCAGCGTCGTCGGGGCGCAGTCCCGGTTTACCGGACTGCAATGCTGCGGCCGGGGAGCATGAGCTGTGTCCTTATCACAGAAAACTTTGAGATCAGTTAAGGGCGGAGAAGAGAATGGCACAGGATGATATCATCAGCAGGGTCATGCCCCACAGTCTGGAGGCAGAGCGGTCTGTGCTCGGATCCATGCTGATCGATCCGGAGGCGGTGGAGACTGCGTCCGAGATCGTTAAAGAAGAAGACTTTTATTCAAGGCAGAACGGGATCCTGTACCAGACCATGCTGGATATGCAGCGGAAAGGTACAGCCATCGATCCTGTGACGCTGCAGACAAAGCTGCGGGAGAAGAATCTGCCCCCGGAGCTTTATTCGGATGAACTGATCCGGGAGCTGATCACCACAGTTCCCACTTCGGCCAATATAAAATCCTACGCGAATATAGTTGCGGAAAAAGCGCTGCTGCGCAACATGATCCGGGCCAACGAGGAGATTGCGGGAAACTGCTATGCGGAGAGCGAGGAGATGGAAACCATCCTCGACAAGGCGGAAAAACGTATCTTCGAGATTTCCCAGCGGCGTACAGCCAACAATTTTGTCCCGATCCGGCAGATTGTCCTCAACGCGATGGACAAGATCGAGCAGGCATCCAGGATCAAGGGCAATGTCACAGGCCTGTCCACAGGATTTACGGATCTTGACAACAGGACGGCAGGTCTTCAGCCCGCGGATTTCATTTTGATCGCGGCGCGTCCGTCTATGGGAAAGACCGCTCTTGTCCTTAATATTGCAGATTATATGACCATGCGTGAAAACCGGTGTGTGGCTGTTTTTTCTCTGGAAATGTCCAAAGAGCAGCTGGTAAACCGTCTTCTTGCCATGCAGTCTCACGTCGAGGCGCAGAAAATCCGCACCGGTGATATGACTGAAAACGAATGGGCGGAGGTCATCGAGAGTGCCGGAAATATTGGTGACAGCCGGCTGATCATCGATGATACACCGGCGATCACGGTGGCGGAGCTTCGCTCCAAATGTCGCAAATACAAGCTGGAATTCGGGCTGGAGATCATTATCATTGACTATCTGCAGCTCATGAGCGGCTCAGGAAGAAGCGGAGATTCCCGTCAGCAGGAAATCTCTGATATTTCCCGATCCCTCAAGGCACTGGCCAGAGAACTGAACGTGCCTGTCGTGGCGCTCTCACAGCTTTCCCGCGCTGTGGAATCGAGACCCAACCACAGGCCCATGCTGTCAGACCTGCGTGAATCCGGGGCAATTGAGCAGGACGCCGACCTTGTCATGTTTATCTATCGCGATGATTATTACAATGAAGATTCCGAAAAAAAGGGAATCGCGGAGATCATCATCGCAAAACAGAGAAACGGCCCGATCGGCACTGTTGAGCTCAGCTGGCAGCCTTCCCTCACCAGATTTGCCAATCTGGCCAGATCATAAGGGATTTCTCTTGCTATACCCATTTCCGGAAACGGAAGTCACGGGTGATGCGTTATAAAGCGGTTTTCCTTTGCTGTACGCGTATCCCTCGGCCGGAAGTCACGGGTATGCTCGAAAAAGAATGAATAATCACTGGGCAAAAGAACAGCAATGCACTGTTTCATCGAAGTGCAGCCCAGGAACAAATAGCAACACGTCTTCAGGAGGTACATTTATGGAACGCTATTTTGAACCTCAGATTGAGCGCGCTTCGCGGGAACAGATTACTGCATGGCAGGATGAACGTCTGGTCAGTACCGTGAAGCGTGTCTACGAAACGGTTCCTTACTACAGACAGAAAATGGATGAAAAGGGTGTAAAGCCCGAGGATATTGAAGGAGTAAAGGATCTGCATAAGCTGCCATTCCTGAGCAAGGAGGACCTGCGCAAGCAGTATCCCTTCGGTCTTCTGGCAGTACCGCTCTCCGACTGTGTCCGTGTTCACTCGACCAGCGGTACGACCGGCAGGCGTGTTGTCGCATGCTATACTCAGAATGATATTGATCTGTGGGAGGACTGCTGTGCCAGAGCGCTGACAGCGGCAGGCGCGACAAAGGATGATATTGTCCAGGTCTGCTATGGATACGGCCTTTTCACCGGCGGAGCAGGTCTGCACGGCGGCTCCCACAAAGTGGGTTCCCTGACACTTCCCATGTCCTCCGGAAACACAGACCGCCAGCTTCAGTTCATGACAGATCTGGGTTCCACCGTTCTGTGCTGCACTCCTTCCTATGCAGCATACCTGGCAGAGACGATCACAGAACGCGGGCTGAAAGACCGGATCAAACTGAAATCCGGAATTTTCGGCGCAGAAGCATGGACAGAGGAAATGCGCCATGATATCGAGGATAAACTCGGCATAAAAGCCTACGATATCTATGGACTTACGGAGATTTCCGGTCCCGGTGTTGCCTTTGAGTGCTCGCAGCAGAGCGGCATGCATATCAACGAAGATCATTTTATTGCCGAGATCATCAATCCCAAAACGGGAGAGGTCCTTCCCTACGGCGAAAAAGGAGAACTCGTTTTTACCAGCATCACCAAGGAAGCTTTCCCGCTCCTGCGTTATCGCACAAAGGATATCTGTGTTCTCAACGCGGAGCCCTGTGCATGCGGCAGGACGCATGTCCGTATGGCCAAGCCTATGGGACGCAGCGACGATATGCTGATCGTCAAGGGTGTCAATGTATTCCCGAGTCAGATCGAGACTGTCCTGATGAACGACGGATATCCGGCAAACTATCAGATCATTGTCACCAGAGAGCACAACAGCGACCGCATCGAGGTCCAGGTAGAGATGACTCCCGAGATGTTCTCCGACTCCATCAAGGACATCACAAAGCGCGAGAAACAGCTCGTCAATGATCTCAAGGCAATGCTTGGTATTTTCTGTGTCGTCAAACTTGTCGCACCCAGGACCATCACCAGAAGCGAAGGTAAGGCCAAGCGTGTCATCGACAAACGCAACCTCTATCAGGGATGAGATCGGAAGGGCAGCGGACAGGCAGATCCTGGTCAGAAGATGATCAACTGCTGATCAGCACAGCAGCATTTAACATAGACTGTAGACAATAGTTTCAAAAGGGAGGTAAGAGATGACAGTTAAACAGATTTCGGCTTTCCTGGAAAACAGGCCCGGCACACTTGCGGAATTGACAAAGATTCTGCAGAGAAGTGATATTGACCTGCGCGCAATGTCTGTCGCAGAGACAGAGGACTTCGGCATTGTCCGCCTGATCGTCGATGACCCCTTCAAGACCATACAGATCCTCAAGGAAGAGGGCTATGTCTGCTCCATGACTCCGGTGCTGGCAATCGTCTTTGAAGACAAGCCCGGCGCGCTGGTTAATGTTTTGAACCTGCTCGGTGAGAACGGGATCAACCTCGAATATTCCTACGCTTTCCTTGCCAAAAAGGCAAACAGCGCCTGTATGATCTTCCGTGTCGCGGACAATGAGGCGGCCATCAAAGTCCTCACAGCCAACGGCATTCGCCCGCTCTGCCAGGACGACATGGAAGGTATGTTCAAGTGATATTTTTTTGAGAGATATTTTCTGATTGGCTGATTTTTAAGATGTAAAGGTCAAAAGGTGGTTAAGGGAACACCGTCTCGTCAAGTTGCACAAACGCCTTGGGCACGCTCTCGCTCTACCCTCGCTGGCAGCGGTACTAAGGCCGCTAAAAATCAGCGGCCAAGTACCTGGCACGCAGCATCTCCTTC
>ODAI010538823.1_pt1 | contig 13812 bp, 8 predicted proteins | sample 1539321 | NCBI WGS metagenome assembly ODAI01 (sample SAMN02144231, study PRJEB22623) | gut metagenome | biome: sheep rumen | host: Ovis aries | place: New Zealand
TCGGTGGTGGGCCTGGAAAACGGCGCCTTCATCGTGGGCACGCGCGCCCGCAACCGCGACGGCGCCTTCCACGAAGGCACAATCTCTTCGGTCAAGCGCCACATGGGCACGAGCGACGAGATCGTCCTCGACGACGGCAGCCAGAAGACCACCTGCTCTCCCGAGGAGATCTCGGCCGTGATCCTGCGCTACCTTGCCGCCGAGGCCAAGCGCCTCACCGGCGAGGCGGTGAAGGACGTGGTCATCACCGTGCCTGCCTACTTCAGCGACGGCCAGCGCCGCGCCACGCTGGACGCCGGCCGCCAGGCAGGCCTCAACGTGCTGCGCCTGCTCAACGAGCCGACGGCCGCAGCCCTCTTCTACGGCCAGATCGAGGAAAGCACGGTCAGCGAAAACCTGCTCGTCTACGACCTGGGCGGCGGCACCTTCGACGTCTCGGTCCTGCGCTCCGGCGCCATCTCCGAAGTGCTCGCCAGCACGGGCGACACGCATCTCGGCGGCGACGACTTCGATGCCAAGCTCGTGGGCCTGCTGCTGGAAGGAACAGGCTACAGCCTGGAGCAGATCAAGTCCTTCCCGGCTGCCTGGGTGCGTCTTGCCCTGGCTGCGGAAAAGGCCCGCATCCGGCTTTCGAACGAGACCTACGTGCATGTGCGCGAGGCCGACATCCAGGCGCCCGGCCACGGCCGCTTCTCCGTGGATCGCGAAATCGAGCGCAGCGAACTCGAGCAGCTCTGCCAGGATCTGCTCTCCCGCACGGCCGACTTCATGCACCAGGCCGTGTCCGAGGCCAGCCTCGAGCGCTCCTCCATCTCCAAGGTCCTGCTCGTGGGCGGCGTCACGCGCATGCCCGCCATCAAGCGCGTGGTGCAGGACGTCTTCGGCGATGCGGCCAGGCCCGCCCTTGATCCCGATCGGGCCGTGGCCTGCGGCGCGGCCATCCAGGGCGGCATCATCACCGGCGAGCAGTGCGACCGCATTCTCGTGGACGTCACCCCGCACACCCTGAGCGTGGAGTGCCTCGACAGCGACATGAAGAGCCGGCACTCGGACGACGACCTGGACATGCTCGACTTCATGTTCAACCGCAGCGAGCACCTGATCTGCGCGCCCATCATTCCCCGCAACACCCAGATACCCGTGACCCGCGCCGAGCAGTTCTGGACCGTGGTGCCCAACCAGGAGCGGTGCAATCTCAGGGTCTTCCAGGGCGAAAGCCGCAAGCCCGCCGAAAACACCCTGCTCGGCGAGGTGGATCTGATTCTGGCCAAGGCGCCTGCCGGCTCGCCCGTCATCGTCGAGTACACCTACACCCTGGACGGCATCGTGCGCATGCGCGCCGAGCACAAGGGCTACGGCCGCAAGGTGGAGATTTCGCTCGACAGCCGCCATCCCAAGGGCATCACGGCCGACGGCTCCCGCACGGTGGTGGACGTCGAGGCCGAACCCGCCAAGGGCAAGGGCAAAGCCGAAGACGAAGCCGCGCCCACGGCCGCTCCCGTCAACTTCGTGACCCACCGCGCCCGCCAGAAGCTGGACAGCCTCCCCGAAGGCGGGGCCAGAACGGAGCTCGAAGCGCTGCTTTCGGCCTACGAGAAGGCCCTGGCCAGCGATGCCGACGACGTGGACGACCGCGAGGACGCCCTCATGGACAAGCTCGACGAACTCGACGGAGCGGAATAATGGGTTCGCGCGCCAAGAAGAAGAGCCGCGAGAAGCAGGCCAGGGAGCAGAGCTCCCAGCCTCTGGGCGAAATCCTGGAAAAGCACTGGATCCGCAGGCGCTGGGACGGCTACGTGAACGTCTTCGCCCGCCGTCCCGAGCAGGCCAGCCAGGAGCCCGGCGCAACGGAGCGCTTCAACAAGGCCGTGCGCAACCTCCTCCAGACCCAGGTCTTCGTGGCCCGCGATCCCGAAGGCCTGGCTCTGAGCCTGGACATGCTCTTCAAGATTCAGTCCGTGATCAAGGACTACGTCGAGCCCGAAACCGCGAGCTGCATCAACCTGTGCAGCTCTCTTGCGCGCTATGCCTCCACGGGGCGCCTTGCGACCAAATCCAAGCCGGAAACCCCGGCCTTCAAGGCGCTCTACGAAGCGCTCTCCGCAGAGCGCGCGCCAGCCCAGCCGCCGGCCGAAGACCAGGCCCTGGTGGCCAAGCTGCAGAAAAGCTACGACAAGCTTGCCTCGGCGAAGAGCGTCACCCCCTTCAACGCCTTCCTCCAGCAGGCCGAACGCTTGGCCGAAGAGCGCTGGGACAACCCCCGGATACAGGATCTCGTCCTCTTTGCCAGCGCCCTGCGCGAGGCCGCTGGCTCCAGAAGCGCGTATGCCAGCCAGCAGGAGGCGGTTGACCGCGTGACCGCCATGATGGAGAACCCCAGCTTCACGGCCTGTCCCGAGCTGTGGCCCCATTTCCTCTTCTACTGCCAGGAGAAGTTCGGCAGGCAGTGGAACGCCAGCGCCATGCACCTGCAGTTCAGCATGCTGCTCGGCGTCGGCGAGCGCACCCTGGCGCAGGTGAACTGCTTCATGCGAGGCATGGACGAGGCGAATGAACAGCACGCGGCCGATCCCCTCCTCGCCGGGCTGAAGAAGCTCCTGCAGACGCCCAGTCTCCTCAGCGACCGCGAGTTCTGCCTGGCAGGCATGCTCTACTTCATCCTGCTGCCGCGCGCGCACGCCTCCCTTGCCGACATCGAGCGCATGGGCCGCGCCGTCTCCCGGCGCGGCGATCTCTTCGGCATTGACGAGCTCGTCAATCTTCTGCTCGACGTTGCGGCCAAGTCTGCGCCCCTGCGCGGGGGCGCGCGCCAGCCGGAGGCCATCTGCAGCGCCTTCGAGCAGGCGGCCAGGCTGAACGTCCTGCGCCGGGACGAAGCCCTGCGCGCCCGCTTTGCCGAGGCCATGGCAAGCCTCCCCGCCAAGACGCGCCTCGCATGCGCCCTCGGCGCCGGCACCCCGCTCCCCGAAGGCGAAAACCTGCGCATCGACAGCCAGGGCCTCGAAAGCCTGGCCATAAGCTTCCTGTCATGGACAAGCGGCAAGGCCAGTCCCGAGGTGGCGCATATGTTCACGACCATTCTGGCCCGCCTCGCCCCGGACTGCCGTTCCGACTTTGCCTCCATGCTCTGCCGCGAGGCGGGCACCCTCGGCTTTGGCATGCCCTTCATCTGGATCTCCGCCTACGGCTTCAGACGCTGGGACAGCCGCTGGGATGCCAAGTACGATCCCGAGGACTTCGAAGACGAGACCATCCTCGAAACCTACCGGCGCGCCGCCGGCTTCTGGCACGCCCTCGGCGGCGCCATGCGCGACGCGATCCTGGAAGTCCTGCCCGGGCGCGATCCCGTCCGCCCCCTGATAGCCCTGGCCGGCGACAGCTACATGACTGTCTCCAAAAACAGCGCGGTCCAGAGTGCCGTGATCGCGGCCTCCTACCCCCCCCACATCTACCTTGGCCTGTGGATCTTGTGCTGCGAGTGCGAGGGCGCCTCGCACACCTTCCTGACGCGCATCCTCTCCAAGGGAAATCCGCTCATCGAAGACAACGAGGAATGGGAGATCCTGCTGGACGTGCTGAAGGATCTGCCGCGGAACCGCTCCACGATTGCGGGCGAGGCCCTGTGGAGCTACTGGAGCAAGAAGCGCAAGCGCGACATGGATTTCGTCGATGCCAAGCGCCAGCTTGCCCGCATGCTCGGCAAGTAGGGCAGGCAGGCGCTGGTCAAGGGGGCCGCTTGCGCCAGCCCTTGCCCTGTGCGCCCGCTGAGGCCGGGACGCCCCTGGGCGGCCAGCGCCCTGCTTCCCGCTGCGGCCGGCCATTCCGGTTCCCGGTCCGCACGCCCCGCATCTGCCAGCGATGCCTCTGCCTGCGATGCCGCGACGCATCTGCCCGCTTTGCATCTGCATTGACAAGGCACCTTGGCCTCACGTATGTGAAAGCTGCGTCCAAGAAAGCTGCGTCCAAGCCCCCCCCCGGCAAACACCGCATCGGCCACATTGGGCCAAGGAGCCATCCATGTTCGAATGCGCCTTCCTCTACGTTGCCCCCGGCTGCAGCCCCGACAAGCAGAACGCCTGCGTCAAAGGGGACGAGATCAACATGAACGTCTACGGCTGCGCCACCTATGCGGAGGCCGAAGAGGTCGCCAGGATGCTGGTCAAGGAAAAGGGCTGCACGGCCATCGAGCTGTGCGCCGGCTTTGGCGTCGAGGGCGTTGCCCGCATCAAGAAGGCCGTCGGGCCCGGCATCGCCGTCGGCGCCGTGCGCTTCGACTTCCATCCCGCCTTCGAATTCCAGAGCGGCGACGCCATGTTCGGCAAGGACTAGAATTTTTGCACGGGGAGCGGAGCGTAGGCACGACTGCGCCGCGCTCCCGCAGACGGCAAAAGCAGAAAGCTTCCGGGATCCCCACATTGGTACAGGCTTCGGGGACCGGAAGCTTTTCTATTGCCCCGGCGCCTTCCCTCCCGCCTTGCGCTCCCTTTCCCCCATCCCCCCAAGGAGGCAGTCCATGGCCGAGCAGGCCAGCCTTTTCGCAAGCCTCGTCCAGCGTCCGCTGGCAGAGCGCCTGAGGCCCCGGACCCTCGACGAGTTCGCAGGCCAGCGCCATCTGCTCGGCGAAGGGCGCATCCTGCGCCGGCTCATCGAGGCAGACCGCACCCCCTCCCTCATCTTCTGGGGGCCGCCGGGAACGGGCAAGACGACGCTGGCGCGCATCATCGCGGCCCGCACCCGGGCCCAGTTCATCACCTTCTCGGCCGTCACGAGCGGGATCAAGGAGATACGCGCCGTCATGGAGCGCGCCGACGCCAACAGCCGCTACGGCGCCAGAACCATCGTCTTCGTGGACGAAATCCACCGCTTCAACCGCGCCCAGCAGGACGCCTTCCTGCCCTTCGTGGAAAAGGGGAGCATCGTGCTCATCGGCGCCACCACGGAGAACCCCTCCTTCGAGGTCAACGGCGCCCTGCTCTCGCGCTGCCGGGTCTTCGTGCTCAAGGGCCTGACGCCGGACGACCTGGAAGCCCTGCTCGCCCGCGCCCTGCAGGATCCCCGGGGCTTCGGCGGCCAGGCAGTCGAGGTGGAGGAGGGCGTGCTGCACGCCCTGGCCGTCTTTGCCAGCGGGGACGCCAGAGCAGCCCTCTCGGCCCTCGAGATGGCCGTGCTCAACGCCGACATGAAGGACGACGGCACCCTCTGCGTCACCCGGGAGCTCTTCGAGCAGTGCACCTCGCGCAAGGCCCTGCTCTACGACAAGCAGGGCGAGGAGCACTACAACCTCATCTCCGCGCTGCACAAGTCCCTGCGCAACTCCGACGTGGACGCCGCCGTCTACTGGCTCGCCCGCATGCTCGAGGCCGGCGAGGATCCCCTCTACGTGGCCCGCCGCATCGTGCGCTTCGCGGCCGAGGACGTGGGCCTTGCCGCCCCCCACGCCGTGGAGCAGGCCGTGGCGGCCTACCAGGCAAGCCACTACCTCGGCATGCCCGAATGCTCGGTGCACCTCACCGAAGCCGTCGTCTACCTGGCCCTGGCCCCCAAGTCCAACGCCATGGAGACCGCCTACAACCTGGCCAAGGCCGACGCCCAGGCCATGCTCGCCGAGCCCGTGCCCCTCGTCGTGCGCAACGCGCCGACGGCCCTCATGAAGGACCTCGGCTACGGCAAGGGCTACCAGTACGCCCACGATCTCAAGGAGAAGATTGCCGACATGCAGTGCCTGCCCGACTCGCTTGAGGGCAGGGAGTACTACCGGCCGACGACCCAGGGCCTCGAGGGACGCTTCAAGGACCGCCATGAAGCCATCAAGAAGTGGCGCAGGGAGAAGGCGGAAGAACGCAGGAAGCAGGCGCAAGCGCACAGAGAGCCTCCAGCTCCGGAGCGGCAGGCCAGTCCCGGCCAGCCGAACCAGCCGAAGCGGCAGGCTGCACCCGGCGCGCCGGCCAGGGCCGTCCCTCCACAGGCAGGCCAGGCCGTTCCTCCACAGGCAGGCGCCAGCGCCGGCACCGGCGGCGGGCAGGCCCCAGCGGACAGTGCCTGCGCTTGCGCAGCGCCTCGGGAAGGCCGCCGTGCCCCGTAGCGCCGGGGGGCGGAAGTCCCGCCGGCGCCTGCTCGGGGCGGCACTCTGGTCCCTGCCTCCGCTTGCGGCAGGCGCCATGTGGGGCGGCGCAGGCTGCTTCGTGCGCATCCTCGCCGATGCCGGCATGACAAGCCAGACCGTGCTCTTTGCCAGGGTGTCCGTCGGCGCGCTGCTGCTCCTTGCCGGCATGGCCCTCTGCAAGCCTTCCCTGCTCCGCTTCCACGCCGACGACCTCTGGCTCTTTGCCGGCGCAGGCGTGCTTGGCATCGCTGGCCTCAACCTCTGCTACAACGAGGCCGTTCTGGCAGCCTCCCTGCCCCTGGCGGCCGTGCTGCTCAACCTCGCGCCCGTCTTCGTCGTGGCGCTGTCGGCCCTCTTCTTCAAGGAGCGGCCCTCCCTGCGCACGGGACTGTGCTGCGCGCTCGCCCTTGCCGGCGGCGCCCTGGCAGCGGGCCTTGCCGACGGCGCCCTGGGCGCGGCAAACGCGCCAGGCGTGCTCTTCGGCCTTGCCAGCGCGCTCTTCTTCGCCCTCTACGGCATCTTTGCCAAGGCTTCGGCCGGCTCAAGGGGCATCTCCGTCTTCACCGTCCTGCTCTACAGCCAGATCCTCGCGAGCCTTGCCATCGCTCCCTTTGCGGACATCGGGCTGTGCCTTGCGCTCGTCCGCGGCAATCCCGGCCCTGCCCTGGCCTTTGCCTGCGTCCATTCAGCCTGCACCGCCGTCCTGCCCTACGCCTTCTACACGGCAGCCATGCGGCGCCTGGACGCCGGACGCGTCTCCATGCTGGCTGGCGCGGCCGAACCCCTGGCAGCGGCCGCCTTCGGCGCAGCCATCTACGGCGAAGCCTTGAGCCCCGTCGCCGCGACGGGCGCCCTGCTCGCCATCCTTGCCGTCTCCCTGCTCTTCCTGCCTGCGCCAAGGCCCCAGCCCCCGTCCACGCACTCCCGCCCTTCCCCGCAGGCTTAGCCGACGCCCCCAGTGCAAGCGTCGCACGGCGCGCCTTCAGCGCACAGCGCCGCCTCGAATGCCCCAAATGCCCCAGATTCCCATGCTGTCCCGTATGTCCCGAATGTCCTGGATGTCCCGGATGCCTGCCTTGCGGCATGGGGCTGGCGCATGGCAAAGGGCCAGGTCTCACGCAGGCCACGGCATGGCTCCCATGGCAAGGGCGCGAGGCTGCACGAAGCACGCCGCCAACACGGCAGGGACGCTCGGCTGCACGGCGGCGGAGCATCATGCTCTGCGTGAAGCATGCCTTGCCTGAAGCCCCGGCTGCGGGGGGCGAAGCCTTTCCGCCGACACCGGGGCAGCTGTCTTCGCGCCGTCCGGGAGGCGGAATGCGCCCCGGCAAGCCCCGCAGCCCCGTTAGCCTGGATTTCGCCTCCTCCCTGCTCTCCCGAATGCCATGCCCGCGCCAGGACGCGGCCCGCAGGCGCAGTCCCTGTTGACACCTGCGGAGCCTGGCGCCCGCGGCTGGCAGGAAGCATGCTTCGCCCCTGCTCCAGCAGCCAGAACGCCTTCGAGCCCCCCCCGGGCTGTCATGAACGGCCTGCTGGCCAGGAATAAAGACCGTCTGGCAGGAGGCTCGAAGCCCCTTTTCCTGCCCCGTGCAGGCGCGATCCAGCAGCTTTTCGGGTCAAATCAAGCTGGCCTGGCGGTTTGACAATGTTCCACCTTCCTTCTACAAGGCAAAATGCAGCGCAGGCAATCCGGATTACGCTGGGGATCCGGCCGCAGGCGCCGAAAAGCAGACCCGCTTCCAAGGGCCTCGTCAAGCAAGGAACGAAAGCCATGCAGCCATCCCTGTCCGCCTTCCGCACCGTCCAGATCTTCCTGCTGGCGGCCTGCCTCGCCCTCGGCGTCTCCTGCAAAGAAGAAAACAAGGCCGTCCAGGCCGCCCGGGAGCAGTCGGTCACCGTGCTCGTCGTCGAGCCCTCGGACGTGCCCCTGACGGCGGATCTGCCGGCGCGCGTCAATGCCTACCGCAAGGCCGAGGTGCGTCCCCAGGTCGAAGGCATCATCGTCGACAGGCTCTTCACGGAAGGAGCCCTCGTCGAGGAAGGCCAGTCCCTCTACAAGATAGATCCCCAGGTCTACCAGGCTGCCCTCGACAGCGCCCAGGCCAACCTCGAGTCGGCCAAGGCCAAGCTCGCGGCCGCCCAGCTCAAGCGCAACCGCCGCAGGAGCCTCAGGCAGGCCCAGGCCGTGAGCGAGCAGGAATGGGAGGACGCCAACGCCGAATACCTGCAGGCGCTGGCCAACGCCAGCCTGGCCAAGGCCCAGCTGCGCACGGCGGAGATACGCCTGCGCTACACGGACGTTCTGGCGCCCATCTCCGGGCGCATCGGCAAGAGCTCCTGCACCCAGGGCTCCCTGGTGACGGCCAACCAGCCCGACGAGCTTGCGGTCATCCAGCAGCTGGATCCGGTCTACGTGGACATGACCCAGTCCGCGCTCAACCTGCTCAAGATCCGCGAGCGCTACAGCAAGGGCTCCCTCGCCCGTCCCGCCGGCGCAAGCGCCAAGGTGCAGGCCCTGCTCGAGACCGGCGCCGTCTACGAAGCCGAAGGCGAACTCAAGTTCTCCGACATCACCGTGGACCAGGGCACCGGCATGGTGCTCCTGCGCGCGGTCTTCCCCAATCCCGACGGGGTGCTCCTGCCCGGCATGTACGTGCGCGCCCGCGTGAGCGTGGGCGTGCAGAAGAACGCCCTGCTCGTCCCCCAGCTGGCGGTGCGCCGCAACGCCAAGGGCGTCGGCTCCGTCTTCGTGGCGACAGCCGGCAACGAGGCCGAAGAGCGCATCGGGGAGGCAAAGGAGCGCGCCGGCGGCTTCTGGATCGTGTCCTCCGGCCTCAAGGCCGGCGAGAAGGTCGTGATCTCGAGCCTGCAGAACGTGCGCCACGGCACCCGCCTGAAGATCGACGAGGTCAAGACCCTGCAGAGCCTTCGGGACGACGCCAAGTCCAGACAGGACGCCGGCGACGTGCCGGGCCTGACCAGCGCCGGCGGACAGCGCTAGGACCGGGAGAACCACGCCATGTCGCACTTCTTCATCGACCGCCCGGTCTTTGCCGCCGTCATCGCCATCCTCATCATGCTGGCCGGCCTGCTCTCCGTGAAGACCATGGCCGTTGCGCAGTTCCCGCACCTCACGCCGCCCACCATCTCGCTCATGGCCGACTACGAGGGCGCCTCGGCCAACACCATGCAGGACTCCATCGCCCAGGTCATCGAGCAGCGCATGGTGGGCATCGACAACCTGCTCTACATCGCAACCACCTGCTCCTCGGAAGGCCGCATGCGCATGGCCCTCACCTTCGGCCCCGGCGTCAACGCCGACGTGGCCCAGATGCAGGTGCAGAACCGCCTCGAGCTCGCCATGCCCATGCTGCCGGAGAGCGTGAAGGACCAGGGCGTGCGCGTGCGCAAGGTGTCGGACTCCTTCCTCAAGTTCTACTCCTTCTACGACACCTCGGGCCAGATTCCCGTCGACGACATCTGCGACTTCATTTCCTCGGTCATCACCGACCCCCTGAGCCGCATCGACGGCGTGGGCGACGCCACCCTCTTCGGCTCGCCCTATGCCATGCGCATCTGGCTCAATCCCCACAAGCTGCGCAGCTTCAGCCTGACGCCCCAGGACGTGGTGGCCGCCGTCACGGCCCAGAACGAGCAGATCTCCGTGGGCCAGGTGGGCGGCCTGCCCAACCTCCAGGGCCAGTCCCTCAACGTCACCATGCTCTCCCGCGAGAAGCTCCACACCATCGACCAGTTCGAGGACATCGTGGTGCGCGTCAATCCCGACGGATCCTTCGTGCGCGTCAAGGACGTGGCCCGGGTCGAGATGGGACTGCAGAGCTACATCGTCTCCTCGCGCTTCAACGCCCGTCCGGCAGCAGCCATCGGCGTCCAGCTTGCCGAAGGCGCCAACGCCATGGAAACCTCCAAGCGCGTGGACGCCTTCATGGACCGCATGCGCCAGTTCTTCCCGCACGGCGTCACCTACGCCATCCCCTACGACACCGTGCCCTTCATCGAAAAGTCCATAGGCAGCGTCTTCCACACCCTCGTCGAGGCCATCGTGCTCGTTGCGGCCATCATGTTCGTCTTCCTCCAGAACTGGCGCGCCACCATCATTCCCACCCTGGCCGTGCCCATCGTGCTCCTCGGCACCATGGCCGTCATGAACGCCTTCGGCACCTCCATCAACACGCTCAGCATGTTCGGCCTGGTGCTCGCCATCGGCCTGCTCGTGGACGACGCCATCGTCGTCGTGGAGAACACCGAGCGCATCATGAACCAGGAGGGCCTCGACGCCAGGGAGGCCACGCGCAAGTCCATGAGCCAGATCACGGGCGCCCTCATCGGCGTGGCGGCCGTGCTCTCGGCGGTCTTCCTGCCCATGGCCTTCTTCGGCGGCATGCCGGGCGCCATCTACCGCGAATTCTCCCTCACCATCGTCACTTCCATGGTGCTCTCGGTCTTCGTGGCCATCGCCATCACGCCCCCCCTGTGCGCCATCCTGCTGAAGCGCCGGGTGCACAACGTGGAAACCGGCCCCTTCGCGTGGTTCAACCGCGCCGTCGACAGTTCGACCCTGCGCTACGAGTCCGCCGTGCGCGGCCTCACCCGCCACGGGGGCATGGTCATGTTCCTCTACGCCTTCATCGCCGCCGGCGCCGTGCTGGCCCTGAAGTACATGCCCACCTCCTTCCTGCCCGTGGAGGACCAGGGCATACTCAACTTCATGATCATCATGCCGCCAGGCTCCACCCGCGAGAGCACGGTCACCGTGGCCAAGGAAGTCGAGCGCTACTTCCTCGAGGAGGAGAAGGAGAACGTCCAGGGCGTCGGCGTCATCCTCGGCATCGGCCCCAACGCCTCCAGAGGCCAGAACGTCTCCATGGGCTACATGAGCCTCAAGCCCTGGGACGAGCGCGACACCCCGGAGCGCGCCGCCGAAGCCATACTCGAACGGGCCCGCAAGCGCTTCGGCGGCTCCCGCGAAGGCCGCATCCTCTTCTTCCAGCCGCCGCAGGTCAGAGGCCTCGGCAACGCCTCGGGCATCTCCATGCAGCTGGAAGACCAGGGCAGCCTCGGCTACCACGCCCTCGTGGACGCGAGAAACGAGCTGCTGCGCAAGGCCCAGGCCAGCCCGCTGCTCACCAACACGCGCACCTCCTCGCTGGAAGACATTCCCCAGGTCAACCTCGCCATCGACGACCTCAAGGCCGGCGTGCTCAGCGTTTCGGCCAACGACATCAACAAGAACCTCTCCACGGCCTGGGGCGGCACCTACGTCAACGACTTCGTGGACCGCGGCCGCATCAAGCGCGTCTACGTCCAGGGCGACGCGCCCTTCCGCATGTACCCCGACGACCTGCGCTGGTGGTACGTGCGCAACGCCAAGGGCGGCATGGTGCCGGCCGAGGCCTTCTCCCATCCCTCCTGGACCTACGGCCCCGCCGTGCTCGAGCGCTTCAACGGCGTGCAGGCCTCCCTCATCGAGGCCCAGCCCGCACCCGGCGTGTCCTCGGGCGACGCCATGAAGGAGCTCGTGCGGCTCGTCGGCGAGCTGCCCCAGGGCATAGGCCTTGAATGGACGGGCCTGAGCTACCAGGAAGTGCAGTCCGGCTCCCAGACCGCCTTCCTCTACGCCATCTCCATCCTCGTGGTCTTCCTCTGCCTGGCGGCCCTCTACGAGAGCTGGAGCATCCCGCTTGCCGTCGTCCTCGTCGTGCCCATCGGCGTGCTTGGCGCCCTGGGCCTGAGCCTCATGCGCGGACTCTACAACGACATCTACTTCCAGGTGGGCCTGCTCGCCGTCATCGGCCTCTCCGCCAAGAACGCCATCCTCATCGTCGAATTCGCCCGCGCCCTGGTCCAGCAGGGCATGGGCCTGCGGGCTGCCGCTGCCGAGGCCTCGCGCCTGCGCATCCGCCCCATCGTCATGACTTCCCTGGCCTTCCTGCTCGGCGTCTTCCCGCTCACGGTGAGCCGCGGCGCAGGCGCGGCCAGCCAGCACGACATCGGCACCGGCATCGTCGGCGGCACCTTCCTCGCCACGGCGGTCGGCATCTTCTTCATCCCCGTCTTCTTCGTGGTCGTGAACCGGCTCTTCAGCCTGCCCGGCCGCAAGGCGCGCCTCGAACAGCGCAGGCTTGCAGCCAGAGAGCAGGAAGCGCGGGAGGAAGCGGGGCAGGAAAAGGCCTAGGCGACGCCAAGGGGGCGCCTGCAGCGCCGGAGCAGGCCATGGCACGGCAGACCATTGGAGTTTACAAGGGCCGCGTTTGCGTCTATTCCAAGGCTGAAGCGCCGAGCCGCCCGCCGCTCCGCCCCTGGGAACGCGCTTTCCCCAAGGCGCGGACCAGTCCGCGGCATCCCGGCTGGCAGAAGTCCGCCCTGCAAGGCCGGCCCAGGGAAGGTGCAGGCCAGGCGCCGACGGGAGCCGGGCGCAAGGAACGGCGCAAGGACAAGGACAACGGCAACGACAAGGAACCCAAGGAGAACCCGTTTGAGCGAACATGTTGTCGGCAGCCTCTACGAACCCGGCTATGAGAGCTGGGACGCCGGCTGCTTCTTCGAAATGACCGGCGAGAAGTGCACCCTCGGGCTCTTCTGGCTCGACGTGACAGACAAAGACGTCGAGAACGTCGCCCATGGCGAGGGCACCTTCGGCCTGTGGTACTCCAACGACGGCGACGTCTACTTCCTCTCCCGCTTCGGCCAGGATCCCTGGGCCGACTCCGTCTTCTCCGTCTGGCAGATGCCCGAGGAGAAGCGCATCCGGCCGGCCAAGAGCCTAGGCCGGCATCGCGTTGGCCTTGAGGTCGTGCTCGTGGACGCCGAAACGGGCATCGTGCGCGCCGTGCGCCAGGCGCTCCTCTCCGTCTCCTTCTCCCGCAAGCTCTGCAACTCCGTTGCGCGCCAGTACAGCGACCGCTACATTGCCAGCTGGAGCGAGGAAGACTTTCAGGAACGCTGCCGCAAGGTCTACCGGGAGTATCCTGAGCCAGACGACATTTTGCGGGCGCCGGGGTGCATACTCTGCCAGGCCTCGTCCTCCAGGAACGGCGATGCCGAGGACGGCGACGACTAGCCCCAGCGCCCCGGCAGCGTCCGGCCCTGCTCAGCGTCGCCGGGGGCTGGCACGCCTCCTTGTCTGGAACGATAGATCCGACTTCGTGCCCTCCCTGCGCGACGAGCGCGGGGCCTCCCTGACGCCGGGCCTCTTCACGGGCGTGCGCGGCGCGCGGGCCCAGACGGCCGCGCTGGCCGAAGCACGGGCTCTGGCCCAGCGCCAGGGCAGGGCGCTCTTCGCCTTTGCCGTCGATGTCATCCTTGCCGGGGACGCACGTCTTGCCGGGGACGCACGTCTTGCCGGGGACAGCGCAGCCCGCGCTTCAGGCCATGCCGGCGTCCCAGACGGCGAAGGCAGCCCCCTGATCTCCGGCTGCCTCGATCTTGCGCGCCTGACCCGGAGCCGGGAAGCCGAACTGCTGAATATGCTGGGACTGCCGGGACTGGGGCAGGCTGGCGCGCAGGAGGGCCCGGACGCCTCCAGGCCGCGGCTCGCCAGCCTGGCACAAGCCAGCCCTGCCGGCTTTTTCCCCCGCCTCTTCGCCCATCCCGCCTGCGCGGGCCTCACCCTGGTGCACTGGCAGCTTCCCGGCGGGACGCGCGGCGTCTGCGCCGGCCGCAGCGGCCTTCCCCTGGCCACCGCCAGA
>ODAI013514979.1_pt1 | contig 13812 bp, 8 predicted proteins | sample 1539321 | NCBI WGS metagenome assembly ODAI01 (sample SAMN02144231, study PRJEB22623) | gut metagenome | biome: sheep rumen | host: Ovis aries | place: New Zealand
AGCACCATAGTTGTCTTGCCCGAACCGGATACACCGGTAACCACCGTCAGCCGTCCTTTGGGAATATCTGCCTGCAAAGACTTTACGGTGTGCAGCGGATTCGTTTCCAAATGAATCGTCCCCAAGGCAAACATTTCTTCCCAGGGCGCACGTTCCCGCAAGCTGCCATTTGCCCCGCCGCGCATAAAGGGGGCAATCTTGGAGACTTTGCTTTTCGCAGCCGCCTGCATATCCCCGACAAACAGCAGATTACCGCCCTCGCTGCCCGCCAAAGGCCCCAGTTCAATCATATAATCGGCATGCTGCAGCACATGCACATCATGGTCCACCAAAACCACGGAGTTGCCATCACGCAGCAAGCTGTCAATCACATCCAAGAGCCCTTCAATATTGGCGGGATGCAAGCCAATACTCGGCTCATCTAGTACGTAAAGTACCCCTGTGGTTTCATTACGCACAGCTCTGGCCAACTGCACGCGCTGACGCTCACCGGTTGACAAGGTGCTGCTGGCACGGTCAAGGGATAAATACCCCAGACCGAGTTCCTTCAGCCTGCGGGCGTTATCCAAAAACGATTCAATGATACTTTCAGCCATGGGGCGCATTTCCTGCGGCAGTGTATTCGGCACAGCCTTAACCCAGGGAATCAGTTCATCCAAAGTCATGGCCGTGGCCTCAGCCAAATTTTTCCCGGCCAGTCTGGTCGAGCGCACCTTCGCCGAGAGCCGCGTACCCTGACATTCCGGGCAGGCGGCCTCATGCAGAAATTTTTCGACCCGCTTCATGCCTTTTTCATCCTTGACCTTCGCCAACGCATTTTCTACCGTATAAATCGCATTATAATAAGTAAAGTCCATTTCCGCAGCCACATTGGTCTTTTCATTGACATAGAGGATATGCTTCTTCTCCGCCGGGCCATGAAAGACAATATCCTTTTCTTCCGGTGTCAAATCGCGGAAGGGCACATCAATTCGCACGCCCATTTCCTTGGCGATATCCTTCATCAACGACCACATAAGCGTCTGCCACGGTGCCACCGCGCCCTCCGCAATGGACAAACTTTCGTCCGGCACAAGACTCGCCTCATCAACCGTACGCACAACTCCTGTCCCGGAGCAATGTGGGCAGGCTCCTTCTGAGTTAAACGCCATGGCCTCCGCTCCGGGACCGTAAAACTCCTCGCCGCAGACCGGGCATTTCGTAGGCAGCATCAGTGCCACATCCATATTGGGCGGGCATAGATGCCCATTGGGACAGGTATGGCTGCCCAGACGGGAAAACAGCAGGCGCAAGCTGTTCAAAAGTTCCGAGGCCGTACCAAAGGTACTGCGCACCCCGGGAATGCCTGGACGCTGATGGAGTGCGAGTGCCGCCGGTACATGACGGATTTCCTCCACATCGGCTTTGCCGGCCTGCGTGATACGGCGGCGTGTATAGGTAGACAGCGCCTCCAGATAACGGCGCGAACCTTCCGCGTACAAGGTTCCCAACGCCAACGACGATTTTCCCGAACCGGACACACCGGCAATGGCCACGAGCTTGCCCAGGGGGATATCCACATCGATATTTTTCAGGTTATGCACGCGGGCGCCCCTGACGATAATATTTTTCGGGCGTTCCTTATTGTCCATACGACAGACTCCTTACGATTCATTGACCAACTTCCCGGTCATATGCTCGGGAAGCAGCGCCAGACATTGCACGCGGGGCAAGGCGTGTTTCAATTCCTGTTCCAAGTACGCTTCGTCATCAGTAAATTTGCGCACCAACGAGCTACAGATTTGGCGAATCTTTTCCTCATCCGTCACCAGCTGCATCCGTCCAAAGACAACTACACTACGGATATTGAGCGCCCATTCACCGGGCTTTTGCCAGCCTTCATCATGCGCACAATAGCTCACCTTGTCATAAGCCCGTATGGCGTCCATCCGGTGTCCTTCCTTGGCACTATGAAAATAAAGGATACCGTCCTCCTCGCAGTACCAATGATTCATGGGGATACCATAGGGATAGCCGTCATCGCCCAGCATGGACAGCACGCCCCGTTTCGCTTCTCTCAGCACTTCTTTGCATTCTTCCTCTGTCAGCTGCTGCTTGAATCTTCGCATCTTCCGAAACATAATTTCCTCCTACAAAAACAGCGCCACTTTCTTATCTGCCAAGACCTAACGATAAGAAAATGACGCTTTTCCCATTACCCGGTGGCAACAGGTGTCAACCTATATTCTGCTTCCTAGCATAGAGCAAAAACATAACCTTGTCAACACCCCTGCGCTTATTCTCTTCAGATAGACAGTGTCAATGTATTGAATCCATAATAGCTGCGATAAAAAAATTAACAGCATGACTTTTGACCATATGCAGACCAATGCCGCGGGTATTTCGGGCAGCTTCGGCCATTCCTTTCGGCTGATGAGCCAGCGCTTCTTTAGCCAGCTGGAAGAAAAGCCCCCCTCTGCCAGCAGGCACACCCCCATGAAGATGGTGCCGATGCAAAATACCCTAGCCGCATAGTAGGCCTTGCCTACTTCACCGATATCCTCCATGCAAAAGAGCAAATCCAGTACCTGAGGCCAGACCATAACCCCTGCCGTAGCCAGGAGCCCTAAAAGCAAAGAATATAACAGACAGTAGCGGAAAACACGGTGCAGCTCGGTGAAATTGCACTCGGCAAAGAAAGTGGAAAAAAGCGGCTGGGCCGTTTTGCCGATAAACTCATAGATGAAGATGAACAACAGAGAAAGGTTTTCGCATTTCATCACAGCACCTTTCGTTTCACCTACGATTCATTGACCAATTTTCCGGTCATAGGCACGCACCATTGGTGGCTATTACCTCCTTATACCAATGAAAGGATTTTTTCGGATAACGCTGCAGGCTGCCTGTGCCATCATCATTACGGTCTACATAGATGAAGCCATAGCGTTTGGACATCTGCGCCGTGGATGCCGAGACTAAATCGATGCAGCCCCAGCTGGTATAGCCCATAACAGGCACACCATCTGCAATGGCTTCGGCCACCTGCTGGAGATGTGCGGTCATATACTGGATGCGATAATCATCCTGAACCGTTTTACCCCCCTGTCCATCATCCACCAGTTCATCTTTGGCCCCCAGACCATTTTCCACGATAAAGAGCGGCTTTTGCCAGCGATCGTAGAATTTGTTGAGGATATATCTAAGTCCTTGCGGATCAATGGGCCAGCCCCAGTCCGAAGCTTTCAGATAGGGATTTTTCTTGCCCCCCATAAAGTTGCCTACGATATCCTCGCCTTCCACACCTTCGCAAAGGGAAAGATAATAGCTGAAGGAAACAAAATCCACTGTATGCTCTTTCAATAGGGCCAATTCTTCCGGCGTGGTTTTAATCTGAATATCGTTTTCCCGGAAATAACGTTTCATATAGCCGGGATATTCACCGCGCACATGCATATCGCCAAAGAAATCATTGAAATGGTCACATTCCATGACCTTGATGATATCATCCGGATTGGGCGTTAAGGGGTAAGTGGGCATGGACAGAATCATACAACCCACTTGCGCCTCCGGCATGATTTCATGAGCGATTTTCGTGGCCAGAGCTGAAGCGACGAACTCGTGATGAATGGCCTGATAGAGATCCGACAGGGACAATTCTTCCTGCGGAGTTACAATTCCGCCGCTCATAAAGGGGGAATGGAGCACGGAATTTATCTCATTGAAGGTCAACCAGTATTTGACCTGTCCCTTGTAACGATTGAAAATCGTCCGGACATACTTTTCGTAAAAGCCAATCATCTGCGGACTGGCCCAGCCATTATACTTGCGGGCCAGATGCAGGGGCGTTTCATAATGCGAAATGGTCACCAGCGGCTCCATGCCGTACTTATGGCACTCGGCAAACAGTCTGTCGTAAAATTCCAGCCCTTTTTCATTCGGTTCCTCCTCATCACCCAGAGGATAGATGCGGCTCCAAGCGATGGATGTACGGAAGACCTTAAAGCCCATCTCCGCCATGAGTTGCAAGTCCTCCTCATAGCGATGATAGAAATCAATGCCCTTCAGTTTCAGATTGTCCGGCGTGGGTTCTGCCGTGGGAGCGCTTTTCAGTCCATGGGGCAGGACATCCTGTATGGAAAGCCCTTTGCCCTCTTCGTTATACGCACCTTCACATTGATTGGCGGCCACAGCACCGCCCCAAAGAAAATTCTCGGGAAATGACATTACACATACTCCTTAAATCGTGGTCAATAATAAGTCATTGAAGCTGACGGTATTTTCTTCCGTAGCCGTTACGGCCTGATAATTGCCGGTATTGGTGATGATGACTGGTGTGATGGTCTTGAAACCTGCTGCCCGGATTTTATCCGGCTCGAATTCTATCAACAGCTGACCGGCCGACACTTTATCGCCCTGTGCCACATGCGCCTTAAAATATTTGCCTTCCAGCTGCACCGTATCCATCCCCACATGAATCAAAAGTTCCCGTCCATCGTCCAGTGTGAGTCCCACAGCATGGCCAGTAGGGAAAATCGTGGTTACCGTACCGGCAGCTGGAGCGATTACCCGCCCTTCGGCTGGTTCAATGGCTACGCCCTTGCCCATGCATTCCGAAGCAAAGACCGCATCCGGTACTTCGGTCAGCGGTACGATTTTCCCCGTGAGCGGTGCGGCCAGTCCACCCAAAGGCAATTCTGCAGCAGGTTCATCGTTTGGCTTCTCATCGGCTGCCAAACGACGATAAGCCAGCAATGCCAACGCCAAACCAGTAAAGAAAGCTGCTCCGGACGCGATAAGCGCAGTATGCATGCCAGAAAGTTCCTGCGTATGCACATCAATGAAATTCGGATAACCAAAGATGCCCAAACCGCCTAACAGATAGAAACGGGCTCCCAAGGCTGTTAAGATACCACCGCCAACAGCGCCGCCAATGCAAGAAAGGATGAAGAACTTCTTGCGTGGAAGGGTCACACCATAGATGCAGGGTTCTGTCACACCGAATAGGCCGGAGATGCAGGCGGGAATGGACAGTGCCTTGAGCTTTTTGTCCTGCGTGCGCAGGATAATGGCCAGCACCACACCGACCTGAGCAAAGGAAGCGGCAAAATGGGCCATAACCACCGGATCATAGCCCAGTACGCTGATGTTATTGATCATGATAGGCACCAGTCCCCAGTGGAGGCCGAAAATCACAAAGACCTGCCAGAACCCGCCGATAAACAGCCCGGCCAACAACGGGTTGAACGCATAAATCGCCGTAGCAGCCGCCCCAACCAGCTGACCTGCCCAGGTTGCCACAGGGCCAATCAGCAGGAAAGTCAGTGGAATCAGAATCAGCAAGGTCAGGAAAGGCGTCAGGAAATTCTTCAGCATGGCCGGGACAATACGCCCAATCGTCTTTTCAATCTTCGCGCCAAAGTACAGGGCCAAGATAATGGGAATCACACTGGAAGCATAGTTCATGAGAATCACAGGCAAGCCCAAAAACTCCATATAAACCGGTGAAGCAAAAACGCTGTCCGCAAACAGCGTATACAGCGGCGTCCCGCCCATAATGGCAGGCAAGGCCGGATAGACCAGCGCCGCACCGGTGGCCATGCCCGTAAACTCACTCATGCCAAACTTGCGGGCCGCCGACAGCCCCAGGAATATCGGCAGGAAGTAGAAGAAAGCATCCCCGATAATGCCGAGCATCCGGCCGGTTCCGCTATCCGCTGCCACTAACTGCAGAGAAATCAACAGTGCCGTAAATCCCTTGATCATGCCTGTTGCGACCAGTACCGACAATATCGGCGTAAAGATACTGGAAACCAGATCTATGAAACGATCCAGCAGGCTGCGTTTCTTCCCCTCGTCCTCTGCTTCAACATTTTCCGTTTGACTTCCCTGGATATTGCTGATTGCCAGAATTGCCGCATAGACATTTTCCACTTCATTGCCAATGACAACCTGATACTGTCCACCGCTTTGCACCACGGTCATAACACCGTCCAACGCTTCTATCTCCTTGGTTGCTGCTGCGCTTTCATCTTTCAGCTTGAATCGCAGCCGTGTAATACAATGCGTGAGCGACAGTACATTTTCTTCCCCGCCCACATAGTTCACGATACTTTGGGCAAGTGCCTGATATTTTTCCATAAGATTTACTCCTCAATTCTCTGTGGGTCATAGACGATATTACCAATACCACCATCCAGTCGGTTATGATCCGGGCCGATTTCGTAGGCGATATTAGCCTTCTGCCCCATAAATTCAAAAGGGACTTTGTCATCCTTCCCCGCCATGATATGGTCACAGTCCTCAATCAGCCGTTCCAGATAATCCACCGTTAAATCCCCGCCGCCATGAGAACAGTATACCTTGTCATACTTGCCCGCCGTGGCTTTTTGCAGTTTCTGCAGACTGGCCTTATAACTTTTGAGCCCCAGCGTTTCCTTGGCAAACAGGAACGTAAACATATTGGCGCCATCCCCGGTGAGCAAAGCGCGGTTTTCCCGCAGCAGCACGGCCTTCATGCCATGAGTATGCCCCTCGATAGCGTAGATATCCAGATGTACGCCGCCCAGATCAATGGTATCCCCGGCCCGTAAATCCTTGAACCGTTCGGGATTGTCCTGCGGCTGGTAATCCACTTCGCTGATGCTCCGAGCAAATGCCGGATTCCCCGCGCCGATATAGCCGGTACGGTTGGCAAAGGAAGTATGCTCCTTGAACAGTTCCCCATCTTCCCGGCTCATATATACATCGGCAAATTCTGCCGTACCCGATGCATGGTCTACGTGACCATGCGTGATGATCACGACTAAAGGTTTGTCGGTCAACTTCTCCACATACGCCTTTAAGCTGCCCACACCCACGCCGGTATCAATCAACGCCGCTCTATCCCGGCCTTCGACCAGGTACATCATATCCCCCGTCATATCCTTGATACGCGTGATATTGCGGTCAATCCTGGCCGCACGGAAGGGCATCAATCCCCGTTGCTGCACTGCCGTACTTGCAACGGGAGCTGCATTCGCTGCTGAGTTCCCCAGCAGCGGCATAGCCAAACATACTGCCGCCACAACCATTGCTAAATATTTCTTTCTACTCATTTATCTGACCTCGAATTCATATTTTCCAGAACCAACTTCGATATTTTCCTGCCAGGACATTTCCCGTCCATTGCAAAGAAGCTGCTGTGCCGGTTTCGGCAGTTTCACCGTAGCCGTGGTATTAGCCGGTACGACAAAGCTGTATTTATAACCTGCGGCAGTTTTCTGCCAGCTGCTTTCAATCCTGCCATAGACACTGTCGTAATGGCCGCTGGCCTCAGTCATCTGACCACTCTCGTCCACTTCCGGACACAGGAAGAAATGCTTGAAGCCCGGATTCTGCTCATCACGGCGAATGCCCAACGAGCTGTCCAGGAGCCAGGCACCTACAGCTCCGAAAGAATAATGATTGAACGAATTCATGCTGTTATTGCCGCCAAAGCCCCGTTCCTTTGTATAGGAGTCCAGCCGTTCCCAAATCGTGGTCGCACCATTCTTCACTGGATAGAGCCAGCTGGGATATTGGTCATTCTGCAAGAGCCTGTATGCTGCCACGGCGCTGCCAGTCTCCGACAAGGCATGACTGATGGCTGCTGTGCCGATAAAACCGGTCATCAGGCTGTAAGCAGGCCGTGTCTTTTGCCAATCATCTACATTCGGGCGGATAACCGTCTGCAAAAGATTTCCTGCCACCTTGCCTTTTTTATCTTTGCTGACCACGCCCAAGGCCAGTGGCACCGCATATGCCGTCTGTGTATCCATGCTGCCGCCAGTAGAATTCAGGGCTTTGCCATCTGCGGTCAGGAACTTATCGTTGAAATAGGCCTTGCGTCGTTCATAGAGCACATGATACTTGGCCGCATCACTTGTTTTGCCCAATTTTTCTGCCGTCCGCCAAAGGATTTCCAAATTACTGACACCATAAGCCTGCCAAAGATACTGCGGCTCGTTCCTGCTGTTCTCCGGCCCCAGCCAATCGCCTAACCCCGGCAGTCCTTTGGCCTCTTTATAGAGACCGTCGGGCTGCTCGCAGGCAAGCATATAATCCACATAAGCCTTCATGGCATCATAATGCTCGGCAAGCACAGCCGTATCGCCGTATTGCAGATACAGCTGCCAGGGAATCTGCACGCCCACGCTGCCCCAGATAAAACCGCCCGCACCATGCCCCAAGGGAGCAGTGTCCGTAAAACGCCCATCCGCAGCCTGCGTATCCCGCAGGGCCAGCATATGCTGCCGCAGGAAACTGTCGCTGTCAGCCAGATACACAGCAGTATTGCCGAACACATTGAGGTCGCCAGACCAGCCCATGCGCTCATTGCGTTGCGGACAATCCGTAGGAATGGCCAGGAAATTAGCCCTGGTTGACCACTGGATATTCTGGAACAGGCGATTGACTGCGTCATTGGACGTATGGTAAGCTGCCGTATCCTGTGGTACCGAAGTCAGTACCTTTCCCCGTACCGCCTTTAATGGCAAGGCTTCATCAAGACCTGTGATTTCCAGATAGCGGTAGCCATGGAAGGTGAAATGAGGCGAAATCGTTTCCCTGCCGCCCCTTAGGATAAAGGTATCCCGTACCATGGCGGCCCGCAGGTTCTCCACCATCAGCATATCCTTGTTCTCACCATCCGGATAGGTGACTTCTGCATAACGCAAGGTCACTTTCCGGCCTTTTTGACCGATCAGATCAATCTCCGGCACCCCGGCAAAATTCTGTCCCATATCGTAGACAAATACGCCCGGACGGACTTCCTGCACGGATTTAGCAATCAGTTCATGCTGGCGGGCCGCTTTGACCTCGCTGCCACTTTGCGCTACAAAATCAATATCCGTAAATTGCTGCTCATAATCCCTGTCTGTCAGAAATTCATGCCACTTACCGGTAGCTGTAGTCCCCGCCAGGCTGATTTCCGCTGCCGGTTTCCAACCAGATCTGGCCGCATCGTAGCCGGGCTTATCCCAGCCCCGCAGGGCCACAGCCTTAATGCCGTCCTGCACCTGCCCTTGGAACAGACTGCCCAGTTTCACCGGCCCATCGGCATAATACTGCCAGGTATCCGGCTGAGTGGTGATACTTTCCTGCGTACCATCTTCATAGACAAGCAACAACTTTGCCCGCAAGGACTGACGGTCCCCAAAGTAATTCCAATTTGCCCCCTGGAAAGTTATGGCTCCGCTCCACCAGCCCTCGGCCAGTTGTGCACCAATGACATTAGGCCTGCCAGCCTGCAACAAATTCGTCACATCATAAGCCTGATAAAGCTGCGTCTTGTTATACTGCGTAAAGCCCGGCGCAAAATAATCATCGCTGACCTGCCGGCCATTGATAAAGATTTCATAGATGCCCCGTGCCGTGGCATAAAGCCGTGCCTGTTTGATTTTCTTCGCTTTGGTCTTGAATTCCGTGCGCAACATGGGCATCGCGCCATGAGAAGGATTCACCAACCGCATTTGACCAGTCAGTTCCAACGCCTGCCCATCTTCATATAGTGGAGCAAATGGCTGACGGAAATTTTTGACCGTCAGATGGGAAAGCTTCGCCTTTTGCCCATCCGGCACGGCATAGCCGATATCCGCTAGTGCCGGGAACGCATTGGCCCCGCCACTCATGCCAAATGGATTGCCATTGATGCCCTTGCTCCATGGGTCAAGTTCCTTTACAGGCAGTTCCTGACCATCCACGCTGGCCGCTAAGATGCCATACATGCTGCTGATTTCGATATTGTGCTTCTGCTGATAATTGTCCCTATGGACAATCCCCGCCGGAATGACAATGCAGCCGATGGGACTCGTATCGTTATCCCCTTTTACATAGCCATGCCGATAGAAATTGATTTTGGCTTCGCCACCGCTTTTCAAGGCAGAGCAGTCAAATTCTGCCCTAAAGTAACTCTTGTCCTTCTCCGCTGCTGTACCTGCCATATTAAAGTTCTTGTCGAGCAGCCGCTGGTCATTGGCACCGAAAACCAGGCTGGCTTTTTCTGCCGTCTGCCCCAGTTCCATATCACAGGCGAGCCGAAAGACCGTAAGGCTCTGCGACTCCAAGGGCAAGGTCTTTTCCGAACTGCCAATCCATTTGGCTCCTGACCATTCCCCCTCACCCTTGCGGTCAGGGTTCAGGCCTACGGCAAAACGGGCACTTTTCTCCCGCAGCTGCCCATTTTTGTCCCAGACCTTGACCTCCCAGAGATAATCCTGTCCGGCAGCCAGCTTCCTGCCTTGATAAGCAATATCCACCGCATGTCCATCGGCGACCTTGCCGCTATCCCAAAGAATCTTCCCCTGCATATCCCTGACGACCAGTTGATAAAAAGCTTGTTCGACATTCCTTTCGCCTTTGTCTGCCAACATTTGCCACGAAAAGCGGGGCTGCAGATTATCAATTGCCTGCGGATTTTCCAAATGGTCAACCGCCAATTTATCCAAAGCAAAGGCCTCCGCTGTTGTGCCGTTCACAAACTGTACCCCCATAGCAGCCAGCGCAGCGAGAAGACCAGCTGCCCCTTTTGATTTATAAAACTTAGATTTCATCGTTATTTTCCCTCACATCAGAAGAACATATTGAGCTGGGCACGCACATCATTGCGGCGTTCCCCCGTATCGATATCCTTGGCAAAGGTCGCATAGGCCTCCAACAGTATTTTTTCATCCATCACATAATTAAAGCCAGGACGCCAGCCTTTGGAATTAAAGAATTCCATCGTATCCGAGAACTGGGAAAGCGTCGGCTGATAGAGATACATCAGCCAGGCTGACCAGGAACCGGGCTTCATGATATCCGCCTTACCATAAGTTAGGCGGCTGTAGAATACCGGTTTGTTGCTGGTTGAATAATTCGTGCTCTTGCCATAGTATGAACGTTCCGCCCGGATAAGTTCATGATCAACATGGGCATTATTATCCGCGACCACAGTGGCCAAATTCCACTTTGAAGTAAACTGCCGGTCATAACCAACATATCCATAGATAACACGATTCTGGTCATCTTTCTGGAAGTGCCGTGCTGACGGAGTCATCGCGTAGATACCCCAGGAAAGATTACTTTTCGCATCCGGCTTGGTCTCAAATTTCAAAGCCGTATATTCCTGCCTTTCCTGAATACGATTGGCGGTTCCCGGAATGGGGCCGGGGGTAAACCATTCTTCTTTTGGCCAGTCAATAACACGGCCATGGAAAACAGTGGTCGTAATCTTGCCCGGCACGCGTACCTGCACACCGTTTACACGGCTATCGATACCAAAGCCATAAGTACCGATATCATACATACGCCCAATGGAAATAGCAAAGTGCTTGAATTTGCCTTCCAAAATCAATTCGTTGGCCAAATTGGTCTGCATATTCAAATCCCCATCAGCATGACGCGGTTCCATATCATTAATCGTATCCATGGAACGCTGGAATTCATTGCCCACCACAATGGTCCAGCGGGGATTTACCTTATACTGATGAACAAGATGCACATTGTAATGGTTGTAACGGCGCTTCATGCCATCACCCCAGTCATTATTTTGGAAACGCATCCGGGCAAATCCCCAAAGGCTGTATTTATCATCCAACAATGGCTTTTTCGGCGGCGGCGCAGCTTCTTTCGTTGCCTGTTTGGCACCAGCAGGATACGCTTCCATCTTGCCAGCGTCATTTGTATTTTTGACATCATCCGGCGTAAGTTTGCGCGGTTCTGTCTGGGGACGCACCGGTGTACCTGCATAAGCATCACCTGCGTTACTCTGCAAAGCATCTATCTTTTCGAGCTGGCCCAAAAGCTTTACCTTGCGCAAATCGCTGGCATAGGCTTCCGTAAGTTTATTAAGCGCTTCCTGTTGCGCCGGGCTTAACCCCGCAGATTCCTGCGCATCCTTCACGATAACCGCCATTTCAAAACGGCTCAGCACCCGTCCGCTCGGAATAATCTCCTTATGATGCTCGATATTTCCACCAGCGAGCAATTCATTCATTACCCCGTAAGTCCAGTCATTTGCCGGTACTTCCTCAAAAAAGCTCGTTTCGGCCGAAGCACTGCCAGACACACATAACATTGTTCCCAAAAGTGCTCCCAACATCTTTCTGCTTGCAAACTTACGCATACCTTCGTTCCCCCTGACCATTTAATCAAAAATCCAAATTCAGTTTAACAGGGCACAACGGATTGCACTATATAACAATCAGTCATAAATATTATCCTTTACGGACATGACAAGCGAGAAAAATAAATGCTATAATAAGCATAAAGAACAAAAAACGACAATAAAAAGGACAGAATATGATTTATCTGAGTGATTTAATGCCACTTACCGCGGTTGAACTGGATTATCGGGTACTTATGCAGGATTATCCTTTTATTCACGAAATCAAGGGCGGCCTGCGCACTCTGCCTGAACTGATTGACGCCACTTCTCCCTATCCCCGCTATGAAGCAGCCTATCTGAAACACTTTGCCCGTTTTGAGCACGAGGAAATGCTCACCGAAACCTTATTCCGCCGTAAACAAGCTGTAGAAGTCATGATGCATCCCCGTTTCGTACCGGGTTTTCTGCACAGCCATGATTTTTTTGAACTCATCTATGTTTTAAGCGGCACCTTAGAGCATTTCACCGGGCAGGAATGCCAGAAGCTTGCCCCCGGAGATATCTGCATCGTGGCACCGCATGTCACTCACGGTATCGGGACATGCAAAAAAGACACGCTCGCCATCAATGTGGTTTTGCGTGCCAGTACCTTTGCGGAAACGTTTTTCAATATTTTACAGGAAGATACCATGCTGACGGCCTTCTTCACCCGTGCTCTCTTTAACACCGACACGGACAGCGGTATGCTGCACTTCCGCACCGAAAATGACGCGGAAATCCGGCAAATCATGCTTACCATGCTCTATGAATTTCGGCAAAACAGCCTCTATGCCGACAAAATGCTCAATTCACTGATGACCTCCTGCTTCATTATCCTCCTGCGCAGTCATGCCGACAGTGCCAAGACCTCCATAAGTGCTGACCGTCGAACAAACTTAGTGCCCATCCTGCACTATCTGCAAAACAACAGCGACAGTCTGACACTTCATAAGCTGGCCCAACATTTTTCCTACAGCGACCGGCAGATGACGCGTCTGCTCCTGCAGAGCACTGGCAAGAACTTCACCCAGCTTATTCAACACCTGCGGCTGACCAAAGCGCGCAACTTACTAGCTCACAGCACCCTGCCAGTCCAGGAAATCATCAACCGCTGCGGCTATTCCAATCCCACTTATTTCTACCGCCTGTTCAATCAGCAATTTCAGATGACGCCAGCAGAATTCCGGAAGCACGCCCAAACTTGATTTCCTATACTTTGGACCATAAAAAAGAACGCCCCTATGAAGACTGCCGTCTTCATAGGAGGCCACTGAAAAACTGGCCATTTTATACTTCAGGCAAGTTATCCACAAAAAATCGCCGTAGAATGATGTTTTGGAGCCATCATTTTACGGCGATTTGTATTCCTCACCCAGTTATGCAGGCATTACTCTCCCATCAATTTCACAATTCGCTTCATGTTTGCTACAAAAAGCGTTGTGGCCCCTTGTATATGGGTTTTATAGCCAAAGAAGGATGTATTTGCTGGCTATTCCGTAACATGTTTAACCTTTGCGTTATTCACCATAATCAAAATATATCCAACCTATCCATTCTTCACGGACAAGCCCTGCTCCGCGCTTGACGGTCAGCACAAAATGGCTGTTACCAAGCTGACGGATACGGATTTCCGGCTCCAAGGCCACATAGCCCTGACGTATAGTTTCATACTATGTCGGCAGGGATGGCAG
>ODAI014083577.1_pt1 | contig 13812 bp, 14 predicted proteins | sample 1539321 | NCBI WGS metagenome assembly ODAI01 (sample SAMN02144231, study PRJEB22623) | gut metagenome | biome: sheep rumen | host: Ovis aries | place: New Zealand
CTATCTTTCCACCGATCATCGTGCGGCACAAGAAAGATGGGAAACAATGTCCATAACTCTTCCAATGTCATTTTAGATAAATCTTTTCCCATGCCAAAGGCCTCCATAAATCCCGATTCTTAATTATTCTATCATGAGCAACACAAATGTAAAAAGGGAGCATAAAAAAACACTTCCATAGAAGTATATCAGAAACAGATTCAGTATACAATTTTTTTACTGAATTACATCATTTTCTTACTGAATTTCAGACAGGATATTTTGATCGATCACCTCGGTCCAGTCCACAACAGAATCTCCCTCTTTGCGCAGCGCAGGGTGCCATTTGTCAAAGGAGAAGGTCCATGCCAGTCTGCCCGAAGCATCCTCCATGGCGATCTCCGTCACAAAATATTGATCCTCCAACCATTTCAGTCCTGTTTTCTCATAGGTATAGGATTCCTCATGGCTATCAGAGAAGTATAAGCATCCTCCCTCCGGTGTGTCCAGAGAAAATTCTCCCAAATAGGCATCCTGAATATAATAGAGATAGGTCACCGAAAGCTGCCCTGCCGCATCATACTGATATACATACAGCTCGCCGTCGCCTTCCTGCGCATCAATATTCAACATATATGCCGGAGAGTCCTCCGCAGTGTTGTAAAAATAAAATTGATACCTGTTTTCCGACTGTCGCGGACGCAGCGGCTGCGTGAGCGCCTCGTCATAGAAATTTTCCCGATATTCCTCTGACAGACGTTCTTTGATCAGGCGCGGCGTATTGTCATCGATCTCCTTGACGCGCCCTTTGTCATCGAAATACGCCTCATAGATCAACTGTGCCACGTTATCCTGTATGGAATATCCTCTGGTTTTGCGCCCCTGCGCATCATAGTCGTAAACAAATTGGTGCTCTTCACCATAATAGTCAGTCTCTGTGATATGGGCACGCCTAAGCTCTGCGTCCCAATCACACGTCATGTCCTCATTTTTCTGCGCAGCAAGCACCTCCTGCGGTATGCCGTCCGCATTGCCTGGGTTGTCCGCCTGCGGCTCATAATCTATTTCTTCATACAACTGGGGCTCCAGATCGGCCCCGTATTGCTTGTAGGACCGGTAAGACACTGCCTGTCCTTTTTCATCATAAGTCCAATATTCCTGCAAACGTCTGCAATAACCTTTAAAGTCCGCGTAATCACTTCCCAGGCTCACCAGAATTCCCCTGTCCTTGCTGCTGTCGTACTTGCGCGGAATGTAACTGTCACTGGCAATATGATTCCCTTGCGCATCATAGGTTTCATACCGGATCTTTGCCAGCCCCACGGATTCCGGGAACAGCTTATACGGATGCCAGAAGCTTTCATCCGGCCGCTCGATCTCCTGTCCGCCTTCCGGTGCCTCGCCCACATCATACAGGGTAAAAGGTCTGGATACGGACACCTGTGTCCCAGCCTGCGTATCGTCCTGCGGTAAATCCAGTGATCGTTCTTGATCTTTCGACGGCATGATAACAAAAATAAGCAGGCCCGCAACCGCCAAAAGCGCTGCTATGCCTGCATACATTCCAAATCCTGTCAATCTCCCCGTCTTCTCAAGTGCGTATTCTTCCCTTATATCCTGCCGCACTGACTCCCCGGCAGGCTCTGTTTCCTGCGCCGGTTTCAGATACAGCATGAAGAATACTTCGTTGTCCCCGTCCGTCTCCTGGTTGCCGTAGGCGATATCCGCCCTGCCGTCCGCGCAGATCTCCCGGGTATGTGCGAGTCCCAATCCTCTGCCCGTACCCTTGCTGGTATGTCCCTCACGGAACCAGCCGTGCATAGTCTCATAGGGAACATAGGGAAAACGATTGGCCACAGTGATCCGATACTGTCCGTCCTCCGCATCCACCAGGATACGTATGCTCCGCTCGTCCGCCGGCCGGGACAATTCCGCATCGATGGCATTGTCCAGCAGACCGCCCACTATGGCGATCAACTCATGCTGTGGAAGCGCATAGGCTTCAAGCCTTGCAGATATATGACTCTCCACACGGATTCCCTGAGCCTCAGCCTCCTTACATTTCTGATAAAGCAGTCCCGCAAGCAGCGGATCTCCGCACAGCAAAAGCACATTGTAACGCTGATCCCTGTTCAGCTCCTCCAGATACTGCGATGCCTCCCCGGAAGAAAGCGTTTTCGCCGCGCTCAGCTGATTCCCCAATTCGTGCTGACGCATGCGCACTTCCCGCACCAACTGCTCGTATTGTTCCTTTGCCTCCTGCGTCAATCTGTCGGATTGCGGATTGGTATCTGCCTTTCGCTGTTTACTCATTTTCTCTGCTCCCGAAGGTTTCCCTGATCGCCGCCACATAGGTTCCGCCTATCTCCACAGGATTCTCCTCCCCCTGTAAGCAGACTCTTCTCCGCGGCAGATCAACGGAAACCACAAATTTCCGGTTGATGACCGTATTGCGGCTGCATTGAATAAAATCATGACTGTCCGCATCCATGAGAAATTGTTTCACCGTCAGATACGGAATTGCAATATTGTCTTTTTTCCGTGTAAAAATATGAAGTGCATGCCGTATACTCTTGGCATAAACCACATCCTCGCGCTGCACCACCACGATTGCGCCGTCTTTCCGATAGTAGAGTGTGCGCTCCCGCTCCGGCAGTCTGGGCGAGCGAAGGCACTCCACGATCGTCTTGCGCAAGTGTTCCGTCACGAACGGTTTTTCAATGTATGCGTAGCAGTGAAGCTTTTCATAGCTGTATGATTTCAGATCCTCCAGACAGGTAAGGATAATCACCGGTGTAAATTCATATCGCGTAACACCCCGAATGCTCTCCACAAACTTCAGCCCCGATGTATCCTCCTGCTGATCCGGTTTTAAGATCACATCAATGATGAAAAGGTCAATATTCCCCTCCAATGCGCATACATAAGCCTCTTTCGTATCCACGCATCGGATCACTTCTGTAGGGCTCTCGATCGTATTGATGAGAGCGGCAATTTCCTCCTGCTCCTCCGGGCGATCCTCCAATATCAGTATTTTTCGCATCGTCTTTCCTCCTGCATTTCCCATACCCATGTCGACAAAATAGTCATATCAGAAGTATATCAGAACTAATTTGGGAAATCAGATTTTTTACTGAATGATAGTATTTTTTTACTGAATCTGCCCTTTGAAATTTACGCCTTCCTCTATCAATACCTCCGCCACCTCATCGCGGATCTGCTTGGTACCGTCAGAGCTCTCCATATAATAGCTTCCGTCTTCTCCCTGATAAATATAGGAATCCGGCGTGGCAAAATAAACCTCATCCATGTTGAATCCGTTTTGGGGACCCTTTCCGCCTATAGCCAGGTCATCCAGATCCGGCAGAAAAAAAGGCGCTATGACAATACTGTTGGATAGCAATACCATCAGAAATGCAAAGCCCGCCACCGCAAGCCGTACACCCAATGCGTATGTCTTCTGTCCCGGATTATTTTCCAACATGGTAAAACGATGTCTCAACTCCGACCGCAGCCCGTTTCCTGTTCCCAACAAACTCAGCCCGCGCCAGACACCTCTTCTGCTGCGTCCACGAAAAATGGTGAGAAGCGTTGTCATATAATCCGCGACCTCATCTCTCTCCATGCCGCGGGTCACCTCGCTGTCACAACGCATCTCCAGGCTCTGCTCCACTTCTTTTTTCAAAAGATATACGCAGGGATTCCACCAGTAGATCACACAGAGCAGCTCTGTCAAAAGGGCGAGATAATGATCTCCTTTTTCCAGGTGAATCCTCTCATGCAGAATAATATACTTCAACTCCTGCGCTGTATAAAGCTGATCCGGGATCAGGATACGTTTACAGAATATCCCAAAGCTAAAAGGCACTGTAATCCCTGTGCAGCGGTAAACCGCAATCTGTCTTGGCACTTCCACCCCCATTTGTTTGGAAAACGCTTCCCGCGAGATCTGTCTGTGCGGGAGTTTCCTTAATATCCGATTATTTCTGGCATATCCCACCAAAAGGGAGATGAGTTTCACGCCAATCCCTATCATCCAGATAATCAGGAACAATTCCCCGATAGAGATCTCCACGGAATCATAGGTGATGATCGTACGATGAAATCCTCCAAGAAACAGATTCAGCTTATTGGGAAGCGTAATATTCTTCTGCCAGGTGGCGCTGACCGGTATAAGCAGTTGGAAGATACAAAGGACATACAGACCAAGCATCCCCCTCACACCTACAACTTCTTTAAATTTTTTGCTCCGCCACAGGAGAGAATAAAACAGAATCAGAAGACTGCCCCAAAATAAACAGGAAACGATCGACCATACACTGATGCGTGAGTTTCCACTCATAAGCTTGATGAAAAACATAAAAATGCCATAGCAATTTTCCTGGGGCATATCGCTTATACCTCTCTGTTTCTAATGCGCTCGATCACCTTTTCCAGCTCTGCGATCAACTCCTCGTCCTTCGTTTCATTTGGCATGTCATCTCTGTCATTGCCGATCATAGCAAGTACAAGACTTCCCAGAGATGATGTGCGGATTCCGCCGTTTGCCAGTACAATAGCCGCATACTGCTCTCTGGTGATCTGCGCCTCATATTTCCGCGCATAAACCGTCCCTGACAGTTCCAGTCCTTCCACACCGATATAGCCCTTCTTCAACAGAGATTGTACCGCTTTGAAGATCGACACCTTGCTCATCTTCTCACCGGCAAACAACTCCTCCAGCTCCGTAACGCTCACAGAATTCTTTGCGTCCGTCTGCTCCCAGATTTTCTCCATGATGCGTTGCTCGCGCTTGTCCATGATCTGCTTTTCCATTCTGTATCTTCTCCTTTATTGGTTTGTTTTGATTGATTTTTGCTTATTTATAGAATACAATATGTTAAATTTATTTTCAATGTTTAAGTTTGGAAAGCAAAAATCCTCCAGGCAAAAGGATTTTGATCCACTCCTCTTGTCCGAAGGATTTTGTTATTTCAAGGCGTTTTTATCATATTCCAAAATATCTCCCGGCTGGCAGTCCAACACGTCACAGATTGCTTCCAGCGTGGAGAACCGTATGGCACTGATCTTACCGGTTTTGATCTTGGACAGGTTCACATTGGACACGCCTACCTTTTCAGAGAGTTCATTCAGACTCATCTTACGGTCCGCCATCACTCTGTCCAACCGAAGAATTATTTTTCCCATATGCGCACCTCCTCACAAAGTCTCGTCAGACTCTTGCTGGAGCACCGCACCATATTGGAAGATATAGGCAAGCGCCAGAACCACCAACACCACCATTACCCTGCCCAGATCAATATTCAGATCCACACTCGTTCTTCCGGTCATTCCGCTGCTCATAATACTTTCTGTGATGCCGGAGATAAAAACCCAGGGGATCAGTGCATAGGCAAGCTGCTTGATCTTTCGGATCACACCTTCACTGAAAGGGCTCTCGCAGTTCTTGATCTCTTTGCACAGACGCTTGATAAAATGGATCGTGATCAATACTACCACGATATAGACAACTCCGGAAACAACCGTCGGCCAAAGGATTGTTTTTAAATCTGCCGTAATATTGGAAGTCTCCGCCGAAACCCGCACGCCATCCTGTGTGGTTTCGACGCCGGTCACCAGGTAGTCCCTGTCATCTATGGAGAAAGACGCACTTCCGCTTTGCAGTTCGCTCTGAAGGTTTTGCAGCTGTGTATCCGTCAGATGTGCGCCCCCGAGCCGATTCAGGTTCAGGTCCACGTCCATTGATCCGCTCATTGTCATGGTGATCGCCTCTTTGGGAAATGCCGCCATCACAGCCCCTCCGATCAGTGCGCCCACCAGAGCTATGATAACAAGCACCTGCACAATGACGGAGATGATATACCCCGCTTTACCGATTTGATTGATCTTCCTGATTGCTGCCTGTTTTTCCATAATTTGCCTCACTTTCTTTGCGTTGTTCCCGCGCCACATTTTACATTAATTTTTTTATGTTTATCGTTAAATGTCTTGTGAGGCTACTATATCATGGGTAAACATGTTTGTAAATAACTTTTTAATGTTTTTCATTAAATTTTATTTTATCGTCTCAGGTCATTTGCATCAGTCAGATTATCCGCATCCGCTTCGACATCCAGCGGTTCGGCATCCAGATTCTTCTGCCTTTTGGTGACGATCCCTGCCATAACACTCAATGTGGCAAAAACGATCACAAACACAAACCCTGTCGTGAATACACCGGATGCAATACTGCCTATCGGTTTATCCGGAAAATTTCGATAACACTTAGCAAACATCACACCGCCGAACACTATGGCAGAGACTGCGGAAAAAATCAAATTCGTCTTTCCATCCGGCTTAAAATGTCTGTCCCAAATTCCCCTTTTGGCACAGGCACCCACCAGATACACCGCAAGCACCATGAACACGATCCACTCTCCTGCCATATAAGTAAAATCTCTTCCCATGACAAACTGCACCATCAGCGCGATCAACAGTCCCCAAAAGGCCAGCCAGCAGCCGCGGTGCTCCACCTGGAGCAATATCTGCTCCTGTCTCTCATCCAGATTATTTTTTCTCTTTTCATTCTGTTTCATCATCATTCTCCTCTCCATGATCTGTTTCATGATTCCTGTTTTTCCTCTTCCTCCCAGAAAATATCATCCAGGGTAACGCCTAACGCTTTACATATAGCGATACACAGTTTCAGTGACGGATTAAACTCCCCCGCTTCGATCAGACCGATGGTCTGTCTGGTCACGCCGGCTTTCTCCGCCAGCTCCGTCTGTGACATGTTTAATTCAATCCGTTTGAATTTCAGTTTCAAATTTCTCATAATGTTTCCTCCTTGCAAAATATATATTACATCACTTGCTTTGCTTTTGTCAACTATATTTTACATTTATTTTTTATAGATTACTTTTGCAACATTTTCTGCAAAAGCATGGCAAACGTGTCCGCCCGCCTCATTGTTCTCGAAAAAAAGAAACCCAAATGCATTGCACATCCGGGTTTCCCTATAATTCCCTATAGCTTTCTGCCCATTCCGGCAGATAGGTTACAGCAGTTTCTTGAGCGCTCCCGCCACATCGCCAATCACGCCGGAAGCCTTGTCCGCCGTCAGCTTTGCCTTGACTCCGTCGATGATCTTGTTCACCACATCATCGGGAAGGTCTACGCCTGCCACTTTCTCCACAACTTTCACCGGTTCCTTCTGAAACTGCTCCAGCAGCGTTTTATCCGCAGAAACCTTTGCCACTACCTCCTGGATCTTCTCGGGGAGATTGTTCTTGATCTGATCAATGTCCATGTTTCTTTTTCCTCTCTTTCTGTTTCGAATTATTCTGTGCGGATATAGGTCACAAAATTGTTCCCGTTCTTTTTCAGCCAATCCGTGGCATCGTTCATGCCCATCTTGGCTAAGGTTCCCTTCTTCGGATCCATAACCACCACATTGTACTCATTAAATCCGGTGATCAGAACTGCCTCGCCATCCGACAGAAGCGCCAGCACCGGCAGATCCTGATTTACATAATAGAGCATGGCATCCAATTCACAGCCCGCCAGATCCAGCACCTGCACGTTCTCCAGATTCGCCTGCAGAATATCCTGCACCGTCTGTCCCTGTTCCAGCAAAGCCTGTGTGTTCCGCACAACTCCCTCATATTTTAACACGGTATCGAGGCAGACTGCAAGACTGCCTTTTTCCTCCGTCGTCTTATCCTCCCGGATTGCCATGATCTGGTTGCGTGCCACACGGTTTCCCTTCCGCCAGATGCGGTGACCGTTCTGATCTACCACCACCCCGGACACTTCGTTTGCCAGCAGCACCGCCTTCGCCGGAGAGCTGAACAGGTTCTCCACACCGTACGCCCCATAAACATAGTATCTGGTGGCATCGCTTTCCGCCTCCAGCACAAGCTCTCGTCCGCCCTCGAACACCACCTCTTTCGGAGTCAGGATCTGGATCGTCTTACTGTCAATATTGTGTCTGGTCTGGATCTGCACATAGCGCTCATAAATGTCGATCCCGGGAGCCACGATCACAAACTTCCCGGTCTCCTCTTTCGTACTGTTCATGATCTGATCCGCCGTGGTCTCGACATAATTGCCGTTTTCCTGCTTTTTCACCCGGGAAAGCGTGATCTGATTACTCTCCACATTGCACTCCGTGACATATACTCCCTCCGGCTGATATTCCTTCAGCAGATTCCCCTGGGCGTCACAGATGCATACTTTGTACATGGGAAAAAGGATTCGTCCGGAACTCTCCCTGTAAATATCTTCCTCTCTGGCAACGCCGTAAATAATATCCTCCCCCATAAATCCCAGGGGCTTCACCGCGTCGTCCGCACCCACACGGATCTCCTGCTGGACATCATTATTCAGATTTCGGATATTCAGCTTGCGGCTGTGATAGATATCCTCTCCCTCCTGCCAGACGACGATCCAGTTACTTTCCGAAATCTGGGCAGTGTCTATCTGGGTGATCGTAGCCAGCGGATAGTAGGTCTTTTCTTCCAGATTGATGGAATAGATCACATCCTCCAGCATCAGATAAAGCACCTGCTCCCGGTTCAGATACAGGAGCCGCTCCATCTGCGGCTTTAGCAGGGCATACTCTTTGTGATAAGGGATATAAACATTTTCCTCTATCGTGTTCAGAGTACTGTTGTAAGTATAAACCTGAATCCCGACTTCCCCTTCATGCCGCCCTCTGTTCATATAACCGTAAACCGCAAAACAGATATTACCGCCCTCATCCACATTCAGGATCTTGATTCCATGCCGGTCATACATGGCACGGTTGTCCGTGTAAGCCTGATCGTAAAAACTGAATACCACCGCCAGCTTATTGCTCACCGAGTTGTAGCTGTACAGGGATCCGTCCACTTCAAAGGCCACCGTACTGCCGTCCTCACTTTCTGCCAGCGGAATGTTGCTGTCCGTGATCCCCAGCAGGATCTTATCATTGGCATACATCTTCTCCACATCCGGGATCTGCGTCATGGTGCGCTCATAATTCAAAAGATAGATCCGGTCCGAGGTATATCGGATCCGGTAATGCTCCACCACCCGATAATAGGTCCTGGTCTGAGACGACTCTGTGGAAACCAGAAAATTCACCAAAAAGGAAGCTGTCTGCTCCCCGATCTCCGTCATCAGGATCACGGGCTCCGTTTCTTCCCTTACCCCCAGATCTCCCCAGGTGATCTGCTTAAAACTGCTGTGAATGTTAACCTTGTGAAAGGAGGTATTGTCCTCCAGCTGGGCGTTGGTTTCCAGATATCTTGTCAGCTCTCTCGCCGCTTCTTTATCATACAGCCTCTCATGAAAATCCCTGACAAAATCCAGTTTTTCCTCCATATGCAGCGACTCGCTCCATATGGCGCGGGTGTAATAGGAAACCTGCCTGTCATCATCCAGTGTCAGCGTCAGCTTCACAGAATATTCCCGGTCTTTCTCGATCAGGTCTTTCAGGCTCACAACCACGGAAAACGCTTTCTTTTCCGTCTGCAGCCCCGTGACCGGTGTATTCTCGATCAGGCGGGTTCCGTCGATACTGCGCACTTCCAATGACATTCCCGTCACATTCCTGCCGTAGGTGTCGACCTGCACGGAAAATTCCCGATTTTCCCCCAGCACGGTCACCACATCCCGCATGGACGCTACATCCATGGGTACGACATAACCATGCAATTCATTGTAGGCCACGCCGTCGCGCTCCACATGCATGACAGGCAGCGTAGCCGCAGCCATCTCCATCGTCATATTGTCATGCCCCTGGTTCATCACTTTGCCGGCAACGATTAACGCCACCACAAAAGTCACCAGAAAGACAATGATCTTTATCAAAACTTTTTTCATTGAAAAATTACTCCAGCCGTTATTGCAACAATTGCTCCAATGTGGGATTCACATGTAAAAATTCCGCAACCCCACGGATGTCGGAATTCTCCGACCTGCGTTTCATGTTCTTTACACCGGTCTGATCCGTCCGCTTCACCGCCCGAATCAGCAGATTTTTCGGCGTGTGCTCTATGTCGATAAATTCCAATATCTGCGTTTCATATCCCTGCTGCTCCAGCAGATCCGCCCGCAGAGCATCCGTCAGCAATGCCGCCATGCGCTCCTTGACGATCCCATACTTTAGCACCGGCTGCAGCGTTTCGCAGCGCATCTGCCCGTTCAGCTCATGCTGACAGCACGGCACCGCAAGGATCACCCTTGCATTCCATTTTACCGCTTTCTCCAGAGCGAAATCTGTCGCTTTGTCGCAGGCATGCAAACTGACCACCATGTCCACCCGGTCCGCACCGGTATAAGTGCTGATGTCGCCCCGCTCAAAATGCAGATTTGTATAATGCAGCTTGTCCGCCAGTTCATTGCAGTGACGGATCACGTCTTCTTTCAGATCCAGCCCCGTCACCTGAATATCCCGTCCCTGCAATTCATGCAGATAATAATACATGGCAAACGTAAGATAAGACTTTCCGCAGCCGAAATCAATAATGCGAAGCGTCCTGTCCCTCGGCAGCGCCTCCAGCACATCTTCAATGAACTCCAGATATCGGTTGATCTGGCGGAATTTATCGTACTTTGTCTTAGTCACTTTGCCGTCCGGCGTCTGTACCCCCAGCCCGACCAGAAAATCAACCGGCGTGCCGTCCATCAGAATGTATTGCTTGGTGCGATTGTGGGACAGATCCCTCTGCGGGAATGCCTCCTGCTGCCTACGCACCTTCACCGTCTTTTTTCCCTTTTTGCTGACCAGCACCGTGGCCTCTATCTGCCGCCCGTCTGCGTCTGCCCCGGTAAAACTCCCCTGCTTGAACAGCTTGTCCAGATAGCCGGCAATGCGCTCCTGCATCCCGTCCTTTTTCAGATTCTCATGGAACACCTGCGTCCCTTTCTGCAGTGTCTCCTGAAAATACAACTCCCCCGCTAACAGCACAGGGCGTACCTTCACCTTGGTGCCCTGCGCCGCGTCACGGGTGTTGCTCAGCACGATCTGCTGCAGATCTTTATTCAATATTTCCTCTAACAGTTTTCCTAATTCATCCAAAAATAGCTTCCTCTCCTGCCGCCGTGCCGCCTTTTGTATATTTCATCACACAACAGCACCTGGACCATATCCCTGATCCAGCACCATTTCTCCTCGGGCACGCGTTCTTCCTCGGGGCAATCCCTGTCCTCGTTCTGCATGACTTTCACCATACTGTCCGCCATATCCCGCAGACTGGTAAAGTCCGGATACTCATCGTAGATCATGCTGCCCTCATAATCCATTTTATCCAGGATCTGCGCAATCCGCCGCTGGTATTTCTTCACCTCGCCGGGATAGGCCTGCTGCAGATATTCCATATCCTTCAGTATCTCCTGCTCCTTTTTCGCCCCCTGATAACCGGGGTAATCCATATAATATGGCAACGGAATATGGCTTGGAAACGTGTGCAATAATTTCAAACCGGAATCCATACACATATGCCTTATCGTCTTTTTTATAACGTATGCGGGAGCAGTAATTTTGGTGATACTGCCATTTTAGCAGATATGAACGCGGGTTTCAATGATTGTTCTCGTAAAAAAACTGCGGCCAAAAGTTAAGGACGCATGATTTCCAAACCATGCGCCCTGCCGTTAGTCTGCCTCAATAATAATATAAGTACCATTTATCTAAAATCTCTACCGATTCTTCATAAGTCATCCCTGTGATCTTGCGCAGCTCCACTACCGCTGCCGCTTTCTTGTCGCTGCGCATCAGCTTATTGATATGGTCAAAGTTATGGATCGGGTACTCCGCATCACATCATCAAAAATACTTCCTTGCTTACGTTTCTTTGACGCACTTCTCTTCCATTTGTTCATTTCTTTCCCTCCTGTCGTTATTTTCTTACCGCAGGAGTTCTTTGTTGGAACCTCAAAGTGCGTCATTCGGTGAAAACTATCCCTTCCTTTGTGCCCTTTGTACCCTTCAGAAATCTCCTGCTCTTTTGTATGGGATAAAAGCAAGAATTTTCTGAAAATCATGCAGATGATAGTAGACGCCGTATATTTCCGGCAAAGAAGAATTTGCTTTTATAATTTTAAGCTATCACCAAATATTAATTTGTGCAAGTAAAATATTTCTAAAATCTATACTAAAAAGCATTTCCTTCTCTGCACCGCAAAAAGCTCTCAGGCGAAAAACTTCACCTGAGAGCTCCCTTATTACATATATTTCCTCACTATTTCAAAACCTCAATTCTCGCCATTGCACGCAGAAGCGCTGTCTCAGCCCTGGCAATATCGGTCTCCGGTGTCTTGCTGGCGAGACGCTCTTTCGCACGGTTCATAGCCTCCTCCGCGCGGTGTCCGTCAATCTCCTCCGGCCACTCGATGATCTCCGCAAGAATCGTGATCCCCTCCGGCAGGATTTCCGCAAAGCCGGCATGAAGCGCCGCCTCTTTCTGGCCGTCCTTCTCCGTGATGACCAGAATGCCCGGTTTCACAATAACTGTCAGAGGAATATGACCCGGCAGAACGCCTATTTCGCCCTCTGTGGTATTAAATTCCACCATATCCACATCGCCCTCATAAAACATTCTGTCCGGTGTGATGATACGCAGATGAAAATTCTGATTGTCTGCCATTTGTCTGATCCTCTCTGTTACTTATCACTTTATCACTTCTTCTGCCGCTTACTTCTTAACTTTCGCAAGCACATCATCAATGCTGCCGGCATTCAGGAAATAGCTCTCCGGAATGTCGTCATGCTTCCCTTCCAGAATCTCCTTGAAGCCACGGATGGTCTCATTGATCGGCACATACTTACCTTCCAGTCCGGTGAACTGTCCTGCCACGAAAAACGGCTGCGACAGGAATCTCTGCACTTTACGGGCACGGGAAACCACCAGCTTATCTTCCTCGGAAAGTTCATCCATACCAAGGATTGCAATGATATCCTGCAGTTCTTTGTATCGCTGCAAAATCTCCTGCACACCGCGGGCTGTCTTGTAGTGCTCCTCGCCCAGAATTCTGGGATCCAGGATACGGGAAGTGGACTCCAGCGGATCCACCGCAGGATAAATACCCAACTCCACAATAGAACGGGAAAGCACCGTGGTCGCATCCAGATGTGCGAATGTGGTTGCAGGTGCAGGGTCAGTCAGGTCATCCGCAGGCACATACACGGCCTGAACAGAGGTGATGGAACCGTTCTTGGTGGAAGTGATACGCTCCTGCAAGGCACCCATCTCCGTCTGCAGTGTGGGCTGATAACCCACGGCGGAAGGCATACGTCCCAGCAATGCGGACACCTCACTACCGGCCTGCGTAAAACGGAAAATATTGTCAATGAAGAGCAGCACATCTTTACCGCCCTTGTCACGGAAATACTCCGCCATGGTAAGTCCGGTAAGACCTACTCGCATTCTCGCTCCGGGGGGCTCGTTCATCTGACCGAAGACCATGGTGGTCTTGTCGATAACGCCGGATTCCATCATTTCATGATACAGGTCATTTCCCTCACGGGTACGCTCGCCTACGCCGGTGAACACGGAATATCCGCCGTGCTCGGTGGCAATATTTCTGATCAGTTCCTGGATCAACACGGTCTTACCTACACCGGCACCGCCGAACAGACCAATCTTACCACCCTTCTGATAAGGGCAGAGCAGATCAACGACCTTGATACCCGTTTCCAGCAGTTCCGTCTCCGTGGACTGCTCCACGAACTCGGGCGCAGGTCTGTGGATCGGCTCATAAGTCACTCCCTCGGGAGCGGGCTTATTGTCGATGGGCTGACCCAATACATTAAAGATACGTCCCAATGTATTCTCACCCACAGGCACGCTGATGGGAGCGCCGGTAGCA
>ODAI012945431.1_pt1 | contig 13810 bp, 10 predicted proteins | sample 1539321 | NCBI WGS metagenome assembly ODAI01 (sample SAMN02144231, study PRJEB22623) | gut metagenome | biome: sheep rumen | host: Ovis aries | place: New Zealand
CAAAACCGGAACCAGGGCAACAGCAACAAAAAGAGAACACAGAAGAGAGAAGATGATTGTAAAGGCAAGGTTGTTGAACATCTGTCCCATCATTCCAAGCTGCTTCTGGAACATTACCATTGGAAGGAAGATACAAACCGAAGTAAGGGTAGATGAAGTAATGGAAGAAACCATTTCCTGAGAACCCAGGATTGCAGAAACAGTCGGCTTGGCATCTGTCTGGCGGTAAGCAAAGATATTTTCCAGAACAACAATTGAGTTATCTACAAGCATACCAATACCCAGCAGAAGACCACCCATGGAAATCATGTTGATAGAAATGCCTTTAAAGTACATGAGCATGAGGGTAATGAAAACCGAAATCGGGATGGAAAGACCAATGATAAAGGTTGTTTTAAATGAACGGAGGAAGATAAAGAGGATGATGATGGCAAGAGCCGCACCAATAATTACCGACTTTACAACCTCATGTACAGTCTGCTCAATAATATCAGTTGTATTGTAGGTTTCTACAATGCTGAGGTCAGAAGGGATTTCCCGGTTGAGCTTATCAACTGTCTTGCGGACTTTTTTTGCGGCCGCAACAGAGTTTTTACCGCTCTGTTTTGTTACCATAAGCATTACTGAAGGTTCCGCATCAAGGAAGGCAAGAGTTGACTGAGCTTTATATCCTTCATAAACATCCGCAATATCACGCAGACGGAGCTTTACAACAGAAGGAGCCGAGGAACCGTCGCCTGCAGTAGTCTTATAGGAAATTACAGTGTTTTTCAAATCCTCAAGACTTGTGTATTTTCCGTTTGTCTTAATCGAGTAGTTGATTTCATCACTTTCAATAGAACCACCCGAAGACTGAACGTTCTGAGCCCCAATTGTCTGGGCAATAGAGCTGACAGAAAGGCCGTAGGCTTCCAGACGGTCGCGGGGAATATCAACGTTGATGGAACGCTCACGTCCACCGACTACGTTAATAGAAGCAACGCCATCAATCTGTTCAAGTCTAGGCTTAAGTGTATCTTCTGCCAGAGTTCGAATTTCCTCAGGAGTTCGGGGACCTTTTACAGTCAGCATCATAATCGGCATCATGGAAGGATCCATTCGGATTGTAATCGGAGTTTTTGCGTCGGTCGGCAGATAAGAACGGACAAGGTCAATCTTATCACGGATATCATTGGCGGCCGCATCAAGGTTGGTTCCGTAATTGAACTCCATGATTACAAGGCTCATACCTGTCATGGAACGCGACTGAAGCTTTTTAAGACCAGTTACACCAGAAAGAGAGCCTTCCAGAGTTCTGGTAAGGCTCTGCTCTACTTCCTCAGGACCAGCATTTCCGTACTGTGTGTAAACAATCATGTAAGGAAGATCCATATCAGGATACAAATCCAGAGGAAGACTGAAGGTACAGTATATACCAAGGGCAACGAGAACTATAAAAACAAGCAGTGTCGTTACCGGTTTTTTAACAAATTTTTCTACAAATGTCATAAAAATCCACCTGACTTTTTTATTCAGTAAGAGAAACTACATTTACCTTTGAACCTTCACTGAGAAGGCTCTGACCTTTTGTTACAACAATCTGACCGGCAGTAAGGCCATCTACAATTTCAGTTTTATCATCGATTGTAAGGCCAAGCTTTACAGCCTGCTGATGAACAGTAAGCTTTTCATCTTCAGATGCAGCCTGATTGAGGACAAATACATACGGCTTTCCTTCGCGTGTTACAATCGCTGTTGAAGAAAGAACAATTGAATTTGAGCGGGTTTCTGTAATCAGTTTTACGCGGGCATACATACCGATTTTAATTTGATTATTACGCTGAACAATGCGGACTTTTGTAAGCATTGTACGGCTTGCATTATCAAGAACAGGACTCACTTCTGACACCTTTGCTCCAAAAACTTCTCCAGGATAAGCGTCAAAAGTAAGTTCTACACGCTGACCTTCCTTTACGCGGCTAATAAAACGCTCAGGAACGTTGATTTTAATTTCCATTTCTTCAGTATTACTGATTTTTGCAACTGGCATTGCCTGACTTACAGTTGTACCGATATTTGTAACAAGAGAAATAATCCGGCCTGCAGCAGGAGCCTTTACAGGGCTTTCTGAATAATTATATCCCGGGCGGCTTGCATCAACATAGGCGATAATCTGATCCTTTTTTACCATATCACCAACGCTTACCTTAACTCCTGAAAGCTTACCCGCCATATCAGGCATAACGCTTACAGAAGAAACAGAGTCAACGTCACCTCCGAACTCAAGATAATCGTCAAGAGTGCCGACAGACAGTTTTTTTGCAGTTACTGCGTAAAGAATCTCTTCAGCTTCTGCCTGCTCAGCCATAGAAGGCTTTTTTGCACATGAAAGCAAGATTAAAGCTGATGTCAAAATACATGCAGATAAAATAATTTTTTTCATATAGATCCCCTTTTTTATTTACTTTGAAAGTCTTTTACTTGTCAAATCAGTATTTAATGCGTCTTCCAGATCCATAAGGGCAGAAATGTAATTAAATTTCTGACTTATCTGACCTAATTTTGCCTGATTAAGTGATGTTTCAGCATCACGGACATCAAGAAGCTCGGTCGCACCGTTTCGGTAAGAACGCATAGTCATATCATAGGCCCGCTGAGCCAGAGTAACGTTCCGGCCCATAGCGTCAATCTGGGCACGGGCAAGATTCAAGGTATCAACGGCTTTTTTTACATCTTTTTTCTGATTTTCAAGAGCCATATCCATTTTAAGCTCCAGCTTTTCAATATTTGCCTTCAAATCCTTTGCATTCTGTCTGTTTTTTGACCATGGAAGCATGTTTGTAGCATTCCAGGCAAGGGTAAGACTTAATTTTCCGCTGTCATACCATTTATCATCCTTTCCTAAGTCTTTTATAAAGTGCCAGGCACCGTCTTCACCGACATAGGCAGGCTGCCAGCCATAATTGACAGCAAGGGCTGGTGTCCAGGTAGAAAGATTAAGGGCAGAAAGCTTTGCTTTAAGACTGTCAATATTACCCTGAAGGCTTCTTATATCAAGATTCTGACTGCCGTAATTTGACAGAAGATAATCAGTTTCAACATCAACATAAACAGGTTCAATTTCTCCCTGAAGTTCAATCTTTGTTCCAACTGGAATACCAATCAGCAGGGCAAAGGAATCTTTATCCTGCTCAATTTCCAATTCTGCCTTTTCAACATCAGGAATCATATTCTGATATGAAACCTGGGCCTGCAGCAAAGCAAGCTCAGGAACAGTTCCGTTTCTGTAATTTATATCAGCCTGATTGGCACGATTCTTTGAATTTTCCAGAGTATTTTTCTTAATCTTTAAAGAATCCTGTTCCAGCAGAATCTTATAAAAGAGCTTTTTAATCTGAGTCTCAATCTTTCTCTGACTCTGCTCCCAGGTAAGCTTTCCATTTTCGTAGCCGATTTTTGCTTCCCGAATCTGTTCAATCATAGCTACGCTGAAATTCCATCCGACAGTTACAGCTCCGACTGTATTCCAGCGGTCTTCTTCATTTGAGAAGTTTGTTTGTGCTTCTGTTTTAGGCATGCCAGGTATCAACTGAGACAGAGCAGATGAAAGCTGAGACAGAGCCGCAGTAGAAGGTGAAAACTCATTATCACGGGTCATTGTACCGCTCAACTTTACATCCGGCAGTAAAACATTCCAGCCGTTATAGCCTGCCCTCTTTGCAATTTCTAAATCTATTGCTGAGCTTTTAAGAGACTTGCTGTTTTCAAGTGCATATTCCACAGCCTGATCTATTGTCAGCGTAACTTTTTCCGGTTCAGCTGATTTTTCTTCCGCATACAAAAGCCCGCTTCCAAAAATTATAAGGGAAGCTAGTGCAAATCTAAATGAAGTTTTCATTAAAAACTTCCTCCTTTTTTATTTAAATCTCTGCCAAAAGTAAGACCTCCGGCAGTCATATTGTACAAAGCAATTAAAGCCTGGTTAGTTTCTTCTTCCGAAAATTCATGATGAATCGCATTTACTACAAGGAAAACCGGGATTGAAAAAATCCAGCCTATAAGTAAATCAATATCTACAGCGGACAAATCCATATGACAGTTTTCAGCCAGCATTTTTTCCACATTACTTTTCATGCGGAGGGAAAGCTCCTGATCCACAATTGCGTCGTAATCTTCGTGGCTGTAGTTCCCGGAAATCTGGATCCACTTGCAGGCAGAAAGCATTTTTCTTCGTGTATTAAAATACAGGGTTTCAGTCTTTAAAATTGCATAAAGCTTTTCTGCAGGAGACTGAAGTGCATTTACATTTTCAACAATACAGCCAAGCATCATATTGATTTCAGGCGAAACGAGGGATTTTATCATCTGCTGCTTGTCCGAAAACCAGGTATAAAGGCTGCTTTTTACCATGCCAAGCTCATCTGCAATTGCCTCAACCGTAACATTCTGAAAGCCCACCTTGAGGACAACATTTCCAAGGGCAACAAGTTTTTTATCAAGAGGCGGAAGCTTTTTCATTGATTCAAGACAAAGGCTGTCAATTTTTCCAAGCTGAGCCGGCTGCAGAAGGGGATTTTCAAAAGAAAGCCCCTCTTTTATCACTTTAAGTATGTATTTTTCATATTCGTCATAAGAAAGCCTGATTTTTTTTACATCCGGGCAGTGGTCACAGGAACCAAACCAGCTGAGCATCAGGTCAATCATTGTAACAATTACAAAAAGAGCCTTAAGATAAAAGCTGAAGTCTTTAATTTTATGATTTTCATCAAAAAAAGTGTTGAAAATTCTGATCCCCGCATCCCTGAACTGATAAAGCTCCTTATCTTCCCCTAACTCTGACACAGAAAAAAATCCATAGTTCAGATATTCCGGATACTGACGGATAAAACGCAGCACAGAACAGATACAGCCGTCATAATCCTTTGAATCGTAAAGATCATCCACATTTCTTAAAAGGACAAGCATGTCTTCAAAGATTTTATTTTTAAGGGCGATTTCAAGAGCTTCCTTATTTTCAAAATGACGGTAAATTGCAGTTTTTGAGATATTTACCTCTTTTGCAATTTTTGAAAGAGAAATTGTAGAAAAGAATTGAGTTTTTAAAAGAGAAAAAGTTGCATTAATAATTTTTTCTTTTGTAGAAAGCTCTTCTTCGCTCATTTTTACCGCCATATCTTTTTGTTACCGAACAATCGGTAACGTTACCGATTGTTCGGTAACAAATATAGCGATATAAAAAAATAAAGTCAATAAAAGGGCAAAAAAAAAAGGAAGCCTCCACATAAAAAAAGGCTTCCGTTGCGCGTATCGTCAAACACAAGGACTATGGGCGGCGCCGCTTGGAGCGCAAGCTCGCTTAAACCATAGATTGTGTTTGCCGCTCCGCTCCACTCACGCCTTTTTTTACTATTTCTTCATCTTTTCAAATTTGGTGTAGCCGCATTTTTCCAGCATTGCAAACTGAGGGCCAGGCTTTTTGTTCATTTTGAAGATTGCAACCGTGTAGTTCTTACGCAGTTCTTCAGACTTTTTCATAACCTCGCAGAAGTCTACCCCGTCTTCATACAAAAGGGCGCATTTTTCTTTTGCATCAGGAATCTGATATTTCTGCTCGAACAAAATTCCGCAGATGCGCTCAAAACCGATTGAAAATCCTACGGCCGGCACATTCTGACCGATAAATTTTCCAATCATGTTGTCATAGCGTCCGCCGCCGCCAACTGCTCCGCTGAACTGAGGGCAGGCAATTTCAAAAACTACGCCGGTGTAATAGCCCTGACCGCGGACAAGGTTCGGGCAGTAAGTGATTTTGTAACGTCCGCCTGCAATTTTTGAGGCAGTTGCCATAATGTATTTAAGGTCATCAGCAATGGCAGGGTCAGCGCATTTTGAAGCAACCTGCTCAAGAGTAATTCCCTCTCCGGCACCGGTAATAAAATCATAAAGGGCATTTACGGCTGCTTCCGGGAAGGCTTTTTCTGTAAGCTCAGCCTTTACGCCGTCTGCTCCGATTTTATCCAGCTTATCAAAGGAAATGCAGACAGAATCAAGAGTATCTGTTGCAAAACCGAAGTTTTCCAGCATATTACGGAGGATGCGGCGGTCATTGATATTAATAGAAAAATCCTTAAAGCCGATTGCCAGCATGGCTCGGGCTGTTACGTCAATAAGTTCAACCTCAGCATTTGGAGAAGAATCTCCAAGAATGTCGATATCGCACTGAACAAACTCGCGCAGGCGGCCTTTTTGAGGGCGTTCTGCACGGTAAACGCGGTCAGTCTGAATTACCTTAAAAGGAGTCTGAAGGTTATCCTTATTTGCGGCATAAAAACGGCTCAAAGGAAGGGTCAGGTCATAACGAAGTCCCATATCACTCAAGGCTTTTGCATCAGGCATCGCGTCTTTAGCCCCTGAAAGAGCGGCATCAAGCTTTTCTCCGCGCTTAAGAACCTTAAAAATAAGGTTCAGGTTGTCACCGCCGTCTGATTTATCAAGATTTTCTGAATCTTCAAGAATTGGAGTTGAAATACGCTCAAAACCGGCAGAACGGTAAGTTTCAAGAATTTTTCCCTGAACATAGTCGCGAAGCTTCTGCTCTTCCGGCAAAATATCTCTCATTCCTTTTAATGCATTTGTTTTCATTTATGTCTCCTAAAACTCCGCCTAAGCGGACATGGCAAATATTTATTTACTTTTTTATCACATGCCAGAACTGCAGGCCTTCACCGTTTCTGGCATCGCAGGCGAGTTCTGCGCCAATCATCATATCATAAAAGGCAGGACTTATTCCCGGGGTAAGCACTTTTTCTGTGCGTAAAATTGCGATATCCCCCTCTCCGATTTTTTCACCTTTTTTCATATCCCGCATAAAATGAAGGCTTCTATTTGTGCGTCCGTAGTTAGCAGATTCCGAGGGAGCCAGTTCCTTTTTGCAGTCAAAAAGCATGACTTCAAGCTGAGCGCGGGGAAAGCTTTCGGAAAACTGTTTTATCACTTCTTCAAGTCCCCTCTCGCGCCCGTAACGCTTCATCAAAGCCTGGGTCTGCCCAACCGCGTGAACCATAAGGGAAAACTGCTCAGGCTCCAGGGCAACAGGGTCATCAAGTCCGCTTGTTTTTTTACTGAGGGTAAAATGCTTTTCTATAATCTGGCCGCCAAGTGCCGCACATAAAGAAGGCACAAGCATAGGATCAAGACTGTGGTCGCTGACCCCGTATTCTACGCCAAAAATCTTCCCTAGAGAAGCCATTACTCCAAGCTTATAATCAGCTTCAGGAGCGGGATAACTTGTAACGCAATGCAAAAAGCTTACGCCTTCGCTTCCAAGAATTTCAAATGCCTTTTCAATATCACAGAGCTTTGAAACCCCCGAAGATACAATCACAGGGACAGGAGTTTTTCCTTCCGCCTTCTGAGCCTCACGGTAATCACGCAGGGCCTGCAGCAGTTTATAGTGATTTAATTCAGGCGAAGCAATTTTTACGATATCCGGATCTATTTCTAAAAGTTCCCTAAGGCTTTTCAGTCCAAAGGGAGAGCAGCAGAACTTACAGCCCTTAGAGTGAGTATAATCCAAAAGCTCTTTATAAAAGGCTTTATCACATTCCAGCTGGCGGAAGCGTTCATAGAGAGGAATGCGGCCTGTAGGTAAGTCGACAAAGCCGGTAAGAGGATGCAGGATTTCATCAGCATAAACCCACTGAAATTTAATTGCATCTGCCCCGCTTTCTGCGGCTGCATCAATGAGGCGGAATGCCTTTTCTTTAGAACCTTCGTGACTTGTTCCGATTTCTGCAATAATCAGCATATGATTTCCTAATTTCCAGAAGAAAGTTTTACGGCAGATTCAGCTTTATAGCGGTTTTTATAGACTACTAAAGAAGAAGCCGGAATCCAGCCTTTTTCAAAAAGATACCAGGACTGACCTTCGTCATTGATTGAAAATCCCATCACCTGCAGAATTTCGTTCTTTCTGCAATAAGAATTTGAAGAAGAATTATGGCTGGCCTCTTCATGAAAGCCGACATAAGGCTCTGTAATTACAGCCCATTCAACGTCCGGTGAAATTGCATATGGATGAGATTCATCAAAAACGACACTTTCACTTTTATCATCATTTTTATTACAGCCACTTACAGTAAAAAGAATAAAAAAGCTGAGTAAAAAAATCAAATTTTTCATAATGAAGCAACCATATCCTTTAGTTTTTCATAAATCTTCATGTCGGAATCAACAAAATTTAGGGAAGGAATTCTGGAAAAATCTTCCCACATATAATCAGTGTGCTCTGTAAGGGTAAAGCGGCGGCTAAGCCCGTCTTCCTCCAGACGAACCTTGAAGGCGTCCACATAGCAGAGCTTACCCTTATGCTCGAAGGTGACCTGGCAAAGCCTGTCAAAAACTTCAACATCAACGCCGAACTCTTCATTCATTTCACGCCGGATTGCAGTCACAAAATCTTCACCTTCATCAATTTTTCCACCGGGAAATTCCCATCTGCCGCCCATATCGCCGACATCCTGTCTTTTGGCAAGAAAAACCTTTCCATCTCTATAATCAATACACGCAATAGATCTGCTCAATTTTACCTCTTCACGGCTGCCGAAAGCTCTTTTTCTTCCCCATCAACAGAGACAACCGCATCAATTCTAATAATATCATAATCAGGGAATTTTGCACGAATAACAGCTTCCCCACCTTTATAAGTAACAAAATCATCCGCTTCTTCACTAACCTGAAGGTCAGCATTTACAAGCATAAAATGAATTTTTACATCCTGCCAGTCAGTTTTTTTTGATTTTACGTTCCTGCTGAAGCTGGCAGTAACATAAATTTCATCAGCATAGGAAAAGGCCGAAAGATTACAGTCCAGCTCCGCTATCTTTGCGTAATTTCTGAAGCGGTTAAATCCTGTATAAATCCAGGTGGCGGCCACAAAAAAAACAAGGGCAAGCAGAATATATAAATTTGCCTTATTTTTATAAAAAACGGCAAAGCCACGAAGAGGCTTCATCTTTCCGTTATAATAGTCCTGAACATTTTGAGGGGCATTTTTTAAGCGTTCTTCCCGGTTATAAAAAAAATGATATTCGCTGTCTTTTTTTTCAGGATCCAGTCCTTCTTTTACATCCTCAAACAAAGCCGCCCCCTAATTTTTCAAAATCGATTCAATAAGGCTGTCAGTTCTGTACCAGACTACACGGGCAGATTCTTTTTCAAGATAAATTGCAGTTAAAATTCCATTTGAAGAAAGGCTCATAAAATCAAAAAGGATATTATTATGGGCCGCAGTAAAGTGACGTCGCAGAATCTTCTGACTTTCGCTCTGCAGCATCTGAATTGTAAAGCCGTCATCATTTTTTATGATAAAGAATTTCCAGCCGGATTTAGTAACGCCTAAAAAATCATAGGGGATTTTATAGGTAAGGCGGCTGTAATCCGCAACGACAGATTCTTCGTAAGGAGGAATTGAAACAGGCTCTTCAAAAGTGCTTTTTTCAATGTTCAAAGGATACAAAAGGGTTTGAAGATAGTTGATTCCAGACTGAACCTTCGATTCCTCATCGATATATGTTGAATAATAATCAATCTTAACGTAAAGAAGATAAGACGCAGGGTCCGGGATTACGTTGTCAATTGTAACAAAATATTCAGCTGCCTCATCCCCGCTGTTGATTTTTGGAATAGATTTTTCCGAAATCGGGATTTTATACTTCAAAAAGCCGTCAGTTGCAAACCAGTAAACCACAGCTCCCTGTGTAGAAGTTCCAACAACAACCAGTTCATCCTTTTCAGTGGTGTAAATATTTTTTATAAAAGGAAAAGGAGTTCCGCCCGGCCCCTGCTGACCAATGTATTCAACAGAAGATCCGTCACGGGCAATTCTGAGAACAGTCTGGCTGTAAAGCATGGTTTCATCATCACTCTGCTCCTGGCGGTCTCGAGGAACAGAACATACTGCGTAAATATTCTTTTTAGAATCAACGCTTATCATGCCCGCATAATCAAAAGGATAAGCGATTTTATTATGAACGCTCTGGGCATTTCTCTTTGAATTATCCAGAAGCTCGCTGATTTCTGATTCTTCATTATAATAGATTGTAAGCAGATCACCGTAAGAGTTCAGTTCCATGATTTTTTTTGAATCGCCGTTTACAATGTAAAAAAATCCGTCCCGCATAAAAATGCCGTAGCGTATGCCGCCGACACCATTCAAATCCTTAACGCTGAGCTGCTCCTCAAAATTTCCATAAGGCACCGTAAAAAGCTGATTTTCATTAATTGATTCAATGCTTTCAGAACGTGAACATGCAGCAAAAAATGCAGAAATCAAAATCAATAATGAATAACAAAGCTTTTTCATAGGGATATTTTCACATAAGTGCGGGAGTTTTTCAAGTTGTAGGATTTTTTATTTTTTTGTGATAGACTCAGTTTATGTCTAAAGAGTTTTCTATTTATAAAAAAGTTTCTTACATTGATTTTGCTGCGGCAGCGCTTTTTACACTGCTTTTAATCAATTTTTCCCTGGATATCTCCCTTCTTGCATTTCCGCTTGCCCTGATTTTTTCAGGAAGCCTGGTTTATCTTTCTTTTTTTAAGATTTTTAAGAAAACCGACGGTTCAAAAGCAATGGCAGTTCTAAAACTTACTCAATATCTTCCATACTTCCTGCTTTTGTGCTTCATTCTGCGCCGGGCAGGTAAAAACGGAACATCTTCTTTTTATGATTTTATCACTGTTCTTCTGTGGATTATAGTTTTCGTTACAAGCCTCATTCTTTCAAATCTGATGGGGGAAAAGAAAATCAAAAAACTTAGCGAAGGCTGGTCCGTAAAACCAGAATTCAAAAAACCTCAGGGGGCCGCCCGCATTGCTTTCGAAATTGTAGACTGGATTGATGCCCTCATCTGGGCAATTTTTACCGTAATGCTTTTTCAGATTTTCGTCTTCCAGCTTTACGAAATTCCTTCTGAATCAATGGTTCCGACCTTTCTGATAAAAGACCGCGTAATCGTTTCAAAATTTGACTGCGGACCAAAGTTCCCCCTCACAAATATCGGACTTCCAGATTTCCGCCGTTACAAACGAGGCCAGACAATCGTACTCCGCAATCCTCATTACAGCCTTGAACGAAAATCCGAGGTAAAAACTGTCGTAAGTCAGCTTGTATATATGCTCACCTTTATGACAGTAAACCTCAACACAGACGAAAATGGAGAGCTTAAGGCAGACCCTCTTGTAAAGCGAATCTGCGGCGAACCCGGAGAACAGCTTGTAATGCAGGACGGTCAGCTTTACGCCCGCACAAAAAATCATGATTTCCAGCCGGTTTCTCTTGATAACAAATTCGCCTGCTGGAACCTCAATGCTCTGCCTTCAAACGTAAAAAACAAGGTTCAGTTATTTCCGCTTGATGCAAAAGAATATGAGGAGCTTGTGGATTTTGAAGAATACCGCAGAAACTATGATTTAAAAGTTGCAGAGTTCCGCGCTTACGAGCTTGTAAGAAGCCTTAACTCCCTTTCACAAGCTGCCAGCCTTACAGAAGAAGCCTTTGAAGTTCCATCCCTCTTTGAATTCCATCTTTTTTCGAAGGCAGGCCAGATTACTTCTGATATCCTTACAAAAAAGGGCGGTACAAAATGGTTTGGTGATTTTATGACCAGCTGGATTTCTAATAAAAATAATGAACGTGATTTATATTCAGAAGCAAATTACCGTCTGAATGTTATGGCAAAAATCACCTTCGGAAATATAGTTCTCCGTTCAGCAATCCTGATTAAAAACAAGGCGGGTGAAGATGAATGGAAAAATGATGCTGAGCTTAATCAGTATTACGAGCTTGCACAAAAACTGAACTGGTACATTCAGTCTCATCTTGATCAGAGAAATATGCCGCTTTTCCCGGCCAATGATGCTCAAGGAAATCCGCAGTATATTCCTAACAACTGCTACTTTATGATGGGGGACAACCGCTTTAATTCCCTTGATCTCCGTCATTCCTACGAGCAGACTCAAAAAGCCTTAAGCGCTGATGACCAGCTTTCAATAGAATATTATTCCAATATGGAGCCTCAGTATGTAAACAAGCGCTACATCATAGGTAAGCCTGTTTACCGCTTCTGGCCGGCTACTCGCCGCGGAAAAGTATAAGCAATAGTTCTCAGGGAAAAAATAAGCCGCAGATTAACACAGATGAGACACAGATAAAAAATAATATCTGTGAAAATCTGTGTCCCATCTGCGGCTATTTATTTATGGGACATTATCCTTATTGTACTAGCGTCCGTGACAGTTCTTAAACTTCTTTCCGCTTCCGCAAGGACAAGGATCATTGCGGCCTACCTTTGGCATTGTGCGGCGGACAGTTACATTATCACCATGTGAGCGGGCATTTGTTGCAGAACCGGCAGCCTGGGCGCGGGCCTGAGCACCGCTGAAATTCTGGCGGGCTGAGCTTGCGGCCTGGGCCTGAGCGGCCTGACTTCCCATGCTCTGAGCCTCGTTGTGCTGGGCATTTGCGGCTGCTGCCTGAGCCTCTGCCATGCGGCGGCGCTGTTCAGCCGCTTCCGGAGAAAGCTGGATGCGTACTTTGAATACGCGGCTCATTACTGTATTGCGGATAGAATCCAGCATTTCATAGAAGATATCAAATCCGTCGTTTTTGTATTCTGTAAGAGGGTTCTTCGAACCGTAAGCGCGGAGTGAAACAGCCTCGCGGAGTCCTTCAAGAGTTTCAAGCTGATCAAGCCACTTTCTGTCTATAATCTGAACATACTGGTAGCGGATAAACATATTGAGGTTTTCCTTACCGGCAAGAGTTTCTTTTTCCGTAATATCATTCTGAAGGGCCGCAATCACTGCTTCTTTAGAAACGCGCTCGTTAGGAAGCTGGAAGCCGAAGTAATTGCGGAGCTTTTCATTCAGGGCATTGAGAGGTGCATTTGAATGCTTGTCATGCTTCTGGGCATCTTCAAATTCATCAAACAAATCTTCAACAACATCTTTGGCGTTGTTCATTACGCGCTCAGAAAGATTGTCGTCTGCAAGGATGTCATCACGCTGCATGTAGATAACGCTTCTCTGCTCGTTCAAAACATCATCATAGTCAAGAAGATGCTTACGGATTTCAAAGTTGCGGTCTTCTACTTTAGACTGAGCTTTTTCAATTCCCTTGTTAAGCCATGGATGATCAATCGGTTCACCAGGTTCCATACCGATTCTCTGCATCATAAGCTTCATGCGTTCGCCGCCGAAAAGACGCATCAAATCATCATCCATAGAAATGAAGAAGCGGGAACGTCCAGGGTCACCCTGACGGCCGGAACGACCACGCAGCTGGTTATCAATACGGCGTGATTCATGGCGTTCAGAACCGATTACATAAAGACCACCGAGGGACTTAACCTCTTCGTAATCTTTTTTCCAGTTTTCCTTTTCAATTTCAAGGGCTGCCTTGTACTGCTCTTCTGTGGCATTTGTACCGGCGCGCTTTCTTGCACGGAATTCAGGACTGCCGCCAAGCTTGATATCTGTACCTCGACCGGCCATGTTGGTTGCAATAGTTACAGCACCCTTTGCACCGGCTTCTGCAATAATCATAGCTTCACGGGCATGGTTTTTAGCATTCAAAACTTCGTGGCGTATGCCTTTGCGGGTAAGAAGGGCGCTTAAATGCTCAGATTTTTCTACAGAAACTGTACCTACAAGAATAGGCTGTCCTTTTGCATGAGCATCGGCAATTTCCTTTGCAATAGCTTCCCATTTGTCTTCTTCATTAAGATAAACAAGGTCATTTTCATCAATACGGGCAACAGGCTTGTTTGTC
>ODAI013285478.1_pt1 | contig 13810 bp, 8 predicted proteins | sample 1539321 | NCBI WGS metagenome assembly ODAI01 (sample SAMN02144231, study PRJEB22623) | gut metagenome | biome: sheep rumen | host: Ovis aries | place: New Zealand
CAGCTCTACGTGAGCCGCCGCATCCCCGAAATTGAAAAATCCCACTGCCAGATCGCCGCCGCAGAGCTGTTTAACTAAGACAAATGCGTCCGGGCTCCCATATGTACTCAATTTGTTACAGGACCGGCTCTCCGGGTCCTGATTAATGGCGATCACCTCGCGGTTGGTCAGGATGTCTATGGTCTTCTCATCCATGGATCGGATATCACAGCCGATCATCAGCGGGGAATTCATCATCGCCCATAGCACAAAATGCGTCTGGTACTCCGTATCATTGCAGCCGCCGATGGACGTCTCCGGGTTGAGCCCCTTGCCATGCATGCCGACAACAAGGATATCCATATCATTGTAGCAGCCGGCGCCGGCCAGGCACTGCTTATCCATCTGGCTGAGCGCAATACTTTCAATGGACTTCCAACTGTCCTGAATATCTATTGTTGAACGGAAGGTATGGGCGCCTGTTGACCGGATCCAGTTATGGACCCCGTCCCGTCCCCATTGACATGCCGCAAGGAGGATGTCCCGCCCGCTGCTGCGCAGAGCGAGATTCATGCGTCTGTATAACATTTCCGAAGAGAGTGTTGAGGGATGGAAGCAGTTGTCATATTTCAGGTAATCGATTCCCCACTCGGCGAACTGTTTTGCATCGGAAAATTCATGCTCAAAGCTGCCCGGATAGCCTGCGCAGGTGTGGACTCCGCAGCAGGAATAGATGCCGAGTTTGAGCCCTCTGTCGTGAACATAATCCGCAACGGCCTTCATTCCGTTCGGAAATTTTGCCGGGTCGGGCACAAGCATGCTGTTCTGGTCCCGGGAGCGAAGACTCCAGCAGTCATCTATAATGATATACTGATAGCCTGCAGCCTGAAGCCCGTGACGAACCATGGCATCCGCTGTAGACAGGATCAGCTCTTCGCTGACCTGATCATAAAATGTGTTCCATGAGTTCCACCCCATGGGGGGAGCTGTTAAGTAGAATGTGTCTGACATGTTCTGTTCTCTCCTTTACGCTTTCTCAGAGCTCCGCTTCCTGTATTCTCTGGGACTCATTTTATATTTTTTGCTGAAGCTCTTCGTAAAGACGAGCGGATCTTCGTATCCGACCTCATCTGCCACCATCTGAATAGGAATATCTGTTTCCGAAAGAAGCCTGCATGCATTTTTCAAACGGCACTGGATGAGATATTCCTGAGGGGAAATGCCGGCATATTTTCTGAAAATTGTTGTAAAATAGCTCCTTGAAAAACCGATATATTCCACAACATCGCTGACTTTGATGGTCTGGTAGTTGAGGTCTATGAAACGGATTGCTTTCTGGACATAAAACTCCGTGCTGTATTCGCGGCGAATCGCTGCCTTCTGCTTTCCCGCCGTCGTTGTTTCCATCGCAAGCGCAAGAAATTCCAGCAGGATCCCCCGTCGCCTCATGTCGTTGATATAGTTCATCTCCGGTTTTTCATGCATACGATATATCAGCTCATAAAATTCGTGTACATCGGCAGAGGTATCAATACAATATACCCCCTCCGTAAAACCTATTTCCCCGGATATCTTTGCGGCCTCCGTACCGCTGTATGTTACCCAGCAGTATCTCCATGGGTCCTGTTCGTCCGCCGTGTATTGGACGGTTTCCCCGTCTTTCAGGAGAAACAACTGACCGAATCTGGGACGGAATTCTTTTCCGCCTGCCTTAAGCACTCCCGTTCCGGACAGAACTGCGTGCAAATGATAGCAGTCTCGCAATTCCGGCCCGTAATTTGCGCCGGGATCACACCGCTCCATCCCGCAGGCGATAAGACAGATGTCCCCTTCCTGATCGTGGTCATATTCCAGACAGTGGTAATATTTGTTCCTTTTTACTGTATCCTCAGCCTTCATAACTACCTGCCCTTATACATAAGTGTACTGTTTTATCACTTCTGTCCCTGATACAGTGCAGATCTATTATAGTACATTTACAGGAAATAAAACACATGCTTCCGTATAATTACTGTACCGGATTGCGGAGTGTTATGAACCGGTCGATTGGTGTTTTCTGATTACAGCGATTTTTCGATATAGTAAGGAACTGTCACGAATTAATCTATACAGCTTGCTTGCCTGATTTTCCGATATCTGCGTCAGAAAGCCTCGCCGTACCTCGGTACGGCTGCGTTTTCTTCCTTGATCTCGAAAAATCATACTGCGCAATCTGCATTCTTAATTTCGTGACAGCCCCTGTGAAATTCGTTTGCCGGAAAGCCTCTCGTGGGACCATGCTCCTTAAAACTAAGCTGCGGCTCCGCCGATAGCCTTCAGCCGATTAAAAATTTCTTACTCTGTCTTCAGGACATCGTTCATCATAGCTGCCATTTCCTTGCAGGTATCTTCCATCTTTGACGGATCCTGCCATGCCGGAACAAAGCCTGTCGTGAAGCCGCCTTCCCAAGCCGTCGTATAACGGGAAGCCGGGTGCTGAATCAGAGTTCCGTTCTCCTCAACTTCAAGGAAGGGAGAGATGTCCATTCCGTCAAATGCAGAGACAAATGCGTCCGAGCATCCCTTATAAGCCGCCATCGTAACACCGAGTTCTGCCTGCTCCTTCTGTCCTTCCTCAGAGCAGAATGCGGAGATCAGACTATAGGCTTCATCCGGATATTTCGTATTTGCTGCTGCAGCCCAGCCGAGTCCGTTGTACAGAGATACGCGCTCTCCTTCATCGCAGGCGCCGTTGCCATTTGCATCATGATACGGAATCTGCGCCCATGCATAATCTGAAGCGTTCTCAGCTGTGTAGAATGTGTTGACCATCCAGGAACCCTGCAGCATCATGCCTACGATACCGGACATGAACATCACGTCAGGATCTGTAACAGCCATGAGGTTCTGCTCAGGCATGGACGGGAACAGGTTGTCTGCCAGCCATTTCATGCCTTCGATCGTCTTGGGATCGTCCATTCCGGATGTCTTGTTGTCGTCCGAAATCAGCTTGCCGCCCCAGCCGTAGATGATGTTGTACCAGCCGTCCTGTCCGTCGTTGGTGTTCATTGCGGTTCCGTAAACGCCGTCAGCTTCGCCGGCTGCTCTGATCTTGGCCGCTGCCTCTGCGTAGTCGTCCCATGTCCAGTCATCTGTCGGGTACTCAACACCGTACTTGTCGAAGACCGCCTTGTTGTAGATCATTGCGATTGTGTCATGGTCTTTCGGAAGTGCGAACTGATTTCCGTCGAGGTTGTAGATATCCACGATGCCTTCATAGTAATTGGAAAGGTCTATGGCGTCATCTTTCTCGATGTAATCGTTCAGATTCAGGAGCATGTCCGATCTCATATACTTCTGGGCTTCATTGATGTGCATCCAGAAAACATCCGGAAGTTCTCCGCCTGAGGCGCCTGCTTCGAGCAGTGTCCAATACTCGTTCCAGGTAATGACATTCATCTGGACCTTGACACCGGATTTCTCAGACCATTCATCGGCGATTTTCTGAAGGCCTTCGAGCTGGTTGTTGTCCCAGATGTCAACGACGAGGGTCTTGCCTGTGGAATCAGCGGATGCCGAGGCTGCTTCCTGTGTGCTTTCCGTGCCGGCGGCGCTTTCGGCTACCGCGTTGTCGGAGCTTGCTGTGCTGCTGCCACCGCAGGCAGCGAGCGAAACTGTCATTCCCATAGTGAGAAGAAGCGCAATTAGTCTTTTCATGTGTAACCTCCCTTTTGCTTTACACGTGACTTGTTTTTTGTTGTGTAAATCATAGCATCAGAGGAGGGTTTTCACGATGGGTTGCCGTTCTTGCGATATGGCAAAATGTTCTGTCAAAGGGGTACGACCTCGGGCGGGGTCTGACCCCAGGCGGGGTCTGACCCCGGGCAGGGTCTGACCCCGATGAAAAAGGGAGACGACCTCGGGCAGGGTCTGACCCCGACGAAAAAGGGAAACGACCTCGGGCGGGGTTCTCAGATAGCTCAACAATTCATATACGTAAACTTCAACCTCAAAATCTCCATAATCCTGTCCCCATCAGCCGCCTGTTCCTCAACAAGGTATCCACAATCGGCCATTTTCTTATAAAGCTCTCGCGCTCTCTGAATCATAAGCGACCGATTTCCGCACATCTCATAATATTGAATAAGCCCGTATTTCCGTATGAATTCCACCGTCTTGCCCTCGTGGTCCGCAATCGGTTCCTCAAGAATCTTGATATATCTGTCCTCACTCTTGTAGTCCTTCCATGTTTTCGCAAATAAAAGAAGATACTTATAAATATGCTCCCATGGATCGCCGCCGAATAACCTCTCCAGACCCCGTTCTTCAAACTCCGTATTAATGTCTGCAAGTGCCTTCCGCACCTCCGTCGGCACTGAATCCCGGTAAAAAACCCACATCGCTTTCACATACACATATAGGGCATATTTCGGATTCAAAATCCCATGTCCGTCACAAAGATATTCATATTGATCACGAAGAGATTTCCTGCCTCCAAAATAAGTTACGGAATACTTCTCATACTTTTCTCTGTCACCCATATCTATAAAGTGGTGAAGCATATATGATAGCGTAATGTAGTAATTCGGCGTCCCCTCCCCCATCTCTTTCAGAGCTTCCTCAAAATAAGTCCCGGCAATCGGATTTCTCATATACGACAAAATCTGGCCGTACTGACTGCAGGTAATACCGCATAAAAGGTCGGAATCCCCTTCTGAGCGAAAGACCATACTGCGATTCTCACGGAGCAGATCCGCATACACGATTGTGTCCTTCGTAATCTCCGCCGCTTTTTCATATTCAAACCCGTCACAATATGACACAGCCAACCTATTCCGTGTACGAATAAATTCGTCGACATACGCCCCATTAACATAAGACAGGCATTTTTCGAAACAAAGCCCCGCATTTGCAGCATCACCTATATGATTGTATGCTGCAATGCCGCTGTTATACAATTTATACATCATACGGGCATCGGTGCGTTCAGCATTTGCCGAAATACAACATCTTTCAAGTACAGAATAGAGAAACATCAGTTTATCCTGATTAATCTCTGTCTCGTACGTTGCCGACTCAAGCTTCCTGACCGCAACTCGCAGCGCATAAGAATCCTGCCGCGCTTTGATTCCCTTCTCAACACACGGCAACCAGTGGTCATAGTAAAATTTTGCAAATGCCCCTTCCCCACAGCACGCATCATATGCCGTATACAATGCTTCATAGAACATCTTCATTTCCAGATACTGCCAGGCTTTGGCAAATTGAACATCGACCGTATCATACCCAAATACCATCGGTTCTCGGCCGGTGAACTCCTTCGCCTTTTTGTAAACATAATTAATTCTTGCCTCGTCCGACGCTTTCGGTTTATTGTGAAGATATCCGCATACAAAATCCGCAAGATATAAAAACGACATCTTTGTACTCGCATTGTTGTAATTAATCGGAAGCACATCGAGATTGATATCCTGATCCACTTTTCCCATGCGCTGCATCTCACGCTGAAGTACGGTACGATAAGTGTCCATATTGGCCGCTCGATAGTAGACCTGATAACCGTTACCGGAATCTTCAATGCCTATATCTCGATATTCTTCTTTTTTCTCACGGCTCAAAGCCGCCCCCGGAAGAGATCTCGAAGCCAGCTCAAGATTCACATTCTTCAGTTCACCGGTAAGCGGATTATGAAACAGTAGCGTGCTGATCAAGTCCTCAGCCATATGAACATAGAGATTACTCGCAATCATATCGTTCACGATGGGGTCTGTCCCGAAATGCAATAGTTCAGGCTTTCCCGCGTTACTCTTTACCATTGCAAAGATGTCATATTTACCTTTCCTTGGAACAAAGTCATTCCCCTTATCGTCTTTGAGATTTTTGCCGTGAACTGTGCCTTTCTGCATGAACTCTGCCAGTGTGTGCTTCAGTTCCCGCTCAACATCGGCAACTGCTTTCCAATTATTCTGTTGGCGATTCTGATGCAGATCCTCCGGAAAAACCGCAGATACTGCGGTACAGGCATCTCGTAGAAAAGCAATAATGCGTTTTCTCTCAGTCTCCGTATCATATTCGGATCCTTCATACAGGACGCCGGCAATATATTTCGTCTGTTCATCCGTTACATTTTCAAAAGAACCGTATTCATCAAAGGCAAGAATATACATTGTCTTCTTCTCCAATCTATTTTCTTTAAGACCACCACACTTTCCATGCGCGTTCCGGTCCGGCATTCGTGTCACACTTAAATCAGGAACAGCGATAGAACCACATACATAATACCATATAAAATAACGCTTTTCAGGATAAGACACCGGTTCTGAAACGTCTTGTCCATAACATCTTTAAATCTCGATCAACCACTCATATCCGACATCTTTCTTTCTCCTGACCAGCACTCCCATCTCAAGCTCTAAACTATCAGTATTCTGCTCATCAAAAATGAGCTCCAGCTCTCTCTCAATTTTTCTGACAGAATTATCAATTCCCCTTCGCTGCTTTTTAAGTTCTACGATTTTCACAGCCAGACTCTGCGCTTTCTTATGGACATTCATTTCTTCTGTCAAATGCTGGGATTTCTCTTTTGTCAGAGTCTGACTGATCGGAAGAGTCACCTGCTCTGCTTCATCCGTTGAAAGAGAAATTGCATGAAGTACCGGGGACGGATAACACTTCTGACTGCGTTTAAAAACACAATTGCATCCGATTTCAGCAGTCACCCGTTTATACTGTTCACGAAGCTTTCCGCAGCTCACCGGTTTCTCAGGACACTTGCGTATAAATCGTTCCGTCACATTATACTTGTAGTTAAGTGTATAACTCATTATCTGATGGACAAATCTCTGTCCCTCCAGTCCCATATGTCCGAATACATACAGAACGGATTGTCTCTCAAAATGCGTTAAGTATCCGGTATCATGCGCTTTTCGGCACAAATATCTCATGAGGTTGCACTTGTTTAATACCTCCGACACATTGGAAGGCAGATCGCCAAATATCTGAAGATCCTCATCTACCACTCTCTTTAAGCTCTCTTCCTGCTGTTCGGATCCGACGGCAAGTATCCGCTTCACATCATTTACAGTATAACGAGTCGCATTATCGAGCCACTCTATCTCATTTTCGCAAGGTGACAGGTCCTTGTTCAGTAAAAGAGAGTGAATGCCTGCAGCTGCATTTGCACTTAATGGCAGCTTTATTTTCTGCCCGGTTTTTCCATTCTTCAGCTTCGTTTTATTCGGAAAGAACTCCAGTGTAAAATCATTTCCTATAATTTCTGTAACATCTTTCTCCAGCACATCCTGAAGCATATTAATATAGTAGGTCGGCACCCACTTTTCAAAGAAGATCCATATATGATATCCTCTGTAACCACTGAATTCATATCTTACATCTATATTTTTTCGGTGAAACCATTGCCCGATTTCCAGGGCAGCATTGGCAGCCTTCTTAAGATATTCCTCAATCTGCTGTTTATCTCCGGCACATTGAATCAGTACCTTTTTGGAAATATCCAGATCAATCATCATGGATTTGACCGTCGAATTCTGACGCTGATTAAAGGTCGCTACAATAATCTCTCCCTGCAAATGCCTCCTGATTATTTCCTTCGTCAACGGCTCCATGCAATCCTGCAGCCGCTTTTTCCCGTCAACGTAGTCAACCGTAGCGTACATATCCTCGCGTCCGACGAACAAATTCATAAATTTATCAATAAACTCATCTGAAACAGGGACATGCAGCGCGGAGCCCTCGTCCCCGGACTTCTTTATAACAGTCTGCACATTCTGGTGTACTTCCTCTCTCTTCTCGTCCACTTTTTCAAGGCGGGAAGAAATTCTGCCGGCCACATCAAACATATGATAATCCGAATACAGCTGCATCAGTTCAATGTAATTATCCTTCGTTCGATCTTTATCAAGAGCCTCATAAATCCTGAGCAATTCTGTTATTTTTTCTTCCCCTTTCACCTCCGCAGAACCTCTGCAGTCAAAGAACTGCTCATACTCCAACAGAATAAGATCAAAACGTGAGATTTCTTTCCAAACTTTAATCAGATAATGCATGATGTCTTCATAGATGTTAATATACCGACTTCTTTTGTCTGCCAGCTGTAAAAGTTCGTTCTGAGACCTGACCATTGATACAACTGTCACATATTCAAGAATATCACCGACTTCCCGATCATTTCTAAAGTACTGTTCCCAACCATTCAGGATTTCTGACATCTTCTGAATACGGACCTCACATGACTCATTACGGTTCATGAGCCAGATAGTCTCCAGTCTTCCGGACAGTTGCTGTTCCGCTTTAGCAGTTATCGCTTTTCCTTTATTATCAAAATGATACCCAAGAAAATCAACTCCGTTTGTCAGCTCCGTAAGAATCGTCTTCTTATCAGAAGTTGTGAGCCCGATCACCGAAAGCATATTCTGAACTTTTTCAAAAATCTCAACCAGCTTCTCACGTGATTCTGCCAGAAAAAGCATATCATCGGAATAACGAAGATAGTAACTTTCAGTTTTTATCATCTCCTGATCAAATTTCATCAAATAAATATTAGACAAAACAGGAGCTATACTTGAGCCCTGATATATACCCAGTGACTTTTTCATAAGCTCCCCGTCTTTATCCACAGATAAGGAACAACATTCCATACGGATAAGATTGATTACATCATCCTCTCTGATTCTTTCACGGAGAATTTTCTCCAGAGTGCTCCACTGCATCGTATCAAAAAACTTTCTGATATCGATTTTCAACACCCACGAATACTTCCCGGTCATTATCTTTTGATCAATTTCCTGAACAGCGAGCAAAGCAGACTTATTGGCCCGATATGCATAAGTTTGAGTCGAGAAAAATCCGTCATACATACGTCGCAGTTCTTCTGCAATGGACTGCTGCACGACCTTATCACGCATACAGTAAAGGGCTATCTCCCGTTCTTTCTCCTCTTTATAAATCGTCACAAGTTTGACCGGATTGCACTGATATGTTTTGTTTCTCAGTTCCTGTGATAATTCCTTGTTCTGATCACCGCTAACGCTGTCGTACATATCCCAGGTCACGCCATCAACTCCGGGAGCCGGTTTATTAATCTTCACCTTACCCCAGGCTGCATTTAGCTTCTGCAAATCAATAATCTTATTGTAAAGACTCATAATTAAACCTCCTCAGATAACCAAAATCTCCGGTTCAGCTTCTTCCTTCTCCTCAATTCCAATCACAGAAATAGACTCCCGGCATCGTCTGCACAATTTATAAATACGTATATTTCCTTCCTCTTCATCTTTCATCAAATCCAGCAATTCCTTATAAAGTGTCTGAAATCGGTCTTTTGTAAGCTCACATTCGAAAACACTGTATTGCTTATGATCGCCATAGTTTTTCAATGCCTTAAAAATCTTATTGCGAATTTTTGTTTCACTGATATCGTAGCTAATCACGTACATCTCTGTTTTTCCAGCTGTATGGTTCATAAATTCCTTCCTGCTGAATAGCCATTTTCAGCTTGTCAACCTGCTCACGTATTCTGCCTCTGAAGCTCTTGTCTCCTGAAGATGTATCCGTTCCATTCATCCATCTTTCATAAGCTGTACAAAATCTCCTGAATCCTTCTTCATTCAAAATGACAACCCCTTCCTCCGGGAATTCAAAATCAAGTTTTGACAGCAATCCTTTGTTAATAATTTTAAGCACTAACCGATCAATAACAGGCTGCCTGAACTCCTCAACAATATCCAGCGCAAGAGATTTACGTCCGTATCGAATACCGTGAAGAAATCCCAAATATGTTTCAAATGACTGTGTCTCCAGAGCATTTGTCACCTCTTTCGTCAAAAGTGTATAGCCCAGACTCAACAGTACATTCACCGGATTTCTCGGTGGCCGTCTGGAACGTTTCTCAAACTTGAGTTCAGATGAAAACATCTGAGCGTATGAATGAAAATAAATATTACTGCATATACCTTCCACCCCCATTAACTCCATCTGAGTATTTTTTTCTTCCACTGTCTTTAGATGCCTGCTCATGTCTTCTACATCTTGTTTCCAGTCAAAATCACCCTTCCACCGCCATCCGGAAATCACTGCGATCTGATTTTCTATCTTGTTGCTCACAATTATTTTTGCGATTTCACACCTGCGGTCTATATTTTCATAACAGTCGTACTGCTGCATACGGAGAAAAATATTTTTCGAAGTATCTGAGGCTGTATGCCCCAGATACTTTCCCTGATAACTGAAGTAGCTTACATCAATTCCCTTATCAAGCAGCATATGTAAGGCCTGTGACGTAATTTGCACGTTTCCGAATATGGCTATGTTATCTATTCCGAAAACAGGTCGTTCAATCAATGTTTTTCCGCCTTTGACAATACAGATTCGTTCACCATTTCTGGAAAGTGTAGATCCCTGTTCCCTTATATATACCGCAGTCACATTACTCACCTCTTTCGTGATAAAACACCCCTGCTTCTCGGCTGTCAGGATTCATATCTGTTCGAAGTATGAAACATGCATTAACTTCAGCAGTCCCCTTTAGTTTCCGACTTTCGCATAATACTTCGAATGGAGAGGACTCACCCAGTGAACATCATCTGAATACTGCTTCATATTGATTCCTTCAATTCCACAATATTTAGCAAGCACATCTATTACAAAGTCTCTGAATCTCATATAATCCGCTTTTCCCACAGGACCCAGTCCATGTGCGAAAATACTGTTATTACGCAGATAAACCATCTGCCTTAACTTCTTGATAAAAACTATATTCTTTCCATCCGGCATCTTACAGATGTCGTCGCCCATCGCAAGGAGAAGCATGTATCCATCAAGAAGTGTAATCTGATCAGGAAGATAACGATTATACTGGCGACCGAACATCTGCTCCCGAATATAATTCATGTTTTCTCGAATTCTCTCCAGATCAACCTTCCCTTCCAGCTTTACTTTCGAGTAAGCCAGTAATGAATAATCCATCCGGGAAGCATAAAGATTATAATGGATCAGGCGCCGCTGCTCGATCATCTCAAGAAGTCTGTACATAAGGAGTGAGGCCATATCGTATTTCTCCTGCTCTTCACGTACCATTGCGTTCTGGAGCATTGTGAACATCAAAGATGACATCATCTCCTTATTCTTAAGAATTTCTTCCTGCCTGCGTTCCCGAATCATAACCGGTATGTTACTCAAGCGGCTAAGAATCTCCCCCTGCTTTAGAAACAGATTTCTGTAATCCATCATAAGAAACGTCTTATGCGTTCTGCAGTCTCTGCTCATATTCTGATTAAGACGTTTCATATATGCATTTGCACTTTCGAAATCCAGTGCATCCCACGCTTCATAAGCTCCGGCAAGCAGATAAGCAAAATCCAACTGTTGTCTTACATCCGGCTCAGGGACGGTTTCCTTTAGTTCTTCTAATCTTCCCTTCGCTGCCGAATAATTATGCTGCTCAAAAAGTGTGATAGCCTTTCCAACTTCCAGATCTCCAAAAATACTGATCGGATTATCTATGAAAAACAGATTTTCTGTTCCGGGATTCGGTTTTCTGAAATCTTCGAGATAGTCATCACACCCCAGATAAATAAGCTGTACATCGATCAGTGCGCCTGCCATTGCTGCCGCTGCCGCCATTGCTTTTGTTCCACCGGTAAAGTCTATATAGATTTTTGCCGGCTTCCCCCACTGCAGGTAGCTACCCTTGATCTCACGATACAACGTCAGCGGATCTGTTTCGGTAACACGTTCTTTCTGATATCTGCTCACTTCCAGGTTGCAGTACCTGACGATACGATCAAGAGTCTTTTCGGACTTTTCAGTATAAAGGAAAAGGATCTTGCCGGGTTTCAGCAGATTGATATTTAAAACCAGCGGCTCATATGACATTCCGACTGACATGATCAGATAATCCACTTTCTCAAACAGCTTTACTTTGTTACGCTTTTGGTAGTCCTTCTCAATAAGGGACATCAGGTTCTTCTGATAGAAAATATCTGCCTCCTTTCTCTGCTCTAAAGTCTTTCTCTCCAGTTGCATCCATTCTTCTGTCATTTTTTTGAGTGCTGAATTCATTTGTCTTCTCCTTTCTTTTTTGTTTTTTGTTGTTGAAATTACTATACTTCTTTCTTGTTTTCAATTTTGATACATGAAAAGTAAATATTTTCAGATATTTATAGATGGCAAAAAAAATCCCATCAGTCTTAATGCTGACGGGATTATTTACTATTCTTTGCGAGCTCATCCGGTAATGCTTCTCTTTATCGCAAAATGATTTCTTCTGTATTTTTATCTTTGATCAGAAACCTACTAAATAAAAAGGTGTATTAAGCTCCTATATTTCGGAACACTCATTTCTACGTAATTAAAGGTTACTAATTTAGGTGGTACCGCGGATGTGTCAATCTCCTATATCTCGGAACACTCATTTCTACTTGCCATTATAAAACGGTAAGGGCTGAGCCAAAGGGGTGTCAATCTCCTATATCTCGGAACACCCATTTCTACAAACAAAGATACCATATCATTATTGTTATCTGCCTCAGTGTCAATCTCCTATATCTCGGAACACCCATTTCTACAGAGATACCTCCTTCGAATATATTTTTTGGATAAAAATATGTGTCAATCTCCTATATCTCGGAACACCCATTTCTACAGCCCCAGGCTCCGACGACCACGACTCCGACACTGTGTGTCAATCTCCTATATCTCGGAACACCCATTTCTACCTTATTGAGGGCATGGTCCCGATGCTTTATTTGTGCCATGTGTCAATCTCCTATATCTCGGAACACCCATTTCTACTTTTTAAGAGGTTGGTCGCAAACCTCCTAAAAAGCGTGTGTCAATCTCCTATATCTCGGAACACCCATTTCTACACGTATAAATATTCCTGGTACCGTAGGAGATCACAATGTGTCAATCTCCTATATCTCGGAACACCCATTTCTACAGGGTTAAACCTCATCTGGAGCTTAATCACGCTTAAGCTTCGTGTCAATCTCCTATATCTCGGAACACCCATTTCTACCTGCTGAGGAAAAGAAGGACGAACCTAAGAAGGAAGGAATGTGTCAATCTCCTATATCTCGGAACACCCATTTCTACCTAGTGATTTCGTGATCTGTAGAGCCACTGAAAAGTGTCAATCTCCTATATCTCGGAACACCCATTTCTACGGAAGGTATCCCTATGTTTATTGAAAAGCATTTGGCAATGTGTCAATCTCCTATATCTCGGAACACCCATTTCTACACGCTCTAAATTCAATTTGCAACCAGTTGACTAACGTGTGTCAATCTCCTATATCTCGGAACACCCATTTCTACCTGTCAAACTAGGTAAACCAGTGACGCTCCAAATGTGTCAATCTCCTATATCTCGGAACACCCATTTCTACAGTGGCACGAGGGGATGTCAAAAGAATTAAGGAATCATGTGTCAATCTCCTATATCTCGGAACACCCATTTCTACATGGCTAAGGGAAACGCTTGCTCTTTAAGAAGCAGCAGTGTGTCAATCTCCTATATCTCGGAACACCCATTTCTACCGATGGAAAAATTGAAGAAAGAGATGGCAGATATGTGGATGTGTCAATCTCCTATCTCTCGGAACACCCATTTCTACAGATATGAAACGTATTGGAAAATTATACAAGGAATATGTGTCAATCTCCTATATCTCGGAACACCCATTTCTACGGTGATCCAAGACTCAACGAAATCGCTAAGATGAGCAAGTGTCAATCTCCTATATCTCGGAACACCCATTTCTACAGAAAAGATCGTAAACCTTACCCAGCACAACGCAACTGAGTGTGTCAATCTCCTATATCTCGGAACACCC
>ODAI012091670.1_pt1 | contig 13808 bp, 6 predicted proteins | sample 1539321 | NCBI WGS metagenome assembly ODAI01 (sample SAMN02144231, study PRJEB22623) | gut metagenome | biome: sheep rumen | host: Ovis aries | place: New Zealand
AAACTCAATAAATCCGGCACAATCCATACCTTGCGTATGTCCCCAGCCACCTAAGATCTGGCATTTCTGAGCCGCCTCAAATTTCTGAATACGGATGTTTTTACCTGCAAACTCTCCATCTGCATACGCATCACAGCCTCCCTCAGGGATGCCGTATCCGTTCCAGTCTCCCCACGTATTGTTGTTATCCGTACGGGAGTATTGACCGTCTCCATGAGTGAGAGGGAAACGCCAATCGTCAAAATAATTTTCCATGTATCGGTACATGGCATGACCGTGACGGTTATAGTTGCAGCAGAAATTATCCGTCAGATTCCATTGGTCATTAGCTTCGTCAAAATAGCCCCCATTGCGATAATCGGGCCACCATGAACAACGTCCTATTGCTGAAACGATACGGGTTGCCTGCTTGGTAAGAAAAACATTACCACCCGCTTGTACATAATTGCGTATAGCTGAGATAAAGTCTGCATTGCCATATACGGCATCGTAATCCTCAATAGACATGCCAACTTTGTCCACATTAATCCACAACACTTTCACTGTAGGGATTCCGTTAGACAAAAGAGCTCCGTCCTTTACGTCTTTTACTGTAACGAACTGTTTGCCGTCCGCATTGGTATAGACAGCATTGAACCATTCGTATGCCTTGCGCTCCGGAGACTCTTCTCCATGACCGGATCCTTCCCAAGGCAGGTAATCATACACATTTCCAACTTCGCTCCATATTACATTAGGAGAGTAAGGGAACAGATAACCTACTTGCGCTGACAACAGCATCGAACAGCAGGCCAGTACAAATAAACTGAAAATCTTTTTCTTAGCCGCAAAGGGACGACTAATTTTCAATAGAAAATTTTTCATTGTATCAAATATTTTGGTTATTATTGAAAATCACGGAATAATATACCATGTATATTATAGGGTACAGTAGGATACGTGTTGAGTCCGTATTACCCCTTACTTACCTCTTACTTACCCCTTACTTACCCCTTATTTTCCCTTTACTTACCCATTACTTTCCCTTCCCCTTATTTACCCTTTATTTTACTCCAGTGCGGGAGGTACTTTTCATGTTGCAAAGGTACTGCTTTATGCGCACGTACGCAAATAATCATGTTGCAAAATATGCTACAAATGTTGCAGCGCAACAAATGTAACATATTTCGCAACTATTTTACCACATCAGGGTACCGTCACCATGGTCTTCTGACCATTGACGATATACATACCCGGTGCCTTCGGTTGGGACACCTTGCGTCCCAACAGGTCATAGATACCGGCTTTCACGCCGTTGCTCTCCACCCTGTCTATCGCCGAAGGGTTGGTTCGTGCAATCTTGATTTTCCGGTAGTCCGTCTCCGGCATGGCGCTGTATTCGGGGATGTCCGCCGTATTCACATACGCATAGCGTGGAGCGAGTACGACCGGGCTGTTTTCTTCTACCACAGAGAGGACGTCATCACTCAGCACGTAGTTCCCCGCCTCCACGGTATAGGTGTCCGTCTCGGACCAGCCGATAAAGCCTACAAGGCCGTTATAGCGCTTGGCTTCTTCCTTCATACCGCTGTAGCGGAGACGTATCTGCGAAGCGGTAGCATAGTAGATATAGGGCTTGCCCGGCTCCATATGGTTCGCCTTGGTCAGAATCACCGTATCGTCATTGACATCAAGCGAGTAAATCTCATACATATCAGCACCTTCGATCTTGTCACCGGCTACGGCATACTCAAAGCAGATAGTACCGTATCTGTTCGCCGTGACATCACGGGTATAGACCTTCTCCTCTACCGGTTTGTCTGCCAGATAGTCCAGACAGTTGGCAGTCAACGTAGCCAGGTTCTGACGCTCCACGCTGTTGTTGCTTGTACCCCACTGGTAAGCCGCAGAACCGATGGTGAGGATACGTCCCGCCCACCCCTCGGTGGCATTGAACTCGATGATATCCGGGAGACAGTAATCGCCTATACCGCCCCGGCCGGCGAGAACGGTTGCATGCCAGTCGTTCTCAAAATCACGCAGACGCTGAATCAGGCAGTTGTCATAATGGGTATCCTCTTCCCCTGCACGGAAATAATCCGTCCACGAGCAGTAGTCATAGGTCTTCTTGCATTCGGGACTGACGAAGAACATGCTCTTGGTATCCCAATAAGAGAGCATGTTGCTGAAGATACGGTGTGCACTCATATCCAGATGCTCGTCCGCTGCCACGCACTCGCTCAGGCCCATGACCGTCTGCATACTACGGAGCTGACCGCGGTCCTCCGTCGTATAGTCAGCCGAGGAATTGAACGCCGGCGCATAGCCGATACGTCCCATCGTATAGGTCAGATAGACAGCCTGCTTGGTCAGCAGCACGTTACCGCCTGCTTGGATATAGGCTTTCAGTTTGTCCTTGTAGGCAGGGAACAGACCGTCCTCGGGAGTGATTCCTATCCGCTCGATATTGACCCATAAGGTACGGATACCTCTGTCCAGAAGGCCGGGCAGCTCGTCTATTGTGACAAAGCCTCCGTTCTTCTCCTCATTGACGTAGTTGTCGCGGAACCACACCGCTGCGTTGTACTCCGGCTGTTCTCCGCCGTACCAACCTGCCAGCGAAGGGATAGAAGACGGTAACAGGTAGGCTACATCGTAGTGCGTGTTGTCTGCTTCCTTTTCCGTATTTTCCAGATACTCAAGCGCGTTGCGGGTGATGGTTTGCATGTTGTCCCATCCGTATCCCCCGTTGTTGTTGATCCATGAATAGGCAGCCAGTCCTACGGCAATCACTTTGCCTTGACGCACTCCGGCGGCATTGAACTCGATGATACCGCCGTAATGGCAGCCCTCTCCGTTAGCCCAGCCTCCCAGTACCGTACAGCTGTTGCGAGTCTGGAAAGCCGTCAGGCCGGTAACGTCCTTCACGCTATCCATATCCATTGCACCGATACCGATACCGCAGTTATGGTCGGTGAGCATACCGCCGTTCGTCCAGATGAGTTCAGCGTAGTTGTCGTCTCTATGGGGCGCAGAAAGGAACATAGGATGCTCCGCATACGACCATACGACATCATCGGGAAACTCAAACCGGAAATCCACACCCCACGTAGCTGCTCCCTGATAAGGGCCGTCGTTATAGTCGGGCACGATGACCTGACCGTTTTTATCGGTGGCGCCTACCAGATCTTTCTCCAGACGCGTGGCCTGCTTGCATAACAACAGGTTGCCGCCATTATTGACGAAAGTCTGCAACTCGCCGACATGACCAGCAAAGAGATTGTCAAAAGCGCTCGTACCGAAATCCACGCGGTCCACATAAATCCAGATAGTATGAATATCCGAGGGGATATTGGCGAGGTCGTTGAAACAGATAAACTGTCCTGCACCTGATTCAACAAAAGTGGTATTGAACCACCTCCACGCACGGCGCTCGGGGCTCTGCTCGAACTGGCGGGGTATCCCGTCATCATTCGTCGTGTACTGTTCGTACGCCATCGACACCTCGTCGGTGTTGGCTGCCGGCACCAGGAATGCCACCTTGGCTTGCAGCATCATACCGATACCGAGAGCCAGCGATAATAACAAAAATTTCTTCATAATAGTACTATTGTTTTAAGGATATATATTACTTCCAAATCGTTTCCAGCGTGCGCACTTTCAAATCTTTTACGTCGCCGTCCACGGATATATTCCTATATATCGTGCGCGGATAAACGGTATTGGTGACACAGGTGCTTCCTTCGTCGGCAAAGAGTTCCACGCTGCTCTGGTCCACTACGATGTCCAGCGTCAGGTAAGGGTTATTACCCTCGATCGGTGCACTCATGGAAGGCACGGCAAAGAGGGTGCTGAAGTTGAACTCTCCCGTGTTACCTCCGCGGTCGCAATAGAGGATACGTCGGTCGGCATCCACGCGTATGACGTACCTGTTGCCGTATTGGTTATACAGGGTGACAGACGCATCCTGGGTGAGCGAGAGGGTGATCTGCGCTTCCCACGCGTCCGCATAATCGCCGCCGATGTTCTCCATAGCGGTTGCCGCCTGCTGCCATGCTCCGGCGAGTACGTTTAACTCTTTCACGGGCTCCGAGCATAACACCCAGCGGTCTCCTATCCGGCGCAACGACAACTCACGAGGCAGGGTATAGGCGCCTTTCCATGCCTGGGGAGGACAGAGGGGGGCATAGTCCCAGTTATTCATCCAAGCCATCATCACCTTGCGGCCGTCCGGGGCGTTGTCAAACGTAACGCCGGCATAGCAGTCCGCACCGTAATCCAGCCACCGGGGATAGTCCTCCTCGTCGGGGGTGAAGGTCACGCCGTCGAAAGAGCCGACAAAATACATGGTCGAGGAGCCGGTGATATAACCGTTTGGGTTGATGCTGACGACGGCTACCCATTTGTCCGCCTGGTCGAAATACATCAGGTCGCAGCACTCCCACTGGCTCATGTTGCACCGCTCTATGTTGACACGGAAGATACCGTCAAAGTCCCACTGCATGAGGTTGTAACTATGCCATATCTCCGCGCCGAGGTCCCATCCTCTTGCCACCAGCATGGTCCATCGTCCGCGTTTGGCGTCATACACCACTTTCGGGTCACGGAAGTTCACCAGTCCGGTAGAAGGCACAATGGGGTTACGGTCGTATTTCCAGAACGTCTCTCCGCCGTCGGTGCTGACCGCCAGACAGATGACCTGTTTCTCACCCGAAGCAGTGTAGTATGCCAGTACGGCACCGTTGCCGAAGCCGGCTTTGTTGTCGTGGTCCACCACGGAGCAACCGGAGTACATAGCTCCCATAGCGTCCGGATAGAGGACAGGACTCTTCTCCTGCCAGTGCATGAGGTCGGTAGAAGAAGCGTGGCCCCAGCTCATGCCGCCGAAGTCACAGCCTATGCCGTTGGGGTTGAACTGGTAGTAGAGATGCCATACGCCGTCCTTGTAGAACAAGCCGTTGGGGTCGTTGCTCCAGTTATGATGGGGCGTATAATGCACCTGAGGACGGTATTGCTCCGTACGAGTGGAAGGTGACACCTCCTCCTGACGGGCAGGTACCGTGTCCTCCTGTTGTTGAGGGGTGACTTCCGGTTCCTCCTGCGCCGACTTGGAGCAGGCTACCAGACCCACTACGGTAAACCATACAATGAGATGGATGGTAGATAAGATCTTATTCATTTCCTTTTCGCATATAATTGACGGCATTGCGCGCCATGAGTAATATATTGTCCTGATAGCAGTTGTTGCGCGGGTGAGCGGAGAGGTCAGCCGAGGTCTCATAGACAGGCCTTCCCTCACCGTCGGTACCCGTCTGGCGGTAGTTCTTCATGGAGAACTCACATCCGCCGTTGCCGACACAGAGGGCTCTGCCGTGATAATCCGTATTGCCGCGTTTCAACTCATATACATTCAGTTGTGACACCCAGGAGATTTGCGAATCCCAGGTAGCCAGAGGGATGATACCATAATAATCTTTGAGCAGCGTATAGCATATCTCCGCCTGCCAGCTGCGACCGGTGATCTCCGAGGGGTAGTTGAAGAAGACGCAGTTATGATCCTCCGTCCACCCCGGACCTTTCACCATGAAGCCGCGGATGTTATTATCGGTATAGATAGGTATATCCTTGAAAAGCGGATGAGTGGAATGGTCTTTCTTGAACTTGCCGCCGGGGAACAGCTGTACCGACATCAGCCAATGTCCGAGATCGAGATGTCCTGCGCCGCAGCCGCATGCCCAGTCATGTTTCGGGGAGGTATAGGTCTCCTCCGGCAATCGGCCCAGCGTCTCGATATACAGCACTGCATGGCCCCACAGGATCATATTGCCGCCGGCTTTGTACCACTCGGTAATCAGCGGAGCCGCCGCCAAAGCCGGTTCAGGGATGGAGGTGACATCCTCTATACGCCCCGTCTCCACATCCCTGAGCCAGAACAGCACACGGATGGAATCCAGCGTATGCGGTTTGACCTGCTCAAAGGGCAGGAAAACGGCCTTGGGGAAAGTCTCGTGCATCCATATCCATGCGCACGCCTCGTCATCGTCTCCTTCCGCAATCAGCTGTTCGGGAGTGGAATAAAGAGAAAGGAAGGCTATCTGCTCTTCCCGGGCGTCAGGCAGTAAAGTAGGGTTATTCCAGATGGAGTCCGTAACCGTCCGGATGGATTCTTCCGGCCCGGTCTCCGATTTGCAGGCACTGAAGAAGGTACAAAGGGACAAAGTGCCCAGTAGCAGAATAATCAGTAACGGTTTTTTACTCATAATATCATTACGGATTTAGTGAAATGTTGTACTGCGTTTTCCAGGTTCACAAGCACGTATCCCTTGTGGGTGACGGTCATTGTTCCGTTGCCCTGTACCTGCTGTGCCTGCAAGAGGCGGCCCATGTTGTCATACACTCGGATGACGGAGGGATAAGAAGTTTCATAACATACCTGTTGCCCCTTGATGACGAACGGCTCCTCCGCCTGCGGGGCTTCGACACCCTGCGCCTTGGAATAATGGGTTATTTCTCCCAGACCATATGCCTGCAGGGAATGTATTTTCGCCTCGCCGCCCTCTACGTAGAACTCGCACCCGTTGGCGGAATAGTCGTATGGGAAGACGCGGATGGAGGTAGCGTAACGGTCATTGACAAAGATATCGAGGATCGAATGGTCGAAGAAGACGTCCAGTTTGCAGGTTCCGCCCTTGGGCAATCCTGAAGGGATGACACTGCTATAGAGTCCGTCGAAGACCCCTATGTCATTGGCGCGGCGGCCGATAGAGGTCATATCCACCACCAGTTTCTGCTCCTCGGGGTCAATATAGACCTTCATGCCTCCATAGGAGTTCTTGAGGAGGGTGAATCCCACTTGCGCCTCCCCTATCTCAAACGTGGTACACAACTCCACCGAACGGCCTTCCACAGGAGCCAGATCCATCACGGTGTCTTCGCGGATATCCAAGGAGGACTTCACTACACGCTCCGGTGTACGGAGGGCGAACAGTCCTTCAAAAGGAGATTGGCACAAGTTCCCCTCGCCGTCCAAGCGCCACTCACGGGGGAAGGAATAGAGGTGTGCGTATCCGGCAGTATAGTTCAGCGTCGTGCTGGCTTTGTCCGGCACGATACCCAGGACGATCGTCTTGCCGTTCCGTTGCAGAATGGTAGGAGAAAGGAGTCCGAAACCATCTTTCGCCATACCGGGCAGCTCGATGGTCTGCGGGCCCTGCCATGCGTAGAAATGCCCGCCGCCGTCAATACCACCTATCCAATAGAGACAACGTACCCCATAGGAAGTGGACATAGGCGTGCAGGTGAACACCCAGCGGTTGTCGCCGAAAGGAGTGACGTTCGGCATTTCCCAGAAATTACCGGCATCCGCCAGAGGACCTTCGCTGAAGAAGATGTCTCCGTCGCTGCTCCAACGGTTGTCCCCCTCGTAGCGGTGAAGCGTAACTATACCCAGACCGTTGTTGCTGCATCCGGCAATGATATACGCTCTGCCGTTGGCTCGGAAGAAATAGGGGTCGCGGAAATCTTCGCGGAAAGGACAGCAGATACCCGGCTGTGCCTGCTTGTGCCAGTATTTGAGCGCCGCATCTTTCGGAGAAGCGAACATCAGTTCGCAGTGGCTGCCGTCGTCGGGGTTTTCGGCATTGAAACTCTCACGGTTGCCGATAGCGGAATAGAGTGCCCAGGGCTCGCCGCGGGTGATCTCATCGTCACGGACGATACAGCCGGACCAGCATCCTTTGATATCATAGTCCTGGTCCGGCATGAGCGCCACGACGTCCTCGTGCCAATGGCACAGGTCCGGCGAAGATATATGCCCCCAGTGCAGACGCGACATATACGGTCCGTTACCGTTCTTCTGGAAGAAGACATGGTATTTGCCGTCGCTGTACGCCATTCCGTGCGACTCATTGGTCCATCCTTGCGAGGGCATACCGTGATAACGGGGACGGCAGAGGTCCTCCGCATATGCCTCCATCGGCACATTGAAATCGACCTCGTGCTGCGGCGCGCTCACCGCTATGTCACTCATCGCCCAGATACCCGTGTCTATACGCACCTCATCAATGATACCGTTGAAATAATTGAGGTTAAACATACCGTCCATCACCGTATCGTTGATACTGCGGCCGATGAAGAGGTTCTTCTCTCCCACCGTAGCGTCATACATACATCCCGTACCGGCTACCTCCACACCGTTGTCGTAGAAATGAATCTCCTGGTTATAACCGTCTATCGTAGCTACCAGATGGTGCCACTGATTCCACCATAACTTGGCGTCTCCTCCATCGCAGGTTACTTCCCATCCGCTGGAATAGCAGCGGAAACGGAAACGGCCCTGATTGCTCAACTGGAAGGCGAAACCGGTATGTTTCTTGTCGTCTATATTACCTAAAATATCCGTATATAACTGATGAGCCGGACTCATAGTGCCCGTCGTCATCATCGGATAAGTCTCTATGGCGCACCAGAAACTGATGGTCAGCGTGGATACCACGGAGTCTTTCATGTTCACGCCCAACGCATTGTTTTTAATCAGACCGTTGATCGGCATCTCCACATAAGAGGAGTAGCCGTCTGTGCGGAACCCGTTCCCCACCGCCGCAGGAATACTGATCGGTTTGCGGCACCCGTGCACCGGCACCCGCACACCGCTGGTCATCTCCTGTGTCATGCCGTCCTCTATCTCCAGCGGCAGATACACCTGCGATATAAGGTACAGAGGGACAAGGTACAATGTACAAAGTATAATGGCGAACTTTTTCATCTTATTTGCGCAAAGTTTCGATAATATTCTCTGTCAGTTTCTCTATCTGATACTGGTAGGCGTTGCCGTCCTGCTCCGCCCACTCATAGCATCCCAATCCCATAGCTACAATTCGGCCGCGGTAGTTACCCGAGATAGCGAAATCCACCAGCCCTATATGGTTCAACTCCGTATTCTGGCCCCAGGTAGCCAAGGCCGTGGATTTGGTAGCCAGTTCCCAGCCTCTGATCTTGTCGGAGCCGGAAGTGAACTTGATATCCGAGAGGTTCCAGATACAGTTGTGGTCTTCACGCACACCGGCAGAAATCATCGGGAAAGAGGTGTACTCGTAGTTATTGAAATAATCCAGTTTCATTCCCTCGAAGAAGGAATATCCGCGGCGGTCATAACTGGTCTCCGCACCGGCTCCCAACCAGGCGTTCATGGTCCATACATCCGGTCCCCAGCCTCCTTGGCCCGAAGAGAAATAATTCGGAGCCTGTGCTTCGGTGATACGGCCGATAGCCACCAATAACTGGGTAGCATGAACCGACAAGTACAGGTTGCCGCCTTCTTCCACATATCCCTTCAGATTAGCTACGAACGCCGGGTCACTGAAACCGCCGGTGAGGTTCTGCCATCCTACAGGCATTCCCTGACGGTCGATATGTACCCAGAGACATGCTATCTCGTCCAGGTTGATATTCCCCACCTCACCTATCGGGATGAAGCGTCCTCTGTTCTGACGGACATACGTACGGTCGAACCACTCGGCAGCCGCCCGCTCGTCGTCATCGGGGAGCTCGGCTATCGACCCCACACTCATTACATAACCGGCATATACCGGTTGGTCATATCGGATATGCACGCGTACGGACACGCCTTCGGATACAATGGAGTCGTTATAACGGATCTTCACCGTATAGAGCACATCCTGGTTCGGGGTGACATGGCGCACGGTATAAGAGGTAATCAGGCTGTCCACATTCACGGGATTCTCTCCGTTACGGGCTATCTGCACACCGCACATCGTGGGGTCGGCGTCTATATCCCAAGTCAGATAAACCGTCCGGCCGTCGTTGGTATAACGCAGGTTGGTCACTTTTTTCTTATTGACGCTGGCGGACATCTCGGGCTCAATCGTGTTACACGACACCAGCCATCCCGCCAACAGCGCTATCAGTAGCAAGGAATAATGTTTCATAACTGCATCCTTTCAACTTTCAATTTTCAACTTTCACTTTTCAATTACTTATACAGCCCGTCTGCCGTGCGCACCTCGTCGATAGGCGTAGGCATATATATATCCTGTTCCGAGAGGTGGGCGCCGCGCAGATACGAACGGAGTTCCGACTCCGTGCGGTAATACTCGTTCATCGTCTCAACCGCTATGCCCCACCGGCAGAGGTCGAACCACCGGTGTCCTTCCATGGCCAGCTCCAAACGGCGCTCCATACGCACCGCCTTGCGCGCATAGTCCTGCGTCCATCCGGCAGAAGGATATTCGCCTACCTTGTAGGTGCTGATCATCGGGTTGACATCCACCGGCAAATAATACGGATCAACAGAACGGGAAGCTTTTTCGCGTATCATGTTGATATACTGGCGGGCAACATCCAGATTCTTGTTCTGCTCTATCAGTGCCTCGGCGTACAACAGGATAATATCCGCGTAACGGAGAAAGATGAAGTTCAGGTTGCTGGCACCCCACGGGAAACCCTTCACCATCTGGTCGTTCTCCGGTTCTACGAGCCATTTCTTGCCGCTAAACTCACCATAGGTGTCATAGGCACGGCACCAACGGCGGGTATAGAGATGTCCGCGGAAAGGCAGACCGAGACGGGCCATCGTAAAATCCACACGCGGGTCCATATTTCCGCGGTAGCCACCGTTCATGCGGTTGCCGTCCCCAGCCGGGGCCAGCGACTCATCAAGATACGGCAGACCGTTGGCGTCCGTACGGAAACAGTCCGCCAGGTTCTGGGACGCAAGGAAGAAATCATCCCCCGTACCGTACAGATTGCCTTCCGAATAGGTGGTGTTCAGCAAGTTGGACCAGTTGACCTGGCCGTAGTCACCGGTAACAACGCACTGCAAAGCGATGATGGACTCATAACGGTTGTCGTACTCTATCTTGGACATATCCAGATAATTCTGGTACAATTCGTACTTTCCGGAGTGGATGACTATATCGGCGTATTTCTCCACATTGGGCCAGTCGCTGAGTTGCGCGCTGATCTTCGCCATCAGCGCCGCAGCCGTATAGCGGTTGAAGCGCGCCGGGGTGAGTGACTCCTCATCCATCGTCTCATAGGCCTTCACCAGATCCGCCTGGAGCATGCGCATGATATCCGATTGGGTATAGACATCGTTCCGCACCGCACTCGGATCCTCGGTATAGAGGAAATAAGGCACGTGCTTGAAGATCCGCACCATGTCAAAATAGAACCAAGACCGCAGAATCATCAATTCACCCATCATCTGCTCGCGGTGGGATATATTCTCTATCTCGTCGAGTGCCTTCATGGCCTTGTGCACACGGGTGATACCGTAGAAATCATTCTGCCATTTATTCTCCAGACTGACATTGTCGCTGTTGATCACACCTATCTCCAGCTGGTGGATATTCATCTCCATCGTAATAGCACCGCCACCTTTGTAAGCATCGTCGGAACGAACGTCAAAGATCCAGTTGGTACTCGGGCCGGCAAAAGCCTCGTTGTTTCCGAAATAGTGTGCATTCAAGCCCGCATAAGCCGCAGCCAGCAGACCCTCCACAGACTGGTCGTCCAGCTGGTCGGCGGTAAACGCGCCATACGGCGTCTGGTTCAGCAAGTTATCGCAGGAAGTCAGGGAAAGGGACAAGATAAGGTACAAAAGGACAAAGTACCAAGTACAATTTTTATGTATTGCTTTCATAATTCTCTATTTTCCGGTTAAAAACTCATATTCATTCCCACAGTAAAGTTCCGTGATCTCGGATAGGGACCGTTATCCACCCGCGCTCCGTATCCGCCCAGCGGCAGTTCCGGATCCAGACCGGAGTACTTGGTAGCCGTGAAGACGTTCTCCACCTGCGCGTAGATATTCAAGCCCTGGCAATGCCACGGTTTGAGCCATTTGGAGGGAAGGTCATAACCTACTTTGAGATACTTCATCTTCAGGAAACTGCCGTTCTCCACATAGTAGGTGGACATACGTACCTCGTTGTTGACATCCGATGCGCTGATAGCAGGTATGGTTGCGTCCGTGTTGTCCGGCGACCATGCATCCAGAATATCCACGCTGCGGTTCGAGCTGCGGTCGCCGTAACTCATGAACTGCAACTGGCGTTTGGTAGAGTTGATGATATCGAAGCCCAACTCCGAATAGAAGAACATGGACAGGCTCAACCCTTTGTACTTGAAATCCAGATTGAGGCCCATGGTCACATTAGGATTCGGGTTACCGATGATACACTGGTCTTTTTCGTCTATGAGTCCGTTTCCGTCAATATCGCGGTAGCGGATACGTCCCAGTCCTTTACCGGTCTGCTCGGCATGGTTGGCCACATCCTCCATCGTGCAGAACAATCCGTCTGCCACGTAGCCGTAATAAACACCCATCGGCTGGCCTTCCATCAGACGGATATCGCCACCTATGGAGTTTACGAAGTCATTGAGTTTGACTACCTTGTTCTCGTAGTGGCCGAGGTTGAAGTTTCCGGACCACGAGAAGCCATGGTAATCCGGGCTGTTATAATTCATATTCAACTCAAAGCCCATATTGCGCATGTCACCGGTGTTCGCCAGATAAGAGGCTCCCTCTCCCGCCGTAGAAAGTACCGGAGGAGCGGTAATCATGTCCTTTGTATCTTTGAGATACCAGTCGAAGTTGATCGTCAGGGCATTGTTAAACAGCCCCAAATCCAGACCCACATTGGTCTGCGTGGTGGTCTCCCAGCGCAAATCTCTGTTTCCCGTAGAAGCCAGCGCGATACCCGCAATAGGCGTTTCATTGGTGCCGTTCAGATCATAGTAGGCGTTGCCTGCGTACATATACGTACTGTAAGAAGCGTAGTTGTTGCTGATCGCGGCATTACCGTTCTGTCCCCAGCTCACACGGATCTTGGCGTCTGTCAGCCATTTGTTCTCCGGGAAGAACGGCTCTGCAGTGAATCGCCATGCAGCGGATACGGAAGGGAAGATGCCGGCGTTATTTTCTTTCGCCAGACGCGAAGTGGCATCGCGGCGGATAGTAGCGCTGACCAGATAGCGGTCGGCATAGTTGTAATCCGCCTTGGCAAAGATGGAGAACAGCGCCCATGTCTGCTTGGCGCCGCCGTTGGTAGCCGTCGTACGGTCACCGGCATCCAGGGTCATGAAATGGTCGGTCTCGAAGATATACGACTGACGCGAAGCACCTACCGACTGGTACTTGTACCCTATCGCCTCCGTACCGAACAAAGCACTGACATGATGTTTGTCCTTGAAGACGTTGTTATAACTGATGGTGTTGGTCCATGTCCATGTATCACCTGTACCATAGTCACGTCCCACAGATGCCACATCCGAAGCATTCAGACGACGGTTGAGGTTGTCGTTGAGATACTGGATATGCTCGATACCGATATTGGATTTCAGATTCAATCCCTTCACCCACGGGTTCACCTCTATATAGGCATTACCGAAGATACGCCAGGAGTCGGAGTTGTTATCCTTGCCGTTTGCCAGTACATGGACGGGGTTGGCTATATCGGAGTTCGCCAGAATCAACGGACTGGTGTAGTTACCGTCCGCATCCGTGACCGGGATAGCCGGGTGCTGGCGCATGGCGGTAAAGGGGATGCCTCCGTCCGAATTGGTTCCTACGCCGTTGCTCTTCCACTTGGCTACCATCAGGTTCTCTCCCACCTTCACCCATTTGCCAATATTGAAATGCGAGTTCAGACGCGCGGAGAAACGCTCGTAATAGGTCTCCTTGATAGCTCCCTGCTGGTTCATGTAGTTGCCGGAGAAAAGGACGCCGCCCGACTTGGTATTCAGCGACACGTTGGCATTTACATTATGCGTCCAGGCCGTCCGATAGACCGCTTTCTGCCAGTCTG
>ODAI013720017.1_pt1 | contig 13808 bp, 7 predicted proteins | sample 1539321 | NCBI WGS metagenome assembly ODAI01 (sample SAMN02144231, study PRJEB22623) | gut metagenome | biome: sheep rumen | host: Ovis aries | place: New Zealand
CTAATCGGCTTGGACGTGGCTTGCAAAGTCACGGCGTAGGCGTTGAAAAAATCGTTGGCGTAATGTTAAATCGCGGGCTTGAAGTTTATATCGCGCGTCAAGGCATTTTGAAGGCGGGCGGCGCATTTCTGCCCATGACGCCCGATTATCCCGATGACCGAGTTTCTTATATCGTCAAGGACGCCGGAGTTAAACATATCGTCACCACCCGCGACATTTACGAGCAACGCAAAAATTTTTTCGACGGGCTGGGAATTTTTATCTGCTTAGTGGAAGACACGCAATCGGAAGAAATTTCCGGCGAAAATCTAAACGTCGCAGTGCCCGATGACGCGCTTGCTTATTGCATTTATACTTCCGGTTCGACGGGCAAGCCTAAAGGCGTTATGCTGACTAATCACAATTTGGTTAATTTCGTAGACGCGAACCCGAAGAACCACGAAATCTTAGGCTACACTCAGCGCGGAAAAGTTTCGCTGGCACTCGCGGCGATTACTTTCGACGTGTCGATAATGGAAGAATTTATCCCGCTGGCGCACGGGCTTACAATCTGCATGGCGAACGAAGACGAAATTTACAATCCGCTCCTGCTGAAGGATTTATGCGACAAAAATGCCGTCGACGTGATGAGCTGTACGCCAACTTACTTATCCAACCTGATTGATTTGCCGGAATTTACTTCGGTCGTTAAGCGCATAAAATCTGTTGACTTTGGGGCGGAAGCTTTTCCAAGTGCACTATTCGCCAAACTCCGCGCAGTCAATCCCGATATTTATATTATGAACGGCTACGGACCGACCGAAGCGACGATTAGCTGTACAATGAAGGCTATAGAGTCGCCTGAAAATATTACTATCGGCGTTCCGAATTCAAATGTTCAAGTTGTAATGACTGATGATAAAAACCGCCCGTTGCCAATTGGCGCACTCGGCGAAATGACGATTTTGGGCGACGGCATTGGGCGCGGCTATATCAATCGCGACGATTTGACCCAGAAAGTTTTTATCAAGCTCTGGAATAAGCCTGCATATAAAAGCGGCGACTTGGCAAGGCTTTTACCTAATGGCGAAATTGCTTTTCACGGGCGCACAGATAATCAAGTAAAACTGCGCGGACTTCGCGTTGAACTCGGCGAAATCGAAACGGTCATGAATAATTTCGACGGCGTCAAGTCAAGTATCGTGGTTGTCAAGAAAAATGCGGCGGGCGATTATCTTGCCGGTTATTTCACCGCCGAAAATAAAATTGACCTTGCCGCACTGCGCAAACATTTAGCCGCGTCGCTGACTTCTTACATGGTGCCCGGCGTCCTCATGCAACTTGACGCCTTTCCGCTCACCGCCAACAGGAAAATTGATAAGAAAGCTTTGCCCGAACCCGAAGAAATTATCCCGACAGTTGAAATTGTCCCGCCGCAAAACGACGTTCAGCAGAAAATTTTTGACTGCGTCGCTGAAGTTTTAGGCAACCGCGAATTTGGAATAACGACAGAGCTGACAAGCGCGGGGCTAACTTCAATCGGCGCAATTCGCCTAAACGTAGTTTTGTCAACGGCGTTTAACAAAGTTATTCAAACTCGCGATATAATGGAATTCGATACGGTCGAGAAGCTGGAGAAATTTTTATCGGACGCGGAAGAAATTCAAAACTACGAACTGCAAGCCGATTATCCGCTTTCGCGCACGCAACAAGATATTTTTGTTGAATACGACGCCGCGCCAGATGATACGACTTACAATTTGCCAATACTTTTGCCGCTTGATTCCTCAATCGACGTAACACGCTTGCAACGGGCGATTAAAGCCGCAATCAATGCGCACCCATACTTAAAAACGAAATTATTTTTCAACGACGCTGGAGAAGTTCGCTCACGCCGCCTTGACGATTTACCCGCTGAAGTCCCGATTAAAAACGTGGAAAATTTGCCCGCTGAACTCGTTCGCCCGTTCAAGCTGACGGAAGAACCACTTTATCGCGCCGTGATTTTCGTTACGCCCGATAAAAATTATTTGTTCCTAGACTTTCATCACATAATTTACGACGGTTCTTCCGAAGATATTTTCTTCGACGATATGAATGCCGCTTACGACGGGCAAATTTTAAGCAAGGAAAATTACACCGGCTTTGAAGTCGCGCTAGATGAGCAAAAGGCGCGTGCCTCTAGCAAATTAACCGCCGCTAAAAATTATTTCGACGCGATTTTTGCAGACAGCGACGTTGAGATTTTGCCGCAAGTCGACTTCGCGGAAAATGTTGGCAAAAAAGATTCGGTCGTTGCCTTTGAAAGTTATCAAACCGCGCTCAACGTTGCCGCCGTGAAAAATTTCTGCGCGGAAAATGCCTGCACGCTAAATACATTTTTCTTGGCTATGTTCGGATATTTTCTTGCCAAAAATACTCGGCGGGCAAATGCGGCGTTCACGACGATTTATCACGGGCGCAACGATTCGCGACTTTCTAAAAGCGTTGGCATGTTCGTTAAGTCCTTGCCGGTGCTCGCCGACGTCGCTGGAAATTCTTCCGTGAAAAATTACATTGAGGCAATCGGTCGCCAACTCGTAAACAGCATGGCGCACGATATTTATTCCTTTGCGGAAATTTCTACCGCTTACAACTTCAAGGGCGAATTGATGTGCGTTTATCAGGGCGAAGATTTTAACGACTACCACATTGCCGGAACGACTTCGCGAACTTTGCCGGTAATACCTTCGGCGGCTATGTCCGACCTTTGCCTTGAGATTTTCTTGGAGAATGGCGCATTTATTTTCAGCTTTGAATATCGCCCAACCGTTTATAAAGCCGAGACCGTCAAGAATTTTGCCCTTGCTTGCGAAGAAGTTGCCCAAAAGTTTTTGACTTCGGACGCGCTCGAAACTTTTGATATTGACGTTCACAGCCACGCTAAAAAGAAAGTTGCCGCCGCTATCGACGCGACCGCCCCGCAAAATGACGTTCAGCAAAAAATTTTCGATTGCGTTGCGGAAATTATCGGCACGAAAAATTTCGGCATAAAGACGGATTTTTATAGCGTCGGGCTGACTTCCATTGGCGCAATCCGGCTGAATGTTTTGTTGTCGCGCACTTTCGGCAAAACTATTCGCACCCGCGACATTAAAGAGCATAACACCATTGCGACGCTTGAAAAATTTTTATCCGGCGCAGAAGAAATGCAAACTTACAACGCGCAAGCCGATTATCCCTTGACGCAGACCCAAAACGGAATTTTCGTCGAGAGCGTCGCCAATCCCAACAGCACAATTTATAATCTCCCGAATTTATATCGGCTCGGAAAAAATGTTGACGTTGAGAAATTGCAGGCGGCTATCAAGTCGGCTATCGACGCGCACTCCTATTTAAAGACCACTCTTTTTATGAACGATGACGGCGATATTCGCGCCCGCCGCAATGATTCCGGAGCAATTGTTCAAATTTTGCGCGTTAGCGAATTGCCGCCGGTCGAAGAGCTTGTTAGACCCTTTGAACTTTTGGACAAGCCGCTTTACCGCGCGGAGATTTACGTTGCCGACGAAAAATATTTCTTCCTTGACTGCCACCACATTATCAGCGACGGCGAATCTTTCGACATTTTGCTTGACGACATTAACGCCGCTTACGACGGAAAAGTTTTGTCTAAGGAAAATTACACGGGCTTTGAAACTGCCCTCGACGAAGAAAAAGCCCGCGCAGGTGACGCGCTCACGAAGGCGAAAGCTTATTACGATTCAATCTTTCGCGGTTGCGATGCCGATTGCAAACTTGCTAAAGACTTTGACGCTAAGTCTGCACCTTTCCAGACCGGCAAATTGGGAGTAGACGTTGACGCCGTCAAGAAGTTCTGCGCGGAAAATAAAGTTACGCTGAATGCATTTTTCAACGCGGCTTTCGGCTTTACGCTGGCGAAATTTTTATATCGCGACGACGCCATTTTTACGACGATTTATAACGGGCGCAATGATTCGCGGCTTGCGCAAAGTGTTGGCATGTTCGTTAAGACTTTGCCCGTTAGCTGTTCGATTGTCGGTGAAAAAACCGTTGCGCAATATGTCGCCGAAGTCGGCAAGCAACTTTTAGCGAGCATGACTAACGACATTTATTCTTTTGCCGAAATCAACCGCGATTATGGGATTAGTGCCGACGTAATGTTTGCTTATCAGGGCGAAGATGACGCGGTTAAAATTGCGGGCGAAACTGCCGTTGAAATGCCGCTTGAACTCGACAAGGCTAAATCGCTTTTCGGCGTGGATATTTTTGTTGAGGGTGGCGAACTTTGCTTTGATACGGAATACCAGACGGATTATTATTCGGCGGCGACGGTTAAAAATTTCGTTGATTGTCTGGCGCAAGTAGCGCGAGAATTTTTGACGCGGGAAAATTTATCGGACGTTGATATAGTTTCGGCGGCGGAGCTTAAAAAGTTGCAAGTGATTCACGACACAGCTTGGAAAGTTGCCGAGCGTCCCGCGTATAGACTTTTGCAGGACAGCGCGGAAAAATATCCGGAGCGTGTCGCGGCGATTGCTAACGAAAAATATTTGACGTATGCTGAACTGAACGCGGCGGCTAATCGGCTTGGACGTGTCTTGCAAAGTCACGGCGTAGGCGTTGAAAAAATCGTTGGCGTAATGTTAAATCGCGGGCTTGAAGTTTATATCGCGCGTCAAGGCATTTTGAAGGCGGGCGGCGCATTTCTGCCCATGACGCCCGATTACCCCGACGACCGAGTTTCTTTTATCGTCAATGATTCAAACGTCCGCCATATCGTCACGACCCGCGATATTTACCAACAGCGGAAAAATTTCTTTGACGGGCTGAATGTTTTTGTTTGCTTAGTGGAAGACACGCAATCGGAAGAAATTTTCGGTGAAAATTTAAACGTCGCAGTTCCTTATGACGCGCTGGCTTATTGCATTTATACAAGCGGTTCGACGGGCAAGCCTAAAGGCGTTATGCTGACTAATCACAACCTAGTTAATTTCGTCGACGACAACCCGAAGAACCACGAAATTTTAGGCTACACTCAGCGCGGAAAAGTTTCGCTTGCATTGGCGGCGATTACTTTCGACGTGTCGATTATGGAAGAATTTATCCCGCTTGCGCACGGGCTAACAATTTGCATGGCGAACGAAGACGAAATTCATAATCCACTTATGCTCAAGGAATTGTGCGATAAAAATTCTGTGGACATAATGACTTGCACGCCGTCATATTTAGCCAACTTAATCGACTTGCCGGAATTTGAATCGGTCGTCAAGCGCATAAAATCTGTTGACTTTGGGGCGGAGGCATTCCCTGCCGCGCTTTTTACTAAACTTCGCGCAGTCAATCCCGATATTTATATCATGAACGGCTACGGACCGACCGAAGCGACGATTAGCTGTACAATGAAGGCTATAGAGTCGCCTGAAAATATTACTATCGGCGTTCCGAATTCAAATGTTCAAGTCGTGATAACCGATGATAAAAACCGCCCGTTGCCGATTGGCGCGCTCGGCGAAATGACAATCATTGGCGACGGAATCGGGCGCGGCTATATCAATCGCGACGACTTAACCCAGAAAGTTTTTATCAAGCTGTGGAATAAACCGGCGTACAAGAGCGGCGACCTTGCACGGCTGTTGCCCAACGGCGAAATCGTTTTTCATGGGCGGACGGACAATCAAGTTAAGTTGCGCGGCTTGCGCGTCGAACTCGGCGAAATTGAATCCGTGCTGAATAATTTCGACGGCGTTAAATCAAGTATTGTCGTTATGAAGAAAAACGAGGCGGGCGATTATCTTGCGGGCTATTTCACCGCCGAAAATAAAATCGACCTTGACGAACTGAAAAAACATCTTGCCGCGTCGCTGACTTCTTACATGGTGCCCGGCGTCCTCATGCAACTTGACGCTTTCCCGCTCACCGCCAACAAGAAAATTGATAAGAAGGCTTTGCCCGAAATCGCCTTGCAAGTCGAAACGGACGATAAAAAAGTTGCCGCGACCGATTTACAACAGACGCTTTGCGAAATGTTTGCAAAGGCTCTCGGCAGAAAAAATGTCGGCGCAGATGAAAACTTCTTTGAAATCGGCGGGACGTCGCTTGCCGCGTCGAAAGTCGCAATGGCAGCATTCCTTAAAAAGTTGCCGATAGTTTACGCCGATATTTTCAAATATCCGACGGCGGAAAAGTTAGAAGTTTACATTTTAAAGCAACAAGCCCCCATGCCCGCGCAGGTTGAGAAAAAAATTCCTACGCCCCAAATCGTGGAGCCAATCGAGGGAAGTTCCTTCCTTGATGAATTTTTCCGAATCAATAGCGCACTTGCTAAAAATCGCGTGGAATACGTCAACGAAATTCACCACGAGGGCTTAGGCAACGTATTGCTCACGGGCGCGACGGGCTTTTTGGGAATTCACGTCCTTTACGAATTGCTTAAAAATACTTCGGCGAAAATCTTCTGCTTTATCCGCAGTAATAAACAAGCAACGGCTAAAGAACGTCTGCGCACAATGTTTATCTACTATTTTAGCTCGTCAATGGAAAAAGCTTTCAACGAAAGAGTAACCGTCATTGACGGCGACATTACTAACCCTGACGCAGTCAACGCGCTGATTGATTATCCGTTTAAGACGCTGATAAACTGCGCGGCTTGCGTTAAACATTTCGCGGCGTCCGATATTTTGACGCGCATAAACGTAGAAGGCGTGCGCAATTTGATAAACCTTTGCATTGCAAAACATACGCGCTTGATTCAAATATCAACAGTGAGCGTCGCCGGCGATAATATCGGGAAAAATATTTCAGCCAGTAGGAGACTTTCTGAAAGCGATTTTTACATTGGGCAAGAAGTCACGTCGAATAAATACGTCTACTCGAAATTTCAAGCTGAAGAATTAGTTTTAACTGCAATCGGGCAAGGGAAACTTGACGGGAAAATAATTCGGGTGGGCAACCTTATGAGCCGCATTTCCGACGGCGAATTTCAAATCAACTTCTCGAACAATGCTTTTATGCGCGACATTAGAAGTTATTCCGCCATTGGAAAAATCCCCGTGTCGCTTTTGGACGAGCCAACCGAATTTTCGCCGATTGACGAGACTGCGCACATGATTGTTACTCTCGCCGACACCAACGCATATTTTACCGTTTTCCACGCCGTCAATAGCCACCGCGTGCAAATGGGCGATATTATTCACGTGGCGAACGAATACGGCATTAAAATTGACATTGTTTCTGATGAAGAATTCGACGTTGCTTTAAAAACCGCCATGCAGGACGAAAAAATAAATCTGCTCGTCTCAAGCCTTATCGCCTATAATGAAATAGATGAGAAATTGCGCGAAGAAATTGACCACGACGACGCCTTCACCGTCAAAGCCCTTTACCGCTTGAATTGCCGCTGGTCGATAACCGACGAAAATTATATTCGCAACGCGATAGAAGCTTTAGACACTTTAGGATTTTTCGAGGAGAATGCGAGATTTTAAGCTATGGAATATAAACGCAACGATTATCTTGTAAGCAAAAAATTTTATCGCTATCTGATACCGAGTTTCTTATCGGAAATGGCAATGCATATGGGTAGCGTTGTCGACGCGGTTATTGTCGGGAATTTAATTGGCGTTGAAGCATTATCAGCCGTTACGCTTGCCAGTCCTATTATACAAATTTTGCATTTGCCGGGATTGATTTTGGGTCTAGGCGGTGCGACGCTTGCGGCAATATGGTTAGGCGAAAGGAAACTTAAAGAAGCGTCCGACATGTTTTCTGCTTGCGTGATTGCGGGGATAATTTTTTCCTGCGCGGGCGTGCTAACTGCCTTTTGGGTAAACGCGCCGCTAGCGCATTTAGTAGCCGACGACCCACAACTTACAACTTTTGTTGAAGAATATTTGCTGATAAACCTTTTGGGCTTGCCGATAATGACGCTGACTTTTCTGACGTGCGAGTTTTTAAGCGTGGACAATCACCCCGATTTAGGCGCGTGGATGTTCTCCATTGCCGAAGCCGTCAACGTTGTTATGGATATTGTCCTAGTGAAATTTGCGGGCTTAGGCATGGAAGGAGCCGCCGCCGCGACAATTATTGGCTACGCTTGCGGCTTGCTAACGCTAATTCCCTACGCAAGGTCGCAAGAAAGAATGCTGAAGTTCTATTTAAGCGGCGTGGCGTGGTTCAAAGATATTTTCGTCGCGCTAAAGACAGGTTTGCCGCGTGTTTCGCTGGAGTTCATGCAGGCGTTACAAATTTTCGTACTCAATACGGCAGTCTTACAAATTTTGGGCGTCGAAGCAATGGAAATTTACGCGGTCTGCTCCAATACGCTGATAATGGCGGAACTTTTAGCGGGCGGAATAATTAGCGTTATCCCGAATATTTGCGGCGTACTTTACGGCGAAAGGGATTACTTCGGAATTCGGCGGCTTATGAAAAAAGTTTTGGAATTAAGCGGCGTATTAATTTCGGTTTTAACTGCGGTGTTCCTAATCGTGCCGGAAGAAATTGCAATACTTTTCGGCATGGAAAATGAAAACTTGCTCCCGACGGCGGCGACGTGCCTACAGATTTACAGTTTAAGTTTCGTGCTTTACGTGTTTAATGAATTCCTGCAGACTTACTATCAAACGATTTTGGAAACATTTTTGGCGACGCTCGACACGATTTTAGAATTCTTTGTGCTGTTAATTCCGATAACGTTCTTGCTTATGCACTACTACGGAATTTACGGAGTATGCGCGGCGGTGCCGATAAGCGAATTTTTGACGATAATAATAGTTGAAGGGACGCGCAAATTTTTACAGGAACGCGGCAAGCTCCCGCAAGAAGGATTGCTAATGATTCCGAAAACTGAACACGATGATTCTTTTGACGTGACGATTGAGGCGGGCGAAGCAAATGCAGTTAATATTTCCAAAAAAATAATTGACTACTGCCGCGCCCAAAACGTCGACGAGCGCACCGCATATATTTTGGGGCTTGCGGCTGAAGAAATTGCGATAAATATTTCGCGCTACGGCTACGACAAAGCCAAGAAAAAATTCATTGATATAAATCTTTCGCACGACGGCGAGCAATGGATTTTGCGAATTCGCGATGACGGCATCCCCTTCGACCCGACGCAATACCAGCCCGAAGAGAAAGGACAATTTTTGCTCGGCGGAATTAATCTGATTAAGGGTCTGGCGAAAAATTTCAGTTATACGAGAGTACTCAACATGAACAATACGATTATAGAAATTTGATATGGTTGAAGTTTATTTACTAAATCTAGCTGACCGATTAGAATTGCCCGTTGAAAAATATTTGCGCTACTTTACGGCGAAGCGGCAAGAAAAAATTCTGCGCTACAAATTCGCGGCGGATAGGAATCGTACACTTTGGGCGGAATTGTTAGCGCGTTCAATCATTGCGAAAAAATTATCCTTCACGGTTGAAGAAGTTTTAATCGAACGGGATGCGCTCGGCAAGCCTTATGTTGTCGACAGTGAAATAAAAATAAGTTTGTCGCACAGTAAGAATTGGGCGGCGTGCAGTATTGGCGAAGTTGCAAGCGGCGTTGACGTTGAGGAGGATTTTGCCGACGCGCTTACTCTTGCCGAAAATTATTTCACGGCGCGGGAATATCGAGAACTTTGCGAGCTTGACGGTTTGGCGCGTGGCGAAAAGTTTTTAAGTCTCTGGACGATTAAAGAGAGCTTTGCGAAAATGACAGGGCGCAACCTTGACGCCGCCTTAAAAGTTGACTGCGCAAATATTTTGGGCAAAAATTTTTTCGTAGGAAATGCGGTCGTAGGAGTTTGCGCTGAGCGCGGCAATTTGCCGGAAAATTTTAAGGTCGTATCGTTGCCCGCGCAATTCGCAACTGTCCGCAAGCGGCGTTGACATCTGCGCCCATTTCCTTGCGAATAGTCGCGCCAATGCCGTGCGAGTTCAGGAAGTGGAAAAATTTCTTAACGGCGGAATTAGTTGGCGGGTCAAAAGTTCTTTCGACGACGGGATTAAATGGAATCAAATTGACGTTAGCGAGTTGCCCGCTTAAGATTTTGGCTAGTTGTCGGGCGTGTTCTTCGGTATCATTGACGCCGCCTAGCAAAATATATTCGTAGGTGACGCGCCGCCCTGTAATTTGTGCGTAATCGTCGCCGGCGGCAAGCAAACTCTTAAGACCAAAGGCAGAATTAATCGGCATAAGCGCGGAGCGGAGTTTATCGGTTGGCGCGTGCAGTGAAATTGATAGCGTGACTGGGATTTTCTCGTCGCGCAATTTTTTTATTGCTGGGACGACGCCGCAAGTAGAAATTGTGATTTTGCGATAGCTCATGCCCAAGCAATAATCTTCGTGCAAGAGCCGGAGCATTTTGATTAGCGCGTCATAATTCATAAGCGGTTCGCCGGTGCCCATAATAACGACGCTATCGAGTTTTTCGCCCGCAGTGCGCAGGAATTCTTCCGCAAAGAAAATTTCGCCGAGCATTTCCGCCGCCGTCAAATTTCTATCCAGCCCTTTAAGCGTTGACGCGCAGAACTTGCAACCCATTTGGCAACCAACTTGACTTGAAATGCAAATGCTATTGCCGTAATCGTGCTTCATAAGAACAATTTCGACAGCCGCGCCGTCACTTAATCCCAATAGAAATTTTTTAGTCAAGCCGTCCTTTGAATCGAGCCGCTTTAAAACTTCCGGCAGTTTAATTTCGTATCGCGAAGAAAAATCCGCCCGCAAAGTTTTGGGCAAGTCATTCATATCGCTGAAATTTTTGACGCCGTGTTTATAAATCTGCGCGGCGATTTGTTTTGCTCTGAATTTCGGTAGCGGCTCAAGTTCCGTTTCCAATTCCGCCAACGTTAGCCCGAATAAATTTTTCCTAGACATTTAATCACCCCAAACGAATTTTGCAATTAAATCTTGTACGTGATACAATATTATAAAATTTTTATGGAGGGTGCTCAATGATAAAAATAATTTTCTCGGACATGGACGGGACGCTCCTGACGAGTGAAAATAAATTGCCTGAAGGCTTTGACGAAATGATAGCCGAACTTAAAAGGCGCAACGTCATCTTTGCACCGGCGAGCGGTCGCCAATATGCGTCATTAACTCATACATTTGATAAGTACCGCGACGAATTTTTATTTGTGGCGGAAGGCGGCACGCTCGTTATGCAACACGGCGAAGAAATTTTTAGCCACGCAATGGACGTTTCGACTGTTAGAAAAGTTTTGGCGACGGCGGCGGCTTTTAATGAAATTATGTGCGTATGGTGCGGCAAAAATGACTCCTATATCCTGCGCGACTTCGACAAGCCCGAATACACTGCTGACATGGAGAAATATTACACGCACAGAAGTGTTGTCGACAGTTGGGACGAAGTTGACGACACGCCGATAAAAGTTGCGCTCTATGATTGGACGGGCAATGCCGGCAAAAATATTTACGACAAACTTGGGGCGTTCTATGATTCATTGCAGGTCGTGCAAACTATCGATTGGTGGGTTGACGTATCGTCAATGGGCGCGAACAAGGGCGAGGCGGTTGAACACGTTCAGCAAGCTTTGAATATTAAGCCCGAAGAGTGCGCGGCGTTCGGCGATTACATGAATGATTGCGAAATGTTGCAGGCGGTCGGCTACAGTTTTGCTACGGCAAATGCTCACCCCGATTTGAAAAAGTTCGCGAAGTTTGAAACGTTGAGTTGTGATGAAGGCGGCGTGCTTGTTGGTATTCGCAAGCTTATGGCAGATGGACTTATCTAAAAACTTTTCGGAGGTTATGTAATGGTAACAGCAGTATTCCCAGCCGCTGGCGCAAGCAAACGCATGGGCGATTTCTGCGGCATAAATAAAAATTTGTTAGAACTTCATGGCGTGCCGATTTTAATTCGGAGCTTGAAAACTTTTTCCAAAGTCGAGCGCGTAAATTTTTTAATCGTAGTAGTTGGTGCGCATGAAGTCGATACGGTAAAAAAACTTCTGAACGAAACAGAAAATCTCAAGCCGTATGCCGTGACGGTCGGGGGCAGTGAACGCCAATATTCAATCGCGAACGGCTTAAAACTTTTGCCCGATGAAACGGAAATAGTTTTAGTGCACGACGCGGCAAGACCATTAGTCAGCGTGCGGACGATTAACGACGTAATCGACGCGGCAGAAAAATTCGGCGGGGCGATAGCGGCTGTTCCCGAAAAAAATACAATCAAAGTCATTGACGAAGAAGGCTTTGTGCGATATACGCCGCCGCGAGCGCAACTAGTCAACGTGCAGACGCCGCAAGGTTTTAGGCGCGAAATTTTATTGAAGGCATACGAACGCGCCGCCGATGAAGAATTTTTAGGCACGGACGATTCAAGCCTAGTTGAGCAACTGGCGCAGAAAATAAAAGTTGTGGCGGGCGGCTACGAGAACATAAAAATCACGACGCCGGAAGATATACACGTTGCGGAAACTTTTTTGCAAAGGAATGGGGAAAGATGATTCGTTTTGGTATCGGCTACGACGTGCACAAATTGGCGGCGGGCAGGAAATTAATTTTGGGCGGCGTAGAAATTCCGCACAAGTTAGGGCTTGAGGCGCACTCTGACGGCGATGTTTTGATTCACGCGATAATTGATGCCTTATTAGGCGCGGCGACTCTCGGCGACATTGGGCATTATTTCCCTAGCACGCCCGAATTCAAAGACATTTCCAGCGTCGAGCTTTTGAAAAGAATTCTGCCACTTGTCGCGGCGAAGGGCTATTCAATCGGTAATGTTGATTCAATCGTCGTTGCGCAGAAGCCGAAACTTGCGCCGTATATTTTGCCAATGCGCGAACGTTTAGCAGAAGTTATGCAAGTCGACGTTGACGCGGTTAGCGTTAAGGCTAAGACAGAAGAGGGGCTAGGCTTTACGGGCACGGAACAAGGGATTGCGGCGTATGCCGTTGCGAGTTTGGAAAAATAAATCGCGGTCGAGGTGTCGACAATGAAATTTTTTTCGCGCATACAAAAAGATATTCGAGTTATCTTTGAGCGCGACCCTGCGGCAAAAAGTGTATTGGAAGTCGTCCTTTGCTATTCGGGGCTACACGCGATTTGGTTGCATAGAATTTCGCATTTTCTCTTCAAACGTGGCTGGATAGTATCTGCGCGGCTAGTCTCGAATTTTTGCCGATTCTTGACAGGGATTGAGATTCATCCAGGCGCGACGATTGGTGACGGGCTTTTTATAGATCACGGAACCGGAATTGTAATCGGCGAGACGGCGGAGCTTGGCAAGAATGTCACGCTTTATCAGGGCGTAACTTTGGGCGGCACGGGCAAGGAAAAGGGCAAACGTCACCCGACGATAGGAAATAATGTCGTCGTGGCGACGGGCGCGAAAGTTTTAGGTTCGTTCAAAGTCGGCGACCATGCTAAAATTGGCGCGGGTTCAGTCGTCCTAAAGGAAGTTCCGCCGCATGCTACGGTTGTCGGCATACCTGGTCGCGTCGTCGTCCTGCACGGTATGCGCGTCCACAATGAGGAAGAATACCGCGAAGCCATTTCGGAACTATGCAAGGCGCGTGGCTACGATATAAATAATCCCAAAGTTCGCGCAGAACTTTTAGAAGAGATTGACGTTGATTTAAATCACGATATTTTGCCCGACCCTGAACGCGAAATGATTGAGGTTGCGCTCCGGCAGATTCAGCGACTTGAAAGGCGTGTCAATGAATTGGAAAATGAACTTACCGCCGCCCGCGCTGAAATTTCTTCCGAAGCAATGCGCACTTCAACTTTGGAAGTCGCCTTGACTGAAAAAAAGAAAGTCAATCTGAAGAAGTCATAACAAAAAGCCCCCTTGTTATCGGAG
>ODAI012556456.1_pt1 | contig 13807 bp, 8 predicted proteins | sample 1539321 | NCBI WGS metagenome assembly ODAI01 (sample SAMN02144231, study PRJEB22623) | gut metagenome | biome: sheep rumen | host: Ovis aries | place: New Zealand
CTCACGGTCGGCAGCATAGCTGTCCTCAGGAGATGCCATGTAGTCCTTGTAGATCTGGCTCTCCGAAATTTGGGTGAATATGTTTTTCAGGAATTCCGGCTCATCGCTCCACGACTTCTTCTGGCTCTCCATAAAGTCGTTAAGCATGTGGTTCTCCTCCAGCTGCAAGGCAAAGCGGTTGTAGGCAAAGCGTTGTGACGGCATAGCTGTCCCCTCTCGCTTGGCTCGTGACTGTGCCACCTCCAAGTGACGGCGTGACTCCTGTGTAATGCCCACAATGAGGGCCAGCAGGTAGTTATACAAATCGTAGGCCTTGGAGAGACTGAAAATCAGCTCTTTCTCTGCCGATTCAATGTTCTTGCTCCCGTTTTGATAGTACGCGTAGGTTAACTGGACGACCTTAATCCTGATGAGTTCTCTGTTGATCATATTACTTCAAATAGCTATTTGATACTCTTATCGGTTGCAAAGGTACGAAATAAAGTGAAAAGTGAAGAGTGAAAAGTGAAAAAATTGCTGCCGCACCTATTATTTTGATGTTTTTTCTTGTGTGTACGAAGATTTTTTTGTACCTTTGCAGCCGCTTTTGGCTTTTCCCTTCGGGATGCCGAGCTAAACCTTCGCATCGTGTGATGGTGGATTAAGCATTACAAACTTAATTTTAGAGTAACACATTATTAATTATGAAAGAGATTAACGTAACCGGTCAGAAGCGCACCGACATTGGCAAGAAGGCCTCAAAGCTGCTTCGCAAGGAGGGTTTGGTACCCTGCAACCTGTATGGTGAGTCAAAGGACAAGAACGGTCTGCCCGAGGCATTTGCCTTTACGGCCAGCATGGCTGAGCTGCGCAAGGCTGTTTATACTCCTCATGTATATGTTGTCAACCTGAACATTGACGGCAAGGAGCACAAGGCTATCATCAAGGAACTTCAGTTCCATCCCACAAGCGATGCTCTGCTGCACGCTGACTTCTTCGAGATCAACGAGAAGAAGGCTATCACTGTTGGTATCCCCGTTAACCTGACTGGTCACGCTCAGGGTGTTCGCGATGGTGGTCGTCTGAACCTCTCTATCCGTAAGATCAACGTTACCGCTCCTTACAAGCAGATTCCTGAGAAGCTGGACATCGACGTTACCGAGCTGCAGCTGGGTAAGGCCATCAAGGTTGGTCAGCTGAGCTTCGACGGTCTGGAGATTGCCACTCCGAAGGAGGTTATCGTTTGCTCCGTCAAGGCTACCCGTGCTTCTCGTTCGGCTGCTGCTGATGCTGCTGCCGCAGAGTAAAGGGGAAGCCTCACCCCCGACCCCTCTCCTAAGGGCGAAGGGAGTGAATAGTTTAGAGTTAAGACTTAATAGTTAAAAGCTTTGGACAAATACTTAATTGTAGGTTTGGGAAACCCTGGCGATGAATATGCCGGCACCCGCCACAATGCAGGCTTTATGGTATTGGACGCTTTCGCGAAGGCGTCCAATATTTCTTTTGCCGACCGCCGCTACGGTTTCATTGGGGAGACGTCGCTGAAGGGCCGCAAGGTCTTCCTGCTCAAGCCTACGACCTTCATGAATCTCAGCGGCAATGCGGTGCGCTATTGGCTCAACCAGGAGAATATCGACACTTCGCGGTTGCTGGTTATCAGTGACGACGTAGCCATTCCCCTCGGCCAGTTCCGCTTGAAGGCCAACGGCTCCAATGGTGGGCATAACGGCCTTGGACACATCCAACAGCTCATCGGACAACAGTATGCCCGTCTGCGTATGGGTATCGGTAACGACTATCCCGTGGGCAAGCAGATTGACTATGTGCTCGGTCGCTTCTCGACCGAAGAACTGGAGAAACTGCAGCCAGCCATCGACCTTGGTGTCGACATCATCAAGAGCTTTGTTCTGGCAGGTATTGATATTACCATGAATCAGTACAACAAATTGGGAAAGAGACCCACCCCCGACCCCTCCCTGAATGGAGGGGAGTAATTACTTATAGATATAATCATGAGTAAAAACAGTTCCGAACAAAATCATACTACTTCCCTCACTCATAGGGAGGGGCAGGGGGAGGGTCTGGCCCGTATAGACAAGTGGCTGTGGGCTGCCCGTATTTTCAAGACACGCAGCATTGCTGCCGATGCCATCAAGAACGGTCGTGTCACCATTCAAGGTGTGAACGTCAAGCCGTCACGCATGGTGAAAGTCGGCGAGGTGGTGAGTGTACGCAAGCCGCCCGTGACTTATTCCTTTAAGATACTGAAGACCATCGAACAGCGCGTGGGGGCGAAGCTCATCCCCGAAGTGTACGAGAATGTAACGCCTGCCGACCAATACGAGTTGTTGGAAATGAACCGCATCAGTGGCTTCATCAATCGCCAGCGCGGTACAGGTCGCCCCACGAAGAAAGACCGCCGTGCACTCGACGAATTCGTAGGACCTTCACTCGAAGGCGACTTCTTCGACGACTTCGATTTCGACGATGACGAGGACTAAGGTCGAAATACCGACACAATATTAATTTAAAGAATATGTTGTTAGACATAGTATTGATAGTAATTGGTGTGGCGATGGTGCTCTACGGTGCTGACAGGCTGACGGATGGCGCTTCGGCACTGGCCCGTCGCATGAATGTACCCGAAATCGTCATTGGTTTGACCATTGTTGCTGCCGGTACGTCAGCTCCCGAGTTGTTCGTCAGTTTGGTGTCCGCATTGAAGGGCACTGCCGACTTGGCGGTGGGTAACGTCGTGGGTTCGAACACCATGAACTGCATGCTCATTGTGGGCTGTGCTGCGCTGGTCGCTCCGATGACCATCAGCAAGAGTACGGTGAAGAAGGATATTCCCTTTTCTGTCGGAGCATCCGTCATACTCATGTTTCTGGCACTTGATGACTATATGGCTCATATCGAGGGTGTCCTTCTGCTGATAGCCTTTGCAGGCTTTATGGCCTACACCTTGACGCAGGCCCGACAAAGTCAGACCAAACAGCAACAGGCTGGGCAGATAGAGGAAGAACCTGCTCCCCAGACCGTCAAGCAGCAGAACCTGTGGCTGAGCATCTTTTTCGTTTTGCTGGGTTTGACCATGCTGGTCGTTGGCAGTAATCTCTTTGTCGATGCGGCTTCCCGTGTAGCTTATACTTTAGGCGTTAGTGAAGGCGTGGTAGGTTTGACCATCGTAGCTGGAGGCACGTCGCTTCCCGAGTTAGCCACCAGTGTCGTCGCCGCCCGCAAGGGACAGTCGGCTCTCGCCATTGGTAACGTCATCGGTTCCAATGTCTTTAACATCCTGTTCATCTTGGGACTGACGGCAACCATCACCCCGCTTGACATAGACGATATTACCATCGTCGACATGTCTGTGATGCTCCTGTCCGTCGTGATGGTATGGTTCTTCTCCAGAACCCGCTATACCGTCGAGCGATGGGAGGGTGGCCTGTTGGTGCTGCTCTATCTGGTCTACCTCGGCTGGCTGATAGCTTCGCTGTAAAAAAGATTCATTTTAACCTGATGTCCTGCCAAGTCGCGCCAATACCTGAGGAGGTGTTGATGCAGGGTGTCTGTCGCTTGCGATTGATAACCACAGACTTGCGCAGTACTTCCGTGCTGACATACTTTTGCAAATCACCCAACGACAGTGTCCCTTGGGTATTGTTGATCTTGTCTATTAAGTAATAGGTGAAGAGTCCGTGCTCTTTCTCTCTGAAGGGAAAGGCCGTCTCGTCGCCCTGGGTGGCGGAGAAGACAACGAGCTTTCCGTTAGGAATGTTCGACTTAGGTTTCATGGCCACACCTCGTGATGAAGTAAGCATGCCTTTACCACGATTAGCGCCGCTGAAACATGCATCAAGGAAAATGAGCACATCCTGAGCGTTCAGTTGTGCCAGTTGCTCATAGAACGTATCGAGACTATAGCCGGTAATGATAGAAGAGGCCATACCGTCGACAGGCAGTAAGTAACTGCTATGGGTTGCTTCGTTGGGGACGCCATGGCCGGCATAGTAAACGATGATGTGTGCCTCACCCTGATAGGCGGCAGCCACGTCCTTCAACCATTGCAGCTCGTGCCTTATATGGTTGAGAGTAGCATCTTTGCGCAAGTGGACATTCTCCTTGGGAATACCTAACACCTCAATACAGCTTTTGCGGAACTGCTCACCATCGTTTAATGCGTATTCTACAGGCTGTTCCTCCTGATAGTGCTCATTGGCAATGATAACTACGAAGGTCTTGTCTTGCTTGACGGGCTCTGGCAGGGCGGGCATTTCCTTGGGCTTCTCGGCAGGAACATCTTTTGCCAGTTCATTCTTTGGCTCTTCTTTTTTCTCGCCATTAATGGAAAACTTGATGGGCAGTGTCATTCGTGTCAGTACAGGCTTACCTGCAATAATGCCAGGAGTCCATTGCGGCATGTTGCTCACTATACGCAAGGCCTCCGCATCTAATTCCGGTGATACACCTTTGGCAATCCTGACATCTTGCAGGTTTCCTTGTTTGTTGACCACAAAACTGACGTAGACTTTACCTTCCTTACCAGCTTTCATAGCCTCTACTGGATAGCGAAGATTCGTCGACAGATAGAGATTCATCTCACGGGGACCGCCCTTGAACTGTGGCAAGACATCTACTATTTCGTTCACCTTATTGTCTGTACCATCGCTTGCCATCTCCTGAGTCTTTACTGCCTCGGGGACAGGATAGCCCATCAGTTGCAGAAAGGATGTTTGGAAATGCTCCGGGTGTGTCTTTGGATTAAATTCTGCATCCAGACTCTTGTTGTCTTTTGTAAAGCGAAGATGTACCAGCCCTTCTGACTTGATATAGGGCCGATAGTCCGTACCGCCGTATGCTTGTGTGAATTCACTGATAGTTGTCAGTTTTAGAACGTCTTCTGCTTTGAGTCTTCTGTTGTGCTTTAAGTCCCATAGCACCATTTTCTTCCTCTTCAGTGTCCTCCTGCCTTTCGAATCGTTTTTCAAGATTTCTACCAACACGCTGGCTTGGCGTCCTTCTTCGAATGACATCCACGTCAGTTTGAAGAAGTGAACTTGTTTACCCGCCTTATCTATTGTACTTTTTTTAGGTAGCAGCGTCCTCTTAAACTCCTTTTTATATCCATCGTAAGCCTCGCTAACAGTCGAGTCCTTGGTACCAAACAGTTGCTTGGCGAGATATTTATTGAGTTTGATGGGGACTTCCTTGGATACGGGCAGCTGTGCGTCCACAAATGTGAGACCATTGCTGTTCTCGCCTACAAATGTTTCGCTGATCTGCGCAAACAAAGGTAGAGTATTACCTCCAACGAACAATAGTATGAAGGTAAATATGAAGCTAAACCTTGTTTTTCCCATAGTCATAAAGCAGGAAGTTAGTTATTTATCGCGTCTTGTTGGCTCCGGCGCCTGCGGGGAAGGTGCTTGCCACCAGTTCGTTCATATAGACCTCGAGGTTGGTGTACTTGGCAGAGAGGTTGTAGGCTGTAGGATGGAAAGCATCAATACCAACTTTAACACCCATCTTAGCTATTTCATTCTTCTCCCAATCATCTGGCATGCCGTCGCGGTCGGTGTCAGGCAGTGCTGAACCACCTTGGAGTGTTGGATATTCGGGCGTGTGGTCAATAATGGCACCGGTGTTGTTCTTCACTTGTTCAATGATGCGCTTGTCAACAGCGTCACGAACTTTTGACGCACCGGCATAGCTTAGTACCGTATTGTAGGCACTTTGAGCATTCTCCTTAAAGATAAGTGCCGTTAAGCCTTTTGTCCACTGGCTGGCTAGTTTGGCGCTTTCCTTCAATTGTATTTTATCGCGTGTTTCTTTATCGCCGTCCATGTCCACGTTATCCCATGTTGCAAGATTTCCATTGACATAATTACCTTCCAAGTAAATTTTGGCTGGATAGGCATTTCCGCTGCCCGGAACGCAGTTAGTGCAGTGGGTGGTAAGCTGCATCAGACGGGACTTGGCACCTGTGTTGTTGCCTGGCTTGTAATAGTTGCCTATCATGTTGATGTGGAAGATGTTCTCCTCCGTATCTGCTTCTCCACCGTAGGTGCTGTTGCCACCCCAGTTGTAGACCACGTTGTTGATATAGTCGATGGGACCATGGAATCGTCCGCCTACGTAGTGATGGTCAAAGCGTGGGTTACGAGAATCATGGTCGGCTAGCAAGTTGTGATGGTAGGAGGCATTTATTCCGCCCCAGATGCCGCCGTATCCGTGGTTTCCCTTGGTGTGTACTGATGCTCTCAGGCTCTCTGAAATGATACAATACTGTAAGGTGAAGTTTTCGATGCGTGAGAAACTGGCGCATTCGTCGGTAGACCAGGAGATGGAGCAGTGGTCAATCATGATGTTGTTGACATCCTTTGCTCCGAGGGCATCGCCTGATTCAGCATCGAAGTTAGCTTTATTACCATTTTGGTCACCCATACGGAACCTCAGATATCGAAGGATGACGTTGCTTCCCTTGATAATGACGGGATAGCCGGCAATGGTGATGCCATCTCCGGGAGCAGTTTGCCCGGCTACCGTGATGTTCGACGCTGTGATTTCCAGGTTGCTCGTCAGGTTAATTTGTCCCCCAACGGCAAAGACAATCGTGCTTTTGTTGGTTCTCAAACCCTTGCGAAGACATCCGTCACTATTATCGTCTCTCAGGTTTGTCACGATATAGACGCTTTCTCCAGCACCGCCTGTAATGGCACGTCCGGCACCATCAGCACCCGGAAAAGCCATCGAGTGGCTCGGAGTATAGGTTGGCAGAGAGTTGCCACCACCATCATTTCCACTACCATCATTTCCACTACTGCCATCTCCACCGCAAGCCATAAGCACAGCAGTTCCCAAAAGGCAAAGGGTTTTAGTTAAGTGTTTCATTATCGTCTTTTGTTTTAAAAACGAAAGGATGGCCGAATGGTCATCCCTTCGTTTGGTTATAGATAGTTTAATTTATTATTCATCCTCAGGCTCAATCCAGCGTGGGTCACCACCCTCAACGTTACTATCGGTAATGGTGTAGTTGCCATTCTTCGGATCCTTCATAATCTTTGTAGATGCACCCACTTCGTTGCCAACGTAGAACGGGAATTGTAATGACTTCGTGCCATCAGCGTTGTCCTTCTCCTCAATCTTGAAGTCGTTGGTCATATAGCTTGAACTGAAGGTGTAGTCAGCCTTTGCATCAGATGATGTAGACTGAATACCTCGGCAGTCAGCTCCATATGACTTAGCAAAGATAGTGCGGAAAGCTTGAATCGTAGGATGAGGCTCGGTGCCCTTAGCACTTACAAAATATCTGCCCTTACCGATACAGTTGTAGAGCGTAACATCTGTCAGTGTGATATTCTTAAAGGTTCCCTTACCATTGTTGTCAAACATGGTGTGTTTAATCTGTGCAAATGTTGAGTTGCTGATTTCTATAGACTCAAACACATTGTTGTTGTTGTTTGCATAGATGAAACGTGTACCGGTATCTGTTTGCTGCTTGAAGTCCATCAGCTCGACAGAGAACTTGTTAACAGTCACGCCCTTAGCGTTGTTCAGCTGAATCAGTGATGATTCTTTGAGCTGAGGAATGGTTACGTTCTCAAATTCGATAGCATCAACGGTCAGTGCATTAGTGGTACCCGTCAGGTAGATAAGACCTCCGAACTTGGCACTTGTCTGTACCTGAAGGTTTTCAAAGCGAATTTTGGTCAAATGCGTAACATCTGCAGCAACAGCAATCTGTTTGGTGAAGTCAAGCAGGCGAGGTATACCACCAGCCAGTCCATAGAAGGTAACAGAGGTTACCGATGCAGGAATTGTGATGCCAGCAATAGTAAACTTGTCAGATGCATCGTCTACCTGTGAGGCAGGTATACCCAGAACGATATCACCAGAACCAGATTCGATAGCATTCTTGATTTCGGTACCATCGGCCACCTCGACCAGTCCTGCAGGACGAGCCTCCGGAGCGCTGAGGTCGAATTCACCACGCTTGTCGGTGTTGTTGAAAATCTTGATGTTGAAATCAGCACCTGGAGCTATGCCATAGTCAGCATACTTGATGGTGTACCTGTGATTTGTATTTGCTTCATCGTCCAGCGTGATGGTTTGCGGAGCCTTGTCTGCAACGGTCAGTAGCAGGTGAGTGACGACAACTGGCTGCCCTTGGAAGTCAGTCTCATTCCAAGTTAGGATGACCTCATCCTCCTTCAGGTTTTTGGGCTGGATAGTCTTCGAAGCAAAGTAGGTGTAGGTCTTGAAGATCTGTTCGGCCTTAGTCTTGAAGTAGTTTTTGTTGTTCTTGCTATAGTATGACCACTTCGACGGATTCACACCATCACCCAGCGACCGTATGCGAAGCCAATAGCGAGTGTCATTGCTAAGACCAGTAATCTGCGTTGTAATCTTGCTGTCGACAGCCTCTTTGGACGAGAAGGTGTAAATCTTAGAGTGAGGAGTTGCGCCTTGGGCAATGCCATCGTTCAGCTCGTCAGAGCTGATTTCCATGACATATGAGCTGACTCCCTTGACAACCTTGAAGGTTACGTCGGCAGTCACCAAGTCGCGATCGACACTGATGTCAGTGTTTGACACAGAGAACAGACGTGCCTTCGAACTATCGACGTTCCAGTCGTTCTTATCTGTGCAGGCACTGAGGAGTAAGGCTGCTAAGCCCACTCCTAATACCTTATTTATATGATGCAGTTTCATAATCATTTGTTATTTATTGTTTCTTTGAAATGTGACTAATTGGTATAACCGTAAGAGTTGCTGATAGCGCCATTCGATGCAGAGATGGTCGTAGAGGCAATCGGCAGCAAATAGCGGTTCATGATAGCAGGCTCTTCGAAGTTGATGGTAGTACCACCTGCAGCGAGCGTTCCTACACCCACCAGACCACTGGAGATAGAAGGCAGGTTGGTATAAACCTGTGTATCAGTATTCTTGGAGGTGTCACCGTTACCGAAGCTCTTAGCTGAAGCATCATAGTCATCGGCAGTCTTACCGGCTGGCAGACCATACCATGTAATGCTGCTGAAGTCAATCTTGTTGGTTGGTTGACCAGCATCGTCCTTGATGTAGTTGAAAAATACTTCCTTCTGGAAAGTACCATCGTTCATCATGGTCAGGTATTCCTTCTTTGCCTCTCTAATCTTTTCAACCAGCAGGTTCCAGCGGATAAGATCCCACTTGCGGAAGCCTTCACCGGCAAACTCCATAGCGTTCTCTTCAACAATGGCTTCAAACATAGCATCTTGGCTGGCCTTGGCATTCGTCAGGAAATCATTGCCATCCTGAGGGGTAGCGAAGGCACGGTTATGGACCTTAGCCAGTGCATCGTAAGCACTCAGACCGCAGTTTGCATCAGTTGTTGTGGGACCGTAAAGCTCGTTCATGACCTCTGCAAACCACAGCAGTACGTTAGAGTAGCGACACTTGACAGGGTTGATACCGGTCATGTGCTTTGCACTGGCCACCTTGTTCTCATCCAGCCAAGCCTTGCTCATCATGCGGGGATCCCACTTACCGACATACAGTCCGAAAGGAACATTCTCCAGCATCTTTTCTACAGTAGCCTTTTTGTCGTCGTCCTGAGTGATTTCGAAAGGAGCCACCGTCAAGTCGCGACGCTGGTCATCTTCCTCATACATATAGAGCAAGTTGGCAGTCAACTTCATCTTACCAGAAGAGTTTCCGTAACCGTATTCAGAAGTAACACCATTCATGCGGACTCCGACAGTGTAACCCAGCTCACCGCTAACGTTCAGCCCCATAGGAATCTCGAAGAGGTTCTCGTAGCAGTTAACGTCAAGTTGACGCTGGTTCAGGTTATACCACTCAGTTCTGAATGATGCGTTCAGGTTGTGTTTGCCATACTTGATGATAGCAGCCAGATGCTCCTGAGCCTTCTCGAAGAGAGCCTTGCGAGTGGCGGCATCAGGTCGCTGAGTGGGGTAGGTGGGATCGCTGTAGCTAGCGGTCTCGTAGCCATCCTTGGCAGTTTCACGGATGGCATAGCCTGCCTTGGTCATGGCAATCTGTGCAATTAGAGCATGGGCATAGCCTTTGTTAACGTGCTCTGTAGAGATACCCTCACCGGCCCAAGGCAGATAGTTTACAGCCTCTTCCAAGTCCTTGATAAGCTGATCCATGATGATGTCGCGGTCAGTCTTACCAGTGTAGGCATTGCTCAGGTCGCTTTTAGAGGTCTCGATCTTGAAGGGAACATCACCGAAGTAACGTACCAGGTCGAAGTAGATCATTGCACGCAGAGTGAGACTTTCACCCAGATACTGCTCCATCTCGGTCTGCTTAGCGCCGCCGCCCTTAATGAGTGAGCTGCCGCGGATTCCCTCAATGTTCAGGTTGGCGTCCTCGATGATACTATAAAGCATCGACCACACGTCGCCAATCTTTGACCATCCGGGGGTAAGGTTGTAGTTCATGGCACCGCGCTCGCTGGAGGTGTTGTAAGCATTGTCGCCCAAACCGTCCACCAACTCGATGTCACTATTCATGTTCCAAACTATCGACAGGTCCTGAGAGTAGGATCGGTCGTTGGTCAACTGCCCATAGAGGCGGTTGACACGCAATTGGGTATAGTAGGGAGAACTCCATACCGCTTCGTCTGACAGCTCTGAGGGCGATTTCTGATCCAGGAAGTCAGAGCATCCGGTCAATGAGAACATTCCCAGCGACAGAGCGAAGATTGATAATATCTTTTTCATAATCGTTATCTGTTATTGTTTTAAAAGGTTAGAATGTAACATTGATACCTGCAACGTAGGTGCGGCTCTTGGGGTAGGCTGCATAGTCGACGCCCGGAGTCATCTTGTTCTTCTTACTGCTGGTGTCTACCTCAGGATCATATCCGTCATACTTGGTGAAGCACAGCAGGTTGTAACCGGTGAAGTAAACTCGAACGTTCTCAATGAAAATGTTCTTAATCCACTTCTTAGGCAGAGTGTAACCGATGGTTACGTTCTGCAGACGCAGGAAGTTGGCATTCTCGACAGCGTAGTCGATGAGTTGCATGTTGCTGACACCGGCAGGATTGTACATCTCCTTGCCGTTGTTAATCTGGTTCAGACGAGCCATCAGACCGAGGGCGTAACCTGTTGTTCCGTCTATGCCGCCATAGGTCTCAATGGTAGAAGTGGCTGGACGTCCGAGGTTCAGGCCGTTGTTCGGGTCAATCCAAGTGTAGCGATTGTCCAGGTTGAAGTCGTCAACCAAGTTGTAGTTCTTCTGTGAACCAGCATAGAATGAGTTGGCGAGCTTGGTACCATTGATAATCTTGTTACCCAGTGAGTAATTGAAGAAAATGTTGGCATCGAAAGTACCGAACTTTGTCTTGTACTGAGCGTCGAAGCCGAAACCACCAGTTGTTGTTGGCATTGTGTTGCCCAAATGCTGCTTCAGAGGATCACCGTTGCCGTCTACCTCTACCTTGGGAACACCAGGAGCCAGCAGACCACCGAACAATGTATAGCTGTTGTCCTTGCCGTTTACCATCACCCACTTACTTCCGTCGTAAGCCAGGTCGCCCTGACCTGTTGCAGGATCGTAGATGGTGTAGTAGCCGTTCTGTTTGAAGCCCCAGATTTCACCCAAGCGTCCGCCTTCCTCAACTTTGAAGTCCTCGTACTTAGATATGGTGCTGCCAGCCCAGTTACTGCTCTGCCAGGGGTTATCCATGGCCAGCTCTTCAATCTTATTTTTATTATAAGAAATGTTGAAGTTCGCATTCAGGGTGAAGTTCTTTTTGTCGATGATGGCTGCATTCAAAGTCAGTTCAACACCCTTGTTAGATGTCTTACCGAAGTTTTGGAACTGGTAGCTATAACCCGTGCTGGCGGGAACGACGCTCTGCATCAGCAGGTCACGAGTAGTGTTCCAGTAGAAGTCCAAGGTACCGTTGATGCGGCTGCGGAAGATACCGAAGTCGAAACCGATGTTACGTGTAATAGTAGTCTCCCACTTCAGGTCGGGGTTGTACAGATAGGTACCATGCTGCAGTGCTGATGCACGGACACCGTCGAAGAAGGCAGCTTTACCGGTGTTTCCAGTCATGGTGTAGGTGGTTGCTATCAGACCACTGTTGATACGGTTGTTACCTGCGGTACCGAAACTGACGCGCAACTTCAGGTTGTCCAGCCAGTTGATGCCGCTCATGAACTTCTCTTCAGACATACGCCAAGCCAGGGCCAGCGAGGGGAACACGCCCCAACGATGTCCTTCGCCAAACTTCGAGCTACCGTCAGCACGCATGGTGAAGGTTGCCAGATATTTGTCAGCGATGGTGTAGTTGATACGGCCGAAGAATGACAGCATATTCTCCTTGGCTGCAATGTCGCTTTCGTTAGCGAGAGGGGTGCCGGCGGCAGTGTTTGCCAGTACCTCGTCAGAGGTGAAGTCTGCAGGATACCATACGGAGGTGTTGGTGCGGGTGGTCTGCTTCGAACTGCTCCACTCCTGACCAACCATTACGTTCAGGTGATGACCATCGAAAAGTTTCTTGTTATCGTAGGTTACGGTGTTGGCGTTGCGCCAGCTCTTGCCGTCGAGGTTTACGAACTGAGCCTGCGGGCGACCGTTGTAACCATACTTAGAGTTGGTGGTAGCATCGCTTCCCCATACCTGCTCGGTATTGTTCTTCTTCCAAGTGTAACCGAACTCACTGCGGAAAGTCCAATTCTTGAAGGGCTTCCAGTTCAGACCAGCGTTGTAGCGCTGCTCCAGACGCTCTTGATATTTATAGGTGGCGTTAACACGCTGGAAAGGGGTACGACGCATCGAGGTGTTGTTCTCCAGATCACCTTCATCACTGGTTGTGATGGGATCTACTGGAGCATAGCGTACCGTGTTGGCAACGATTGAGTTGGCAGCGTTTGATTCGTTGGTGTCAGCACCACCGTTCAGACCGTCAAGTTTGGTGAAGGCCAGACGAGCATTAAAGTCCAAAGTCAGCCATTTGTTCAGTTTGGCATTCAACTTGGCACTGATGTTATTCTTCGAATAGCCCGAACCCATCATGATGCTCTTCTCGTCGTTGTGGTTGAATCCAACGTTGAACTTCAATTCCTTGCTACCACCGCTGACGTTGATGTTATATTGGTTCTGTTGACCTGTGCGACCGAAAACCTCGTTCTGCCAGTTGCTACCTTCAACAGACTGCCAGATGTCCATGTCGGTGTAGTTACCGAAGTCCTTGGAGCCCAATTCATACTGATACAGGGCGTAGTTGTATGGATCCATTACCTTTACCTCCTTGGTTATCTTCTTCCAACCATGTGAAGCATTGAAGTTTACCTGAACTTTACCCTCCTTACCGCTCTTGGTGGTGACGATGATAACACCATTGGCACCGCGGGCACCATAGATAGCTGTAGAAGAGGCATCCTTCAGCACGTCGATGCTCTCGATTTCAGAGGGAGCAATGTCACTGATGCTGCTGACGGGGAATCCGTCAACGATGTACAGCGGTGAGTTGTCCTGTGACAGTGAACCACCGCCACGGACGCGGATGTTGACATCAGCATCGGGTGAACCCTCGGTGGTCGTAATGTTCACACCGGCCAGCTTACCTGTCATAGCCTCGCTGACGCTTGCTACAGGAATCTCGGCTAACTTGTCACCCTTGATAGAGGCAACAGAACCGGTCAGGTCTTTCTTCTTGACGGTACCGTAACCAATGGCAACAACCTCTTCCAACTGTGTGTTGTCGTCTTCCAGAACGACGCTCAGTTCCGACTTGCCCTTGGCGTCGATAGTCTTAGTCTTCATACCGATGTAAGAGACGACAACGGGCTTGTTGGCCGTTAAC
>ODAI012096617.1_pt1 | contig 13806 bp, 8 predicted proteins | sample 1539321 | NCBI WGS metagenome assembly ODAI01 (sample SAMN02144231, study PRJEB22623) | gut metagenome | biome: sheep rumen | host: Ovis aries | place: New Zealand
ACGACCTCGGGCGGGGTCAGACCCCGGCGGTTTTGGGGTACGACCTCGGGGCAGAGGAAAGTCGCCGACATTCAAATTTATGGGTACACGAAATACGCGGTACAGATAAGATTGCCGCTTGTCTGAAATCCTCCGCCCCTCCGTGAGAAGAGGGGCAGAGGAAAGTCGCCGGCACTCAATTTCATGGGTATTCCCGCAAAAGCAGGTACAGAAGAGATAGCGCTTTTTTCAAAATCTTCCGCCCCTCCGTGAGAAGAGGGGCAGAGGAAAGTCGCCGGCACTCAAATTCATGGGTATGTTCGCAAAAGCAGGCACAGAAGAGATAGCGCTTCTTTCAAAATCCTCTGCCCCTCCGTGAAATGAAGGGTAGATGAGAGCCGCCGGCATTCAATTTCATGGGTACGCATGCATTAGGGGAAACGACCACTGGTGAATTTGGGGTACGACCTCGGGCGGGGTCAGACCCCCGGCGGTTTTGGGGTACGACCTCGGGCGGGGTCAGACCCCGGGTAGGGGTCAGACCCCCGAAAGGTTCTTATGGAAATCAACATGAATATCAAATGCACAATCGCATATTTGATAGCGGCTCTCGCCCTGTCGGGCTGCGGCCTCGTTGAGAAAGAATACGTAACCGAAACCCCGGAGGACCACCGCGTCCGCGTTGTCCTCGAGGAGGACAACTCTTTCTACGCCGATGAATATGTGGCGGAGACGGAGCGGGGCGGGGATGTCATCTTTGTTCTGCACGAAGTCTGCGGCCGGACGATCGAAGGAACCGATTACCGAGGCAACGCGCGGATCACGGAAGGGCAGGATGCAAATGAAACCCTGCTCACGCTCGAACACGTCCGCTACTCGACCGTCGTGTCCGTGCAGGCAAAGCAGGAAGTCTGTGAGCTTGTCTACCACGCAAATGGCGGACAGGCAATAGAGGAAAATACTACGGACCCGATCCGCATCACTGTCCCCCGCACCCACCTCCGAGTCAATACAGCGCGGGCGGACGAACTCTTCGAAAGGCCGGGATACACGCTGGTCGGATGGAGTCTCATGCCGAATCCGCAGGAGATAGTCAGTTCGGAAGAACCCGTTGATTTGCAGGAAATAATAAGTTCGGAAAGCTCCGTCGATGTTCAGGACCCTGCCGACCCGGAAGGCCTCGCTAATGCTCAGGACCCTTCCGGATCGGAAAGCCTCGTTGATGCCCGGGAACCTGCCAGCTCGGAAAGCTCCGTCGACCCGGATACTCGTACCGATTTCAAGGATCTCATAAGCCCGGGATCCCGCATCGATTTCAAGGAGCGGATTGATCTCTACGCCGTCTGGATCCCGTGGTCCGACGCAGCGCTCTTCTCATATGAAGAATCCGGGGACGGGGTGATTATCACCGGCACAGCAGAGACGGAAGCCGCTGAAACGGCCGGCAATCCCGGAACCGACCATACGTGGAATTTCACCGGTGCGGCAGAGACGGAAGCCGCTGAAACGGCCGGCAACTCTGAGCCTGACCGAGTTCGGAATCACACCGGCACGGCAGAGACGGAAGCCGCCGAAACAGCCGGCAACTCTGAGCCTGACCGAGTTCGGAATCACACCGGCACAGCAGAAACGGAAGCCGCCGAAACGGCCGGCAACTCCGGAACCGACCGCGCGCGGAACCTTCCCGAAACCCTCGTCATCCCCGCCACCCTCGCTGGGAGGCGGGTGTACGGGATCGCGGAGGGAGCATTTGCAGGCACGAACATTTCGACGCTGGTGCTGCCGACCGGCCTCCGCACCGTCGGAAACGGCGCATTTCGCGGAGCGACGGTCCGGGAAGTGTACCTCTTTGACGATCTGGAGACGATATCGGGGCATGCATTTGACGAGTGCGCGGAGCTGAAAACTCTGCACATCGGCGCGGCGCGGGCGCCGGTATACAGTGGGAACTACTTCGATACATTTGCAGACAAATGCGACCGCCTCTCTCTCCTCGCCCCCGATCCCAAGATCGTGCTGTTTTCCGGCTCCTCGACCCGATTCGGATACGACAGCCGCATGATTGAGGAAGCGATGGGGAAGAGCGTGGTGAACATGGGGGTATTTGCCTACGCAAATGCCCTGCCGCAGCTGCTGATCATCCGGGAAAGCATGCGCGCGGGGGATGTCCTCCTCGTGTCGCCGGAGTTCGACGCCGCGCAGAGCCAGTTCTGTGTAAGCAGGCAAATGGAACCTCAGATCTACGCCATGTGCGAATCCGATTACGGTCTGGTCGCGCGGATTGATTTCGCCGAAGTGACAAATGCCTTCGGCGCCCTCGACACCTTCCTCAAAACCCGGAAGGGGATGACGGCCGGGAGCTACGATCTCACCGCGGCGGATTTCGACGAGGACGGGAACCCGGTGACGACGCCGTCCTATAACGAATTCGGAGATTACATTCTGTACCGTCCGAACGCGGAGACCGAAGAACCGGTCTACGGACTTGGCGTGGACTATACGCCGGCGGCACTCCCGAAAGCGCAGTTCATCGATCCCTTCAACGCGGCGATGGAAATGTTTCTTGAGCGCGGGGTGAGCGTGCTGTTCACGTATTCGCCCAGAAATGTACTCGCGGTCTCGGAGGCAAGCACCGAGGAAGCGAGGGCGGAGCTGCATGAGTATCTCACCCGGAATCTGGCGGTGCCGGTCATTTCGGGGATTGAGGAGTCGCTCTATACCGGTACGTATATGTACGGGACGGATAATCATCTGTCGACGGAAGGCGTTAGGATTCGGACGGAGAGGGTGATTGAGGATTTGAGGAGAAGCCGCGCCGATTGACAGTATTGTATGATTTCGGCATTATTGTATTGAAGTGGAAGTCAGTATTATTGCATTGAATTGAGAAGTTTTAGTAGTTAGTGTGGGAGCGAGGATTATTAACCTGTATGAGTAGTATCATGTTGAGCCATCCTATCTTAATACTGCCGGCGGTTGCGTCAGGAGTCCTTGTCGCTTTGGTCACCGGGCTGGGTGAGGAGCGCCTGGCCGGACCGGTGCGGGTGGGGGGATTTGCGGCTGCGTGCATTTGCATAATAGCGGTGATTCTCATGACGCTTGTCCTCGGCGGGAGCCAGGAAGAACTTGTGTGTTACTTTCTGTGCGTGCTGGCCTGCCGGCTGCTTGCCGGGCTGCGCGGGAAAGGGGGCGGCGCATGAATTTCACGTCCCCTGAATTTATCCTGTTTTTCCCGATCGTACTTGCGCTTTTTTATGTCATTCCCGTGCGCTCAAGGTGGATTCTTCTGCTCGCGGCGAGCTGGGTGTTCTATCTGTCGTGGAACCCGTGGACCGGGATTCTGCTCATCCTCGCGACCGGCTGCTCTTATGCGGCCGGAATCCGGATTGAGGATGCGAGGAGGAAGACGGGGATCGGCGCAGTGGGAGGTTCCGGAGTGTCGGAGGTCGGCGCAGTGGGAGGTTCCGGAGTGTCGGGGGTCGGCGCAGCGGGAAGTTCCGGAATGTCGGACGTCGGCGCAGAAGGTGGCTCCTTGTGGGCAGTCAATTTCTGGTCATTTGTCGGAATCGGTGTTCCGCTGGCCTGCCTGCTCATTTTCAAGTATGCGGGGTTTTTTGCAAATACAACCTCCTCCCTCCTCACCGGGCTCGGTTTCCGGACAAATATCAGCCTCCCCCGATTCGTTCTCCCCATCGGAATTTCTTTCTACACATTCCAGACACTGTCCTATGTGATCGATGTGCGGCGGGGAACGATTCCCGCGGAGAGGCATTTTGGGTTTTACGCCCTGTTTGTATCCTTCTTTCCGCAGTTGGTCGCGGGTCCGATCGAGAGACCGGGAAGCCTGATTCCGCAGCTTCGGAGAGTGTGCGGGATGGAGGATGCGGCCGAGCGGCTGGGTGTGCAGAACTCCGGCGATAATTCCAATTCGGTCAGATCCGATATGGCCTCGGAGGCGGCTTTGGATACAGCAAGTGCAAACCGCTGCAGCGACGGTTCAAAACCTGTCAGCTCCGATATGACCCTCGGTCTTCAGCGGATACTCATCGGATTTTTTAAGAAGTTGGCGGTTGCAGATTATCTGGCAACATTTGTTGAGCCGGTCTATGCAAATCCGGCGGGGAGCACGTCGGTGGCGGTGGTTCTGGCGACGGTGCTATTTGCCCTTCAAATCTACTGCGACTTTTCGGGCTACTCGGACATTGCGTGCGGCGCCGCGCGCATGATGGGCATCCGGCTGACGGAGAACTTCAGGCTGCCGTATCTGGCCGGGAGCGTTCGGGAGTTCTGGAGGAGATGGCATATTTCGCTGTCGGCCTGGCTCACGGACTATATTTATATCCCACTCGGAGGGAATCGGAGAGGGGTCGGGAGACAGATGGCAAATATCATGATTGTTTTCCTTGTCAGCGGGCTCTGGCACGGCGCAAATATGACCTTTGTTGTCTGGGGGATTCTTCATGGGGCGGCGATCTGCGTGGAGACGCTGGCCGGTACACGCGGCGGAAAGAGGAGTCCAAGAGAGTTATCCGGTACGCAAGGCGGACGGAAGAGTATGGGAGAGTTTGCCGATACGCAAGGAGGACAGAAGAGTTTGGAAAGGCTTGTCGGTACACGCGGCGGGCAGAAGAGGCCGGAGACGCTGGTCCGGCGGCTTGTTACATTTGCCTATATATGCTTTACCTGGATTTTCTTCCGGGCAGGCAGCCTACAGGAGGCGAGAGAACTGATCGGAAGGCTGTTCTCGGCGCCGGGGGCGGGAGCATTTGAAAAGACGGCATCGCTGATGGGACTCACCGGCCTGAGCCTTATTCATGTCGTGCTGGCTCTCGGGTGCCTGTGGCTTCTGGAGCGGAGGCGAGAGGAGACGGAGGCCGCTTGCGGGCTGTTCGGGGAGATTGGGCAGGCGACATTTGTCATTATTATGGTCATGACCGTTGCGGCTTCATGGCTCATGCTTCTGGCAAATAATGCAGGCAACGTTTTTATTTATTTTCGGTTCTGATGACCTGACGCAATAACGTCTTCGGATTTGGAAGCCCAGATGTATGGAGTTTATTGTGCCTTCGGATTTGGAAAATCAGATGCAGGGAGTTTATTGCGCCTTCGGATTTGGAAGCCCAGATGCAGGGAGTTTATTATGCCTTTTCAAATTATGAAACAGAGAGGAATCGCCATACTGACCATAGTCACCCTTCTGGTTGTCCCTGTCACCCTGTGTGCATGGGGATTCCTTCTGCCTGCCTGCTTTTCCGAGACGTTCATGGGCGAGCTCCCGGAGAAGGTCAGACTTCTGGACGAGACGGAAGGCCGACGGATTATTGTAGTAGGCGGAAGCGCCGCGGCTTTCGGCATTGACAGCGATGTGCTTCGAAGGGAAATGGAGGGGTATGAAGTCGTCAATTTCGGGATGTATGCGGGGCTGGGGACGGGAGCTATGCTGAACCTGTCCCGCGGGAGTCTCCGGGAGGGTGATATTGTGATCGTCATGCCTGAACAGCAGGAGCAGTCGCTGTCCGACTACTTCGGTGCGGAATATTTCTGGCAGGCAGCGGACGGACATTTCGGTCTGCTCGCGCGGCTGTCCCGGGATGAGGTGATGGGGGCGGTCGGGGCGTTTCCTGCATTTGCGGCGGAGAAATTCGGGTATGTGAGCAGGGGGCATTTGCCTGAACCTGACAATGTGTACAGGAAGGGGGCGTTTGGGGATAACGGGGATATTCGGGAGGGTATCGCTGTGGGAAACCGCATGGCAGGCGGCTTCGACGTGAACACGCCGATCCGGTTTGAGACGGAGATGGTGGGGGAGGAATTTGCGGACCTGCTGAATGAGTATGCGGAGCGTGCGGCGGGGCGGGGCGCGAAGGTGTATTATCATTTTCCGCCGATGAACGCCGGGGCCTGCGAATTGGGCGCGGGAGCGGAGAGCACGGACGCCATACTTGACGATTATACGGGGTATCTGGCGGGGGGCCTCATTTGCCCAATTCTCGGCGACCCGCGTGACGCTGTCATGGACTCGGAGTATTTTTTTGACACGAACTTTCATCTGACGGATGCGGGTCGGGCGATATTTACCAGGCAGGTCGTGCGGGATCTGAAGGCGGAGCTGGGGATTTCGGCGAAGACGGAGCCGGGGGATTCCGATGAGACAGAGCCTGGGGTTTTCGAGGGGACGGAGCCTGGGATTTCCGATGAGACAGAGCCGGGAATCTCCAATAAGACAGAGCCGGAGAATGCGGAGACGGACAGCCCCCCGGATGGTTCCGCGAATATTGAAACGATTGAAGACGATTTTTTCTGCTATACTATTGAGGACGGAGTCGTCCGCCTGACCGGGCTTACCGACAGCGGGGAGGATTTGACATCTCTTACCGTGCCTTCGGAGATTGAGGGGTATGCGGTGGAGATGATAGCGGCTGCGGCATTTGCCGGACAGGAACAACTTGAGAAGATTACAATTCCCGCGAGTGTGGGCATGATCGAGGATTACGCGTTCGATGGCTGCACGGCGCTGCGGGAGATTGTGATGGAGAGCGGCGAGCCGGAGAGATGTATCGTCGGGCGGCACTTGCTTGACGGTACGGGCGCCCGGGTCGTTGTTCCCGAGACGGCGCTTTCTGCCTACAGGCTGAATTATAATTGGTCGGTGTGGGCGGAGAGGATTGCGGCGAGATAGAAGAAGACAAGGAGAAGGAAAGGGGGTCTGACCCCCACCCATCCACCAAAATACCAAGCAAAGGAGACACACTATGGCTCTCATCAGCATCATTCACGACTTTCACCCCCTCAACAACGCCCGGCTTCTGGACACCGCCGAAAAACTCCGGCCCATCCTGCACCACAGCATCGTGGAGCCGGTCGGCGCCTTTGTCCTCAAAGACCGCTACAGCCCCATCGCCGAGGAAATCGAAATGCACAAAGTGCATCACCTCGCCATGGGCAAGGGCGAAAACCTCTGCCTCGACTTCGGCACCCATCTGGTAGGCAACCTCACGCTGGAGCTCACCTACACCGGCAGCCACCCGGACGCTCCGGCCTACCTCAAACTCAAATTCGCCGAAACTTACAGAGAACTCGCCGAAAACTCGGAAGACTATGACGGCTGGATCTCCAAAAGCTGGATTCAGGAAGAATACATCCATGTGGATGTTCTCCCCGCCACGGTCGAACTCCCGCGCCGCCACGCCTTCCGCTACCTCAAAATCACCACCATGGACACCTCCGTCAAGTACAAGCTGGTCGTCCGTCAGGCCGAATGCAAAACCGTGACCTCGGCCGACCTGCACAAGCTGACCCCGTGCACCCACCCGGACCCCTTCCTCCGCAAAATGGACGAAATCAGCCTGCGCACCCTCCAAAACTGCATGCAGGATGTCTTCGAGGACGGCCCGAAGCGTGACCAGCGCCTCTGGATGGGCGACCTGCGCCTGCAGGCCCTCGCCAACTACTGCACCTTCCGCAACTACGACCTCGTGCGCCGCTGCCTGTACCTCTTCGCCGGCAGCCGCTTCCCGGACGGAAGAATCTCCGCGTGCCTGTTCACCCAACCCACCGTGGAGGCTGACGACACCTGGCTGTTCGACTACTCTCTCTTCTTCGTGATTGCACTCGAGGAGTATCTGCAGCAGACAAATGACCCTGAGACTCTCAAGGACCTCTATGACATCGCGATGCAGCAGATAGAAATCTCGCTCCGCTACCTGAGACCGGACGGGACTTTCGACAAGGAGACCGCTGCAAATGCCTTTCTGGACTGGAATGAGGAAATGGACAAGAGCGCCGGTGCCCTCGCCGTCCTCATCTACGCGCTCCGCTACGCGAGGAGACTCGCCAGAAGGAAGAACGACTGGTCCCAGTCGTCCTGGATCGACGAGCAGACCGAAAGGCTGAAACATGTCGCCCGGACCGCCTGCTACGACGAGGAGAAGAAGTGCTTCGTCTCCGGCGGTGAAGCCTCCATCATCACGCAGGTGTGGATGGTCCTCGCAGACGTGCTGCACCCGGATGAAGCTAAAGCCCTGATGGAACGGTCGGAAGACTTCTTTGGCTGCTACCCAATGAAAACGCCCTATATGCATCACTATTATGTGAGCGCGCTGCTTCGCGTCGGCCTCACAGAGAAAGCGCTTCAGCACATGAAGGCCTACTGGGGAAGCATGATGGACGCGGGCGCCGACACCTTCTGGGAAGCATGGGATCCGGAGCATCCGGATGACTCACCTTACGGCGGGGCCATCATCAACAGCTACTGTCACGCGTGGAGCTGCACGCCGACATACTTGATCCGGAGCTGGTTTACGGGGAAGAAGCACACGGACGATCATCTTTAAAGAAACCATGTATTTGTCTACAATATTCAGCCCGGAGTCGGGATAGACTATCGGGACGGGGACAGCTTTAGAGAGTGAAATAGTCTCATTAGACAGTATCACCACTACATATAGTGGACGTTTATAAATAATGTCTTCTATATGTAGTGGTGTTTTGCATTTGTGAGGTGGTAAATCCTCTTAATTTTCTTTATAATATAAGTAAGAATCCATGGGCAGACCAGCAATAATCAGGGGTCCTGAACCGGGATATGTAGTATCAACAGATCTTGTTTGTTCATGAAAGGAGACAGAGTACAATGGGAAAAAGATTGAAAAAGATTTTTGCTGTTTGCTGCGCGGCAGCGATCCTTGCAGCGACACCCGGGATGACGGTACTGGCATCTGAGAGCCGGGAAGAAGCTCTTGAAAATGTTCCGGAAGATATGTCGGAAGAATCTTCCGTGACTGCACTTCAGGATGACGCAGCAGTGCCGGAGACTACAGATAAGACGAGTGATGAGGATCTTTCTGATCCGGACCGGTCAGTGAACGCGCAGGATCCGCAGCAGGAAGATACCGGCGATGTAAACGATATGGAATTAACGGAGGAGGAAGCTAATGATTCTCAGGAAGAGGCCACAGGATGGTCTTACGTTCGCTTCAGCGGTCTGAAAGTGGGAACAAATGTAACCGCATTGCTTTTTTCGTCGAGTGTCGGCACCGGAGAGACATTCACGGCAAGCCACGTTCTGACGCTCACTTCCAACAACGGAACACTGTATGACAACTGGAAGGCAATCATTGATGATAAACTGGAAGGCTCTTTCACAAATTGGCGGGAAGAACTGACAGACTTATATATTGAGGAGACGTCGGACAAAGGAAAGCTGCACCTGCGCTGTACAAGTAACTCCGCAGAAGGAACTTTTCAAAATCTTAAACAGATTGAGCACCTGGATCTCAGCCGTGTGGATACATCTTCCATGTCAAGTATGGATTCTATGTTCGCCGGCTGCAGCAATTTAAAGGAATTGGATCTAAGCGGATTTAATACGTCAAACGTTAAGAGTATGAGCGGCATGTTCAATGACTGTTATGCCCTTGAGAGTCTGGACCTGAGTAGCTTTGATACGTCTAATGTAAACGATATGAGCTCAATGTTCGGCTACTGCTACGGCTTAAAATCATTGGATGTAAGCAGTTTTGATACGTCCGGCGTTCTTAATATGGATTCTATGTTTGCGGTCTGCAGTAACCTGACCCATATAGATCTCACGAATTTTAACACGGCGAAGACTGTTCATATGAACTATATGTTTGTTTCCTGCTATGGTCTGAATTATCTGGACCTCAGCAGCTTTGACATGAGTTCCGCCGTGGAGTCGCCGGATTCCGGAATATGGAAAATGCTTGATTGGGATAATTATATAGAGACATTCAAGACGCCGAAAAAGATTAATGTTGATATAGAGCTTCCAAGAGAAATGTATGACGGCAAGGGCAAGGCATACACGTCCGTAGGTCCCCTTAATAAGAGTATAACGTTATACTATCCCAAAAAACTCGATATACAGTATGCAAGCATCTCAGGGGTCAGTCTCTCTTATGGCTACAGCGGAACTCCATACAGCCCGTCCTTCAAGGTGACGCTGAACGGCAAGGAGCTTGTCAGCGGTAAAGACTATACGTATAAATTCCAGAATAACCTGAATCCGGGTATCGCAAAACTTGTCATTACCGGAAAGGGAAGCTATTTCGGTACCAAAACCAGGACATTTGAAATCGTGGATTGTGTCAGTGAGGTCGTCTCCGGTAAGACCTATCAACTGATACCCAAGAATAATTCGAAGACGGCGGTGTGCGCATTTTCCGGCAGGATGGTCAAAAACACGAAGATCTATATCACGGATCGAAGTGAATCCGAAGCTATGAAATTTGTAGCCAAAAAGAACGCGAACGGAACATGGAAGTTCGTAAATGCCAAGTGTGAGCTTGTTCTGGCTGTTCAGCAGAACAGTTCGGAGGTCGGCAAGGGCGTCGTCCTCTACGATAATACAACAAAGCCCGCCCAGAACTGGAAACTTGAAAAGAAGTCTGACAATTCTTTTGCAATCATTAATTCCGTGACCGGTTATTCGATTGCGATGTCTGATGAATCGGCTGTCAAGGGCACGACGCTCAGCATGGCGATAACGGCCAGTACGGGACTCCAACGTTTTTATATTGTTGAGACGACACCTGTCGATAATTCTTATGACGGCACATATTCGATCCTGGCTTCAAAGAATAAGAAATATGGTGTGGATATCACGGCGGCTTCCAAGGCAGACGGGGCAAATGTACAACTGTACACAGCCAACGGCACGAACGCCCAGAAGTTCACGGCTATGTACAGCGGAGGCGGATATTATCGGCTGGTCAACAAAAACTCCGGAATGGTCCTTACGGTCAAGGGAAATACGAAGACCAGTGGGGCAAATGTCATTCAGAGCAGTTGGGCAGGCCAGAGCGGCCAGCGATGGAAGATCATAGAGAACGACAACGGAACCGTGATGCTGAAGAACGTGCTGGGCACAGTGCTGCACCTGAATGGTAACAAGATTGCGAACGGTACGAACATAACCGCAAAGACCGAGGCGACGACAGGGGCGCAGAAATGGTATCTGCAGAAGTGATGATCTTATGTGCAGGTCAGATTCTGCGAACCGGATCTGAGTTTCCAAAAGAATGAGACTTTCGCATCGGACAGTATTACCACTGCATATAGCCGAACTTCCGGCTATATGCAGTGGTGTTTTGTCTTTGTGCGACAGCTTTTTGAAAATGCCCCGTCACCCCCTCATAATCCTTCTCAGCTTCAGCGCCGCGTACAGCACTACGGCGTCCTGAAAAATCCTGGGCTGATACCCGCACCTCTCATGAATCCTGTTCAACCTGTACTGCAGGGTATTGATGTGCATGAACAACTTCTCGGAAGTCATTTTCAGAGACTGGCCGCAGGCAAAATATGTATTTAAAAGCTCAACATCCTCCTCTGTCAGATTCTTCAGGCATTTTTCAAGAAACACGTCCTTTGCATTTGGCGACGCGCTCGCCAGAAGAATTTCCAGATCCAGCATGTCAAACAGGGATAAATTTTCCCCAGGGCCAATGCTCCGGATCGCCAGCTCCGCCGAAAGATAGGACTGGTATATATGGGAAAATTGCCCTCTCCGCCCGACCCCTATTTTCATAATGTCACCGTATTGTACGGCCAGCTCCCGGATCCGGTACATATGCTTTTCCGTCGTCTCATCCTCTGCGAGCAGGACATACTCATCAGGATAACAGTATGTGTAGAGGTGAGTTCCCATCCGTTCAAATACTTCCTGCAGCTTTGCTTCAATCATGGAAAGATTTGACAGATTATATCTTCGATTCAGTTTGAACAAAATGCAGCGCCATTTGCTCTTTCCCGATTCTATTCCATTTCTTTCCAGCACCTCCTGCTGAAAATCCGGATTGATCTCTTCATTCTGTACAAGAGCCCTGACCATATAATCAATCTTCGCCCTGTCATTACGATCCTTCATATCAATCTCATGTTCCCGGATGAGCAGCAATGTGATTCGCTGAGCGAGATGGGCGTAGCGCTCGACCTCATCCGGCTCTCCCGTGATGCCGATGACCGCTACCGTATCCCCGTGATAGCGTATGGGCATGTTGATGCCTTTTCTCACACTCTGGGATTCATTGTCCTGCTCGATGATCATGATCTCCCCGCTTTTGGCGGCCTGATATCCGGCCTCATGGAACTCACCTACGCGGGATTCGTCTGTGCTTGCGTAAATTTTCCCCGACGGGGAAATGTAATTGATGTCGTGGTCGCAGATGGACTTTAGTGTCTCTACGATCTGCACTGCGAGCTGCATGTGGATCATTTTCGGCATAATTTTCTACCCTTTCTGACTTTTTAATAATCCCGGATACTTGCGCTGAAGAATCATATTGGAACCGCTCCGCCCTGTTACGCGAGCCGATGCCAAAATTCGGGCGATAGATCGTCCTTTTGTCGGGAACTTCTTGCGGAATTTGCGATGAGATATGTCATGCATAACAATATTTCCTATTTAAATTATTTTATATTTGTAAATTATAACATATATAGATATACTTTTCACTGCTATAATATACTCATCAAATCAAACAAGAAACAAATTCAATAAAGGAGGTAACCCCATGAAGTTCTTATTTGCATCCGATTCTTTCAAAGGCACTCTCTCCAGCGAACAGACCGTAGAACTGCTTGCCAAGGCGGCAAAGAATGTCTTCGGAGAAATCGAATACAGCGGCGTTCCGGTTGCAGACGGCGGTGAGGGCACGACCGATGCAGTCATCGCAGCAGAAAATGGCGAGAAGGTTTTCGTCGACGTCTTCGGACCGCTCATGGAGCGCACGCAGGCTTACTACGGCAAATTCGGTGAGGACAAAGCCGTTCTGGAAATGGCCGCTGCTTCCGGACTCCCCATGGTTCCGATGGACAAGAGAAATCCTCTTAACACGACCAGCTATGGCACAGGCGAGATGATCCGCCACGCTCTTGACCAGGGCTTCAAAGACATTTCCATCGCAATCGGCGGAAGCGCTACCAACGACGGCGGTATAGGCTGTGCGAGAGCTCTCGGCGTCCGTTTCCTTGACAAGGACGGCAGGGAGTTGGAAGGCCGTGGCGAAGATCTGGAAAAAATCTGTTCCATCGATGTATCCGAGCTTGATCCGAGAATCAAGGATGCAAAGATCACTGTTATGTGCGACGTAACGAATCCGCTCTGCGGTGAAAATGGTGCCACCTACACCTTCGGCGCTCAGAAAGGCGGCACACCGGAAATTCTGGACCGTCTGGAAAAAGGTATGTGCAACTACCGCGATGTTATCAAGAAACAGTTCGGCATTGATCCTGACCGGCTTCAGGGCGGCGGCGCTGCCGGCGGTCTCGGCACAGCACTTAAGGTCTTCCTTGGCGGAGAGATGAAATCCGGTATCGAAACGGTTCTCGACCTGATTGATTTCGACAGGAGATTAGAGGGCGTAGATCTGGTCGTGACGGGTGAAGGCAGGACAGACTGGCAGAGCTGCTTCGGAAAGGTTATGCAGGGCGTCGGCCAGCGGGCAAAGGCCAAAGGTGTGACGGCTGTGGGTCTCTCGGGAAGTCTTGGAAGGGATGCGGATCAGATATTTGCACACGGAATCGAATCCCTCATGACGACGGTCGACGCGCCGATGCCGCTTGAGGAAGCACTTGGCCGTGCGGAAGAGCTTTACTATCTCGGTGCGGTCAGAATGTTCCGTTTTATTAAGGCGGGTATGGATATTCAGGCAAAGAACTGAAGGAAACTGATAACAGACTGAACGTATATTTATATTTGAAAGGACATAATACATGGAAGCAGTAGCTGATTTCTCAACCCTTGGCGCCCTGGTCGGGCTTGTCATCGCAATTATTCTCATCATTAAAAAAGTTCATCCGGCATAC
>ODAI014358440.1_pt1 | contig 13806 bp, 8 predicted proteins | sample 1539321 | NCBI WGS metagenome assembly ODAI01 (sample SAMN02144231, study PRJEB22623) | gut metagenome | biome: sheep rumen | host: Ovis aries | place: New Zealand
CGTCAGGCCAGTGATTTGCCACAGACTTCCTTCAGACCCAATGTCGCCATTGGCACCTTGTCTTTGGCTGTGCGCTTGCCGCTATTAGGCTGCGCTCGGGACTTACACCCGTTAGATTATGCCCATGTCGGGCGAACACAAGAAAAGGGTAGCTGCTCACGCAGACGCCCTTTTCCAATTAACTACTTAACTACTAATTACTTTTTACTAAAACTAATATAACCAATTATTAACCTAAAATCCAAAATATGATTTCTTGCTTATTCGGGAATATAGAACCAGTCCTCTGGCACACTCTGGCGCTCTGGCATCCAGTTCTGTGAGGGATCGACAGCGATAATCATCGGAGCCTCGCCAGCACGTGGGAAGGTGACATTGTTATAGACACCGTTGCTACCCTGCTGCTGCACCTGCACGCTGATGTTATGAGTATTGATGTTCCAGCCTGTTACATCAAACTCAGTGTTAGGACTGGTCTGGAAGGTAGCCGGACCGCCCATCTCCTCCAGCTGGGTGTTGCCAATCGTCAGGCGGAATGGCAGTGTACCACCAAGGTGACGGATCACAGCCTTCTGAGAAGTTGCGCCTTCGTTCCAGCTGGTAAGCACACCATTGGTATAGACTGGTGTCTTAGCCTTGCTCTCTGTTACGTCGATAACGATATCGTTGAAGTCGAAGTCGTCAGTGGAGCCAAGGTCCTCAACCATATAGCGTACGGTACGAGAGTCATAGACGGTAGTACCCTCAGTAATCTCGATGGGCTTTGGCACGTTCTTGCCATAGACAAGCAGCACGAGGTCGTTCATATCCCAGTCGCTGTCTGCGAGGTCGGCATCTTCACAACCAATAATCATAGCCTGATAGCTGGGATCGATGTTGGCCGGACGCGGCACATCCTGCAGGGCAAGCATCATGCCGTTGACAGAAGACTGCTTGGCACCGACGTTATTGATATAGTGCACGCTCTTGCCGTCCTCCCAGGTGTTGGTGAAATCAGAGCCAGACTCCGTCACCTCCAGATAGAAGTACATATCAGCGCCAACAGGCAGGTTAGAGAAGGTATAGGGAATGGAGCGAACATTAGTGACGATATTATCTGCACTCCAGTCGAATGTCTTCTTGTCGGCACCAGAAGTGTTATAGAGGCTGTTCCAGTGTCCATATCCCCAATCGTACCACTGACCGTGCAGATCGTGCCACTCATTGCTGTCGCCATCCTTGATCTGGATAGAGCCATGAGGATTCTCATTGCCGGGCGTCTGGCTGCCGAGCGTCTCGTAGTTGATCTTCTCCCAGATCATGACGTCAACGCCGTTTACCACCATGTGAAGGTTCCATTTGGCTGATGCCACACCTTGGAAGATGGGAACTACGGTAAACTCTGTACCAGGAACAGTCATATAGAACGGCTTACCTAAGGCACGGTTATCTTTTCCTTCGATAAGTTGCTCATGCATCCACGAAAGCGTATTATTGTCAACCTCATACCAGTCGCCAGCAGTGAAATTGTAATCGACTGCGGCACGTGTACCTGCGTGATTACCATTATTACTTGAGAAAGTAAAATACGGCGTCTTGGAACTGAAGTCCCAGCCCTTACTCTTATCTACATTAGGATACATCTTGGCGAAGTTCTCTGCATAAGTCTGCTTTGCACTCTTCTCGACAGCAGCTCCACCATCGAAGAGATCGTTGTTGTTTGAGCAGGCAACCATCGCTGTAGCTGCCAGAGCCATCATCATCGTCTTTACGTTCGTTTTCATTTTCGTTTTAAATTAGAATGTTAATGAATTATTGATTGTTATCGTTTTCTTGTTTCGACGGTGCAAAGGTACAATGTTTTAAGACTGAAAACAAGCCTATATAATTAATGATGTGGACGTATGTGGCGATGACAAAAATGCAAACCACTGACAACCAGCAGTTTGCATTTTACATTAAGTTCAAAGAAAGTGGACTCAATATAAATGTGTAAAAACTACATTTATCGCCTTTTTCGGGTCATTTTGAGGGGAGTCCCATCGTCTGGATGTAGCCTGTCTGTGGCTGACAACGCTCAAAACGACAATTCTCGGCAAATTCACGAAGCAGGCGACGGAAGGTTGGCTGATCGGGACGTGCCTCGCGCCACTCCTGATACGTGTTGCGAGAGGTCTCTGAATACTTCACCACGATGCTGTCCCACCCCTCAGGCCGCTGGATGCCTGTCATGCAGGAGCCATCGACCTGAAGGCCGGTGCTCACCACCTTCTTATAAGGCCAGAACGTATAGCCGATATTCACCTCTTTAAGCACGCGTACAAAATTCGTCTGCCACTCATCGGTGTTATGCCCAAACTCTCCCATATACATGGGCAACTGTGTCTTATCACGGAAATCAATGTACTCCTTGATTGCCTCTTTGGTCGGTTCACCGCCATAACGATGACAGGTGTACATCAGCTTGGAGTCGAAGCGCCAGTCGTCGAACATCCAGAAGAAGCTGTTCCAGTGGGCACCGCCAAGCAGAATGATATGGTTATTATCCACCTCCCGGATGGCTTTCACGCAACGCTTATACAGAGGTTGAAGCAAGGTGTACAAGGTATCCTTGTTCTGGAAATAGTGCGCAATAGGCTCGTTCATCAGTTCATAGCCGAGAATGGTGGTCTCATTCTTGTAGCGGTCGGCTATCTCACGCCAGATCTGGCAAAACAATTGCTGAGAGGTCTCACTCTCATAGATCCAAGGATAGCCATAGCCGTCGTCGATATTGTCGCCAGTCTGTCCGCCCGGACAGTCGTGCATATCGAGGATGAGGTAAAGTTTGTTGGCCTTGCACCAGCTGACGACGCTGTCGATACGCTCGTAGCCGTCCTTCGCCCCAGTTTGTCCCATATAGTCTTCGTCGGTGAAGAGTTTGTAGTTGAAGGGGAGGCGGATGGTGTTGGCCCCCTGCCGGGCGATAAAGTCGATATCTTTGCGCGTGATATAGTTATCCTTGAACAGCTGCCAGAAGCGTGCCGTCTCGTCTGGTCCGACAGCCTCCTTGAACAGCAGGTCGATCATCCAGGCGGAGTTGGTGCGGCTGAAGCCGAACATATAGCCCTCGGGGTTCAGCCAGTTGCCGAGGTTGGTGCCCTGGATGTAGAGTTTCTCGCCGTTGGGCTGTATCAGGTCGGGGCCTTGTATCGTGACAAAGCCTGCCGGCTGCTCTGCAACCTTCGTGCAAGCTGCCAGCAGGAGGATGGCAAGGTAGATGATTGATTTCTTCATGTTTCCGTATTACTTTGGTATTGCGTAGTATTTGTGTCCATTCTGAATATAGAGTCCCTTGCCAGGACGGACGAGCCGGCGGCCCTGCAGATCGTAGATGGCAGCATCCGTCCTGCCGGCAAGTGCCGCGACAGGACGGATAGCGGTAGGGCTGCCTTCAGCCTTCTGATAGACGCGCACATAGTCGATGAGCATCTCCACGGGGAGCGCACTCTCATCGACGCCCTGCGCACCGCCCCAGTCGCCGCCCCAGGCCAGGTTCAGGATGATATAGAAGGGGGCATCGTAGGGCCAGTCATCGCGCCCCAAGCCGCGGTTGGCATACTCCAGCTGCTTGCGGCCATCGACATAGGTGGTGATCTTCTCGGCCGTCCACTCGATGCCATAGACATGGTAACCGTCTTCCGCACCCTCGCAAAGCATCTCGTGAGTGACCTGCGTGCCGTTGGAATGGACATGGGCATTGGCATGGAGGCTCGACGACACGTAGTTCGGGTGGTATCCCACCTCCTCCATGATGTCGATCTCGCCGTCGGCAGGCCACGACCTGAAGTTGACGGGCATCATCCAGAAGGCGGGCCAGGTGCCCTTGCCCTTCGGCAGCTTGATGCGCCCCTCGATATAGCCGTAGGTCCAGCCCTGGCGCGCCTTGGCATAGACGCGTCCTGAGAACACCCTGCCGTTCTCCTTCAGGCAGCGGATGATGAGCGCATCGTCCTTCACCTCGGTAATCAGGGCTCCTTCGGGCGTCTTGTGGTTCACATAATACTGCAGCTCATTGTTCACCCAGCCCTTGCTCTTCATCTCGTGCGTCCAGTCGTTGCTGTTGAGCGTCGTGCCGCTGTCGAACTCATCGCTCCACTCCAGCTCATAACCATCGGGCACGTAGCCCGACGGTTCATGAGTAGTGGAGAGCGGATTATCTGTCTGCGCAGCTGCCTGTAGCGAGGCCGAGAGACAGAGTGATGCGATAAACAATCTGACCATAGCGTTATTCCTCTGCAAGATACATGCCGACGATGGAGACGTTGGTGCCTGCCGGCGTGCCGCCGAAATCGAGGCAGAGACGGAACTTGCCGTCGAAGCCTTCACGGCCTGTCAGCACGATGGCCGTAGGCACATTGGCTGCCACTGCATGGCGATCGGCTGAGAGGAACGTGTTGTCGTCGGCATCATTCTGGGGCTTCACGGTGAGACCGGGAATATTCTGATCGGCAATCACGACCATAGAGAAGTTGTATCTCTTGCCAGCGCTCAGCTTCACGTTGTCGAACGGGATATGTACCTGTCCCTGCCACTGGTCGCCACCCATGCCGGCAGGAATGGTCAGGGTAAACAACTCGGGCGAGTCGCCTGCATGCTCAGGATCGGCAATCTGACCCCAGCCGCCATCGGCGAACCAGAAGCGGAAATCGGCACCGAAGGGCTGATCCTTCAGGATATTCTTACTGGAGGCGTAGTCGAAGGGAGCCACGTTGGCATCGTTGTGCTCGCTCAGGAATACTTTCTTGACAGTGAATGCCGTGCCGGCAGGAGCGCCAGCGAAGTCGAGGGCGAGCTTGAACGGACCGTCGAAGCCCTGCACATTGCTCAGTGCAATCACATTCAGCCCCTCATGGAGCGGATACTGGTCGGCGGTGAAGAACGTATTGTCGTCGCCTTCCTTCTGCGGCTTGACCGTTGCCTTGACGTTGCCGGCACCAGAGATAATGGCTACAGAGAAGTCGTAGTTCTTTCCGGCACTCAGCGTCGGACCATTGTGCTCGATATGAACCTGAGCCTGCCACTGGTCGCTGCCAGTGTTTGCAGGAATGGTGAAGTTCAGGCCACTGTGGATGTCACCGTCGAACCCAGGGTCAAGACCACCCGACCAGTCGGAGGGTGAGAACCAGTGGTTATAGTCAGGCTGCCACTCAGCCAGCAGGTTCGTACCTGCGGTGAAGCCCATCCATCCCTCCGGCTCGTCAGCGGCATCGGGATCTTTCCAGTTCTCCGCAATCGTATAGCTGGTGGAGATCATCTGCTGGTCGCAGGCAGAGAAAGCATAGAGCTGGGCTGTATAGTCGCCCTTCTTCTTCACAATCTGCGAGACAGAGCCACCAGCCACCGTCTCGATGAGTGACTTGCCGTCCAGGCTGATGTAGTAGCGCACGCCGCTCTGAGCCTGTGAGGCATTTGTGACAGTCACCACATTTGCCTGTCCCGTCTCATCGGTTGAGACATTTGCAGTGAGGGAAAGTGCCGAGGCGTTGACGGGCGAGCCGCCTAAGCTGTGGCTATCGCTGTCCTGAGGGCTGCACGATGCAAACCCGAATGCGAATAAGCCTGCAGCAATAACACTATATATTACCTTTTTCATATTCTTCTTGGTTTTTAACTGTTAATTGGATTAATAGCCGGGGTTCTGCTTCAGTTCGTATGCAGTGCCCTTGGTGGCATCGATTTCTGCCTGTGGGATGGCTACGTATTTGTTAGTCTCCTTCCAGTCGCGAGAGGTATTCAGACCGGGCACGTTGTCAACATGGAGCACATCAGTGATACCCCAGCGCACAACGTCATAGTAGCGGTGACCTTCACCGACGAACTCAAGATGGTTCTCCTTCTGGATGTTCTCCAATGTCAGGGGCACACGGTGGTTCTGGTTGCCGAAGGCACGGTCGCGCACCTGGTTCAGACAGTCCACACCGCTCACGCCATCCACATCGCCCGTGGTCAGTGTCAGCTCGGCATAGGCCAACAAGGTCTCAGCATAGCGGAAGATACGGAGGTTGTTACTCCAGTTCAGGTCGCCGGTGCCTGTGGGCTTGTGATAACCCGTGCGGGCAGCGTACTTGCCCAGCCAGAAACCAGTATCCTGGAAACGCAGCACATAGTTGGCGCCCCAGACCGTCGTGTTCTTGTCACCGACGTTACCGCCAGTAGCATCGCCGCGAAGGTCGCGGATAGAAGCATCGCGACGCTGGTCGCCGTCCTCAAACATATTGAAGGTCTCAGGACGAACGGGACCAAAGCCCCAGCCACCTTCGAAACCGGCATCACCACCCAGACCGTTGGGCGAGATGTATGAAGGCAGGTTGGTACCACCGCTGTTCCATGCAGTACCCCAGTCCTTAGAGCCGGGAACGAGGTTGGCCTCGAAGATCGACTCGCTGCCGAACTCACCCGTCTGCAGCCACATGCCTGCATAGTCGGATACCAAGGCGTATTTGCCACTCTTGATAATAGCTGCCAGGCCCTTGGCCGCCTCCTGGTACTTAGTCTGATCCTTCTGATACATCACGGCACGGGCCTTCAGCATATAGGCAGCTGCCAGACTGGCACGACCGTTGTTCTTACCGTCGTTGGTGTTCATCTCGGCATCGGTGAAGTTCTCGATAGAGCCGTCCACATCCTTGATAATCTGGGCATAGACCTCATCCGGGGTCAGCTGACGGCATACGTATGGAGGCTGGAAGAGATCCTCCTGGAAAGGCACTGAGCCAAAGCTGCGCCACAGCATATAGAGATAGTAGGCACGCAGGAAAAGGCCCTCGGCCTTATACTTCTTGATGAGTGCCACCTCTGCGGGGTTGTCGGTAGTAGCCGTAGCCACCAGGCCGAGGGCACTGTTCACGCGGGTAATACCAGAGGTATAGATGTTCCATGTACCGCTAAGGGTGAGGTTACCGCTCGTGTTGAACATCGATACAGCCAGGTTCATACCGTTCATGCCGTCGTTGGCATCGCCGCCGCCCTTCCAGATATCATCCGACTGGATGTCGCCGATGTAGGCAGAAGACTCGTAAGAGCCGTTGGCATAAGAGTCGAAACCAAGTATCTGGTAGGAGGCTGCCAGACCAGAGTTGATGTTCAGCGGGTCACCGGCAGCACCGGCAGCACCCTGAGTGGTCGGCTCCGGCTCCAGGAAGTCATCACTGCAAGAAGTGAGCACCATGCCAGAAGACAAGACCGCTACTGCAATATATAATTTAAGATCTTTCATTGTCGTATATATTTATGTGATTAGAATGTAACGTTAGCACCGACGGTAATGGTACGTGCCTGCGGGTAGATACCCTTATCGACACCCAGTGTGGTATAGCCGCCGGAAGCAAGCTCGGGATCGAAGCCCTCGTAGCCGGTGAATGTGAAGAGATTCTCAGCACCGACATAGACGCGCAGGCGCTGGATGGAGGCGAGACGTGTCAGCTTGGCAGGAAGCGTATAGCCAATCTGGGCATTCTTCAGACGGAGATACGAACCGTTGTGGATATAGATATCCGACGATTTCCAGTTACCATTGGGGTTAGCCGATGTCATGCGGGGAATAGAGTTGGATGTTCCCTCGCCGTGCCAGCGATCCATGATCCAGGAAGGACGGTTCATGGCGGGCACGTCACCACGCTGGGCAAAGTCGAACACATCGTTGCCGATAGTTCCCTGCCAGGAAAGGCTCAGGTCGAAGCCCATCCACTCTGCACCCATCGAGAAACCGAAGGTCCAGTCGGGCATACCCTTACCAATCTTCGTACGGTCTTCATCGGTGATTCTGCCGTCGCCGTTGTAGTCCACGAAACGCACGTCACCAGGCTTTGCCGAGGGCTGCAGCTTTTCGCCCTGAGCGTTTACATAGCTGTCCACTTCCTGCTGGTTCTGGAAAAGGCCATTGGTCTTGTAGCCATAGAAATACGGCCAGACCTCACCGTTCTTAGCGTGGACATAGTCACCTACGCCAGAGGCACCGGCACTCTCATAGTTCTGCTCACCAGAGGCATTGCCAAGCTCGATCAGCTTGTTCTTTGCAAAAGAGGCATTGGCATTGAACCAGTAAGAGAAGTCCTTGATGCTATCCTTCCAGCCAAGCTCAAACTCAAGACCCCAGTTCTCCATCGTTCCGAGGTTTCCGTAAGGCTTCGACTGTCCGATGTAAGTCGGTACGTTCAACTCGAAGAGCATGTCGGTGGTCTTCTTATAGTAGTAGTCGAAGCCGAAGCTCAGGCGATTGCTCAAGAAGCGCATGTCAAGACCAATGTCGGTCTGCGTAGAGGTCTCCCACTTGATATCGGGGTTGGCAGCACGTGCAGGTGATGTACCATAGACCATCGTACCGGCCTCGACACCTGGCTGTGTAGGATCAGGATTCACGGTGTAGCTACCGCCGAAATAGTAGTTCTGACCGCCATTCATCAGTGCACGGTATGTGAAGTCAGGAATAGACTCGTTACCGTTCTGACCCCAAGAGAAACGCACCTTCAGCACATCCCACCAGCTGGGCTTTACCTTTTCGAGATACGGCTCGTTCCAAACGTTCCAACCGAGAGAGAATGAAGGGAAGGTACCCCACTTGTGGTTCGGACCGAAGTGAGAGCTACCGTCACGGCGCATCGTGAACTGGAGCATGTAGCGCTCTGCATAGTTATAGTCGATACGTCCGAAGTAAGAAGCCAATGAAGTATGGGTCACACCACCGTTTCCGCCCCATACAGAAGACTCTGTCTCAGGCGCAATGGCAGAATCGATGTGCGCGTGGATAGGATTGTGGTCGAAGAGCTGTGAGTCGCTACCGCCAAGGTTGCGCGACTGATAGCGGGAAGCAGACTGTCCGAGCACGATGTTCAGATTGTGTACCTCTGCGAAGGTCTTGCTGTAGGTGAAATAGTTCTCCGACTGCCAGCGCAGACCGCGGTTCATCTGACTATTCACATAACTCTGATCCGTGTGGGTCATCGTGCCGAGGAAATCCTCATAGCCATAACCGTCAACACCCCAGAAAGCGAGGTCGATACCAAAACTCGTGCGGAACTTCAGGCCCGGCAAGATGTCGAGCTCTGCATAGAATGAGCCTACGAGCTTATCAGAATTGTTCTTACTTGCATTTGGACGGTTCAGCTGAGCCAGCGGATTGGTCAGTTCCTGGAATCCCGAGGGAGGCAGCGAGAACACGCGCCCGTCCTTTGTCACTGCGTTAGGATGCTCTGCGAGAATCTGGGCTGCCTCTGCGTCGGTGGCATAAGGAGCTACCAGCGGAGAGAATGTGATGGCACTGCCCAGCACTGAGCCGTACTCAGAGTTGGTCTCGATACCTGTAGAAGTGTCGCGGGTATAACCGAGGTTCACACCCACCTTCAACTGATTCAGGAAATTGCGGCTCTTCTCCTCGAATACCGTATAGACAGAGTTGCTGCGTGCAGTGAGGCGCTCGTAGTTCGAACGGCCATAGTCACCGCCGACGATACCCTGCTGCTTGAAATAGCCGACAGAGAGGAAATAGGTCATCTTGTCGTTACCGCCATTGATGCTCAGCTGATGCTGCATCACGGGTGCATCGTAGTTGAACACCTCGTCCTGCCAGTCCGTGTCCGGGCCGCTGTAACTATTAATGTAGTCGGCAGAATAACGTGGTGCATTGCCGTCGTTTACCTGAGCCTCGTTCATGATCGTCATATACTCCTTGGCATTCAGCACGGCCTTCTTCTTCCAGGGGTTCTGCCAGCCGTAGCTGAAGTCGTAGCTGACGTTTGTCTTGCCAGCCTTACCAGACTTCGTGGTAACCAGCACCACGCCGTTGGCAGCACGCGAACCGTAGATGGCTGCAGAGGCTGCATCCTTCAGGATTTCCACAGACTCAATATCCGTCGGGTTCAGATAGTTGATACCGCCGCCGACAGGCATACCATCGACAATGTACAGAGGCTCGGAGCTGTTCACCGAACCGATACCGCGTATGCGTACCTTAGAGTCAGAGTTAGGCTGACCGGAAGACTGCGTGATCTGCACACCGCTGACCTTACCCTTCAGCGCGTCCTCGATACGTGAGGGCTTCATCAGGTTCAGGTCGTCACCGTTCACCTTGGAGATGGCGGCGGTCACCACGCTCTTCTTCTGAACACCATAGCCGACAACCACCACATCGTTCAACATCTGAGCGTCTTCCCTCAGCGTGACGGTCATCTGGTTGCGAGCCTTCACCTCCTGGCTCTGGTAGCCGACATAAGACACAACCAGCGTCGTGCCCTCTGCCACCTTCATCGCGAACTGACCGTCGATGTTTGTGATGGTCGCGTTCTGAGGCTTAGACTTTTCGAGCACGGTGGCCCCAATCACCGGCTCCCCGTTCTCGTCGATCACAGTACCCAAGACTCCTGTGAACTCTTGGGCGAATGATGCCATAGACACCATGAGTGCCAACAACATCGTCATTAACCTGCTTTTTTTCATACGTTTTTTTTATTATGTTAATATTATAAGTTAGAATGATACCTGCATTTAGGTTTCTGGTGCAAAATTATGGAAAAAAGCAATACGAAAAATTTAGTGAGACAAAAAAGTGGATTTATGGAACCGTTCAAATCCACAAAACGGCTGATTATCAATAATATAAAACGTCCACCCTTCCGAAAAAAGGTGGACGTGATATAAATGTGTAGAAACTACAATTGTAAAGATAGCGGAAGCAAATCCGCGTTATTTTACTTGCTCTCCGGCTCAATCATCTTCCATATTCCGGCAGCGCAGGCAGCACCCACGAACGGACCGACGATGAAGATCCAAAGGTTGGCCAAAGCCGTACCGCCCTGGAAGATGGCAGGAGCAATCGAACGGGCGGGGTTCACAGAAGTACCAGTGTAACGGATACAAACCAGGTGAACCAAAATCAGGCTCAGACCGATAGCCAGACCAGCAAAGTTGTTGGTAGCGCCATTGGTCTTGGCTGTAGCACCAAGAACCACGAGTACGAACACACAGGTAAAGATAATCTCAGCCAGCAGTCCGCCCAGCATGGGCACGTTGGCCTGCAGGTCGTTAGCACCCGTACCCTCCAGACCAGGAACGTTCTCGGTCAGGATAAAGAGCAGCAGGCTACCGATGAAGGCACCGATGACCTGGAAAAGCATATACATCCCACAGTCTTTGGCATCAATACGCCCTGTGAGGAAACAACCCAGCGTGATAGCGGGATTGATGTGGCAACCACTGATACCGCCGATGGTGTAGGCCATAGCCACTACTGCCAATCCGAAAGCAAAGGCAGTACCCACCACAGCGGGGATATTGTTCACAGGATCACAACCCAGGCTGACAGCTACGCCGCAGCCCATCAATACGAGCACCATCGTGCCCACCATTTCTGCTAAATACTTTTTCATAATTGCAATTGCTTTTAATGTTAATGGTCTATTATTTCCGTATTTGGCGGCAAAGTTAAACAAAAAATGTCTAGGATACAAACATTTTACAATTTATTTTCCCAAAAAAAAGAGCAGGAGACCGCAGCTTACGCCTTAGTCTCCTGCTTATTACTTCTTATTTCGTCCTAACAGACCGAGTTATTTAAACCAATCAATGCTTGGTACACGAGTCTGCTCCGTCATCCAATCATGGTCAGCTCTCACAGCCACCATCTGAGGAATGGCACCAATCTCGGGGAACTTAACCTCTTTTGTTACATCCTGAGCTGTCGCACCCTTCACCAAGAAAGAGATATTATTCTCTGAAGGCTGCCAGTCTGAAGCGTCAAACTCACCATACACGGCATTCTTATCAATATTCGAGGTGTTGTACATTGTCTTCACATCAAGGCCCTGACCACTCTTAGACCATACCTGCTTACCGCCAATAACGATTGCGATGTCAAGTGTTCCACCAAGGGCACGAACGACACCTTTCGTCTCCACCTTACCGTCGCTCCAGGTCGTCTTTGTCAAGTCAACCACGCAGTCGTTGAAGTCAAAGTCACCCACACTACCAAGGTCTTCCATCATATAGCGCTTAGCTTCAGTCTTGACGATCTCAGGATCTTTCTTTGTTGCCTCTACCCACCAGATCATATCCTCGTATTTGTCATCACGATTGCAATCAAAGCACCAGAATGTATTTCCTTTTACCACCACCTCTTTGAAGTACTCAAGTTTATAATCAGAAGCCTTCACAGGAGCACCTTGCCTATTTGTCAGAGCCTCTGTATAAGACTGAGCAATAACAAACCAGAATGCATCCTTAGGAAGCTGGGTCAGATCCATATAACGGGGATGATCCATGTAGAGTGTTCCTATATTCCAATCCAACTTAGGATTAGTCTGAGCTACCCACCAGTTCTTCTCTGCATCTAGATGCAAACCAACTCGCATATATTTTTTCGTATTGTCGCAAGGACTTGTTGCAAAGACTCTGAACAGGATATTGCTATACTGATCGATGTTCCATTTCTGGGCATCTGTATTAGCTACAGCAGTTTTGATGTCCTTCAAATCATTATCATAGATGGTTTCCAGGGCATTCTGGTTCAATTTGTTCTCATTCTTGGAGTCCTTCCATTCCCACTCAAAACCGTACTCGCCATCTTTAAACTGTTCAATCCGAATAGGGGCGTCATCAGCATCACCACGTGTACTAGCCTTTGTGGTGGCTGTAAAGTCCCAGCTCTGAGTCTCTGATACAGGGCCAAAGGCCTCTACAAACTGCTGTTCATAGCTCTTCACGGTGTTCTGATTGACAACATTTGCATCATACATGTCACTTTTGCTACATGAAGTGAACATCATAGTTCCTGCCAATGCTACCATAACGGCAGCAGCGCTCACATTTTTTTTCATTTCTATAAAGTTTATTATTTAATTAATTTAAATTTTTGCAAATTTGATGCAAAATTACTCATTTCCCCTTAACCCACCAAATATATTACCCAACATTTCTCAAAAAGGCCCAATTATTAATTTATATTAAGGTTTCCCTGATGATGGCCCTCCAAAAAGGCTTGCTTTAGCCAATTAAATGCAAAAATAGAAGCTTTTCTATCGTCGATTCAGAAAAACTTCGTACTTTTGCAGTGAATATGCAACAGACGAATCCATACCTCAAGCAATTCCCCGAATTAATGAAGGGGAAAAAGATAATTTACGTCCACGGCTTCGGCTCGTCAGGACAGTCTGGCACCGTCACTCGTATCCGAGAGGTGCTTCCCAACGCCACCGTCATCGCTCCCGATCTCCCCATCCATCCCGAAGAGGCCATGGCGCTCCTCAGGCAACTCTGCCAACAGGAACAGCCCGACCTCGTCATCGGCACTTCGATGGGAGGCATGTATACCGAGATGCTCTATGGCTACGACCGCATCCTCGTCAATCCTGCCCTCCAGATGGGCGACACGATGAAGGAACATGGCATGATCGGCAACCAGCACTTTTCTAATCCTCGCCTCGACGGCGTACAGGAGTTCATCGTCACCAAAGCCCTCGTCAAGGAATACAAGGAAATGACTGATCACTGCTTCGAAGGTATTAATAATAAGGAACAGGCGCGCGTATGGGGACTCTTCGGCGATGAGGACACTACCGTCAATACCTACGACCTCTTTCACGTCCACTACCCTACCGCCATCCGCTTTCATGGCGAGCACCGCATGAACGACAACTCCTTCATGCATGCCGTCGTCCCGGTTATCCGCTGGATCGACGATCGCCAGGAGGGTCGAGAGCGTCCCATCATCTATATTGATGTCAACACCCTCGCCGACAAGTTCCAGAAGCCGAACAGTTCAGCCCAGAAGACCATCCGCACGCTGCTCGAGACCTA
>ODAI010695249.1_pt1 | contig 13805 bp, 15 predicted proteins | sample 1539321 | NCBI WGS metagenome assembly ODAI01 (sample SAMN02144231, study PRJEB22623) | gut metagenome | biome: sheep rumen | host: Ovis aries | place: New Zealand
CAAGTCCTTCAGGTATCTTATTTTTTATTTCACCAAACCCCATATCATCTTTCCGCGCGCATGGGATTATTCAAAAAATCCTCATATGCAAGCTTAATACCTTCTTCAAGTTCAGTGTGATACTTCCATCCGAGTTTTTCGGCTTTTGAAACATCAAGAAGCTTTCTGGGGGTTCCGTTAGGCTTGGAAGTATCCCAGACTATTTTTCCTTCATAACCCACTGTCTTTGCCACAAGCTCTGAGAGTTCCTTTATGGTGATCTCTTTTCCGGTTCCCGCATTTACCGTTTCGTTTCCGGAATAATTATTCATGAGAAAAACACAAAGCTCCGCAAGATCGTCAACATACAAAAATTCTCTTAAGGGTGAACCGTCTCCCCAGCATACAACCTCCGGGGCACCGCTTTCCTTTGCCTCATGGAATTTTCTGATAAGTGCAGGCATTACATGTGAATGCTCGGGATGATAATTATCGTTTGGTCCGTACAGATTTGTAGGCATAACGGAAATATAATCAGTTCCGCACTGTCTGTTTAAATACTCACAATACTTAAGACCCGATATCTTTGCCAGGGCATAAGCTTCATTGGTCTTTTCAAGTTCGGAAGTAAGGAGGCAGGATTCTTTCATGGGCTGCGGAGCCATCCTGGGGTATATACATGAAGAACCCAAAAACTCGAGTTTCTTAACACCGTTTTTATATGCCGCATTGATAACATTCATCTCAAGCATCATGTTATCATACATAAAATCGGCAAGAGCCTCGGAATTGGCAACGATACCGCCAACCTTTGCGGCAGCAAGAAAGACATACTCAGGCTTTTCCTTCTCAAAAAAGCTTCTGACTGCAGCCTGATCACAAAGATCAAGTTCAGAATGAGTCTTAAGGATAAAATTCTCATATCCCTGTTTTTTTAATTCACGCAATATGGCACTTCCAACCATTCCTTTGTGTCCCGCAACATATATCCTGCTGTTTTTTTCCATGATCTGATTACTCCGTTTTATTTCCGGCATCAGCTTTTCAAACTTGCCTGCCGGCATGATACAAGTTAAAATATAAACATATAGATTATACCACAATCTGTGTTATTTCAGATAAGGACGGATTCTTTTAAATGATAGAACCGGTATCAAGGATACAATCATACGGTGCTCCGAAAGTGAGCCCTGCAGGTACAAAGGCAGGTTCCTCCGGTGATGAAAAACCCTTCAGCATGGACCAGGCGCTTGCGGAAGAATCCGCAAGGGAGGAAGGGGTATATTATGAGCGCTCAAATCCCGAGCAGGCTAAGAATGAAAAAAAGGAGCCTGTTAAGAAGGAATCTGACGAGATATTTGAAAAGCCCGGAGCGGATGCTCCTCTTGGGGCAATAGATACGAAAAACCTGGTCAAGGGCCTTGGAAATCTTCTTAAAGATCTCTGGCAGAAGGCTTTAAAGATCTTCGAAAATATCTGGGAAAGCAAACCCCTTACAGACAGCGGTGAAGAAAAAGGATCAGACGAAAAGACTTCAGAAGGAAGCGAAAAGGCGAAAGGACCGGATGACCTCCACAGGGAAGATTCATTAAACTATTACAGGTCAAAGCTTTCAGAAAATGATCCTGATATTGAACAAGATCCTTCGGCTACTACAGACTCTTCCCTTCCGAATGATGATTTTGACAAAAACATAGAAATGCTGGATCATATAAAGCCCTTTGAGGACAAGGCCATAAAAGACGCACTTATGAGCGGTGATGATGAAAGATTCGAAAGAATAATCACAAGGGACGGCTCAAGACATCCGGCAATATCATCAACACTTCTTACACAGTATGATTCAAAGGGACAGATAAAACAGATAGACCCTTCAGAAGAAAACCTGATCCTTCGGGGAACAAACAGAACAAACAGAAGCTGAAGGTAAAAAATAAGATCAGTTAAAAGAAAAGAATACACATGAACAAAATACATAATGCAGGGAACAAAAAAGGGGACGGATTTAAAATTCGTCCCCTGATTTTTTATTTCTTTTACTTAAAATATGACCCTGAAAGGAGATCAGCAATATGATCAGCCGTTCATCTGCTTTGCAACTTCAGCAGCAAAGTCTTCGTTCTTCTTTTCCATGCCTTCACCGGTCTCAAAACGGATGATCTTCGCAACCTTAAGATCAGCTGATACGCTCTTAAGATAAGCGCCTACGTTCTGCTTTCCGTCTTCAGCCTTAACGTATACCTGCTCAAGAAGAGTTGACTCCTTGATCTGCTTGGAGATACGTCCCTGTACAAGTCCGTTGAAGATCTTGTCTCCTGCGATATTAGCTTTGTCTTCCATTGCAAGTCCTGCAAGAGTAGCCTTTGCTGCATCTGAAAGGAAGTTGAAAAGGAACTTATTGTTCTTCTCAGCCTCATATGCCTTAAGATCTTCCTCGCTCCAAAGTTTCTCATTAACTGCCTTGTCAAGGAGCTTCTGAAGAATAGGCTTGGGAAGTGTTGCGGGATCGTTAAGAGCGGAATCAAGAGTGATCTCTTCAATCTTCTTCATCTCATCTGCTGAGATGTCATCCCTGCTGATGTACTGAGGGCTCATGGATGCAACCTGAAGAGCTACATTCCTGAGAGCTTCCTTAGCTGCATCATTAACATCTGCAGTCTCACCAACAACGATAACGCCGATCTTTCCGCCGCCGTGAACGTAAGTAGCTACGCATCCGTTATCAGCAGCAACCTTCTCAAAACGTCTGATGGAGATCTTCTCTCCGATGGTAGCTGTCATTTCAACCTGTACATCATTAACAGTCTTGGATGAATCCTTAACCCAGGCCTCAGCCATAAATGAATCGAGATCTGAAGCATTAGAATTAAGAGCCTGCTCTGCAACATCCTTAACAAAGTTCTGGAACTTCTCATTCTTTGCAACAAAGTCAGTCTCAGAGTTAACTTCAACGATAGCTGCTTTCTTATCTCCCTCTGTAGCGATGCAGCAGATTCCTTCAGCTGCGATACGGCTTGCCTTCTTAACAGCCTTAGCCTGTCCGTTCTTCTTAAGGAATTCGAGAGCGGCGTCCATATCGCCATTTGTCTCGTTAAGAGCCTTCTTACAATCCATCATTCCTGCGCCGCTCTTCTCGCGCAGTTCTTTTACCATAGAAGCACTGATATCTGCCATTATTAATCTCCTTATAATTCAAAAATCATTCACTCGGGACAGTGTACTTTGGTCAAGCTTCTGCAGGAGCTTCTTCTTCAGCACTGTCGCTGGTTCCCTGGCTTGCCTCGATAACCGCATCAGCCATGGCACCTACAATAAGCTTTACTGCACGGATAGCATCATCATTTCCGGGAATGATATAATCAAGCTCGTCGGGATCGCAGTTGGTATCACCGATTCCGATAAGGGTGATTCCAAGAGCTCTTGCTTCCTGAACGCAAATGTTCTCTTTCTTGGGATCTACGATGAAGATAGCATCGGGGATTCTCTTCATATCCTTGATTCCGCCGAGGTTCTTCTCAAGCTTATCCCATTCCTTCTTAAGTCCGATAACTTCCTTCTTGGGAAGAACATCAAATGTTCCGTCCTCGCTCATAGCCTCGATCTTACGAAGTCTTGCAATACGGGACTGGATGGTACGGAAGTTTGTAAGCATACCGCCGAGCCATCTCTCATTTACATAATACATTCCGCAACGCTCAGCTTCGGTCTTAACTGCTTCCTGAGCCTGCTTCTTGGTTCCTACGAAAAGGATTGTGCCGCCCTGGGCTACGATCTCACTGACTGCCTTGTAAGCTTCATCAAGCTTTACAACGCTCTTCTGAAGGTCAATGATATGGATGCCGCCGCGCTCTGTGAAGATGTAGGGAGCCATTTTAGGGTTCCAACGTCTGGTCTGATGACCAAAATGCACACCGGCTTCGAGAAGTTGTTTCATAGAAATTACGCTCATTATAAATCCTCCTTTTTGTTAAGCTTCCGATGGTTTTTTAATGGACAATGGCGTAAAATCCAAACTCCTTAGAGGACCTTAACGGACAAAGCCGTAACCGGCACACCTCCCGGGATAAAACCACCGTGTTTAGTGTTATCTGCGGGTATATACCCACAACCTACGAAATATTATCATAAAAAGGGCTATATGGCAAGAAAAAACGAATAATTTAAGATAAAAAAGATCAGCTATTGGTAATGATCCTTGCAATCGTATTGTAATCGGAGCCTTTTTCAATGGCAAAAGATCCTACACTGATGCGGTTTGCATAGCCATTTTGGACCAGATATCTGTCAAAATCCTTAGCATCATCCACAAGACCTATTGACTGGGCTCTTGATGCAACAACATCGGAGCTGTTGCCCCTGTAAACCTCTAAAACCAGTTTACCCGAATCATTTTGAGGTTCTGTTGTCTGGGCGGGTTTTTCTTCCGGCTTTTCTACAGGAGTTTCCTCAGGCTTATCTTCGGTTTTCTCTTCAGGCTTTTCCTCGGGTTTTTCCTCGGGTTTTACTTCCTGTACTTCCTCCGGCTTTTCTTCAGTTATCTCCGAAGGAGTCTCTTCAGGCTTATCTGAAGGAGTTTCATCAGGCTTTACCTCAGTAACAGGTTCCGGGGAAGTTGCAGTATCACTGCTTATTTCCTGATCGTCCACTATTACCTTGATACCTGCAGGGTTATCAATTTCGGTAACACTGACTTCTGAAGCAGCAGATTCTGCGGCTTCACTCAGACTTAAATTACCGGGATCGATCATGCCAAGGGCAAGTGCTCTTGAAACTATCTCACTGTCGGAGATCTCAGCCGGTGTATTTATCCTTGAGATAATCAGAATAAGAGCACATACAAGTATGCCAACACCTATTCCTCTCATATAATATTTCATTCTTTTGCTCATAATCTAAACCTAACAGATATTAAAAGATCATTTATTGTGAAGTCCGAGAATTAGAGACACCTCTCCCACTCCCATCTTAAGCTGTTTTGCAATGTCAACTTCACTCATGCCGGATTCGGCAAGTTCAATTACTTCTTTATTGAGTTTTTCCTGGGGGCCTTCTATTTTTTTCTCAGGTTCCCGGCCTTCCTTTGCCGCTTCTTTTTTCTCGGCTTCATTGGCATCATTAACTGCAAGTTCGGCCCAGTTAAGAGTCCTTACAGCCTTCTCCTGGGTATCAGGGGGCACACTCTGGACAGTGGCAATAGCTTCATCAAGAGCAAGCTCCGTAAAAAAGTTCCTGGCCTTAAGTGAAGTATGTTTTACCGGCTCTGAAATATCTTCAAAAGGGATCTCGGGTTCTTCCGTTTTAGGTGCCGACTTAACAGGCTCAGGCTCACGGACGGGTTTGGCAGGTGCTGATGCTGCTTTGACAGGTTTTTTCTCAGAAAGAGTTTCCGCCGCCTTTACAAGTTCCTCCGTTTTCTTTGCAAGTTCATCGGAAGTCTTTGAAGCCTTTTCAGATGCTTCGTCTGCAAGTTTTATTGTTTCGTTGAGCCCTGACTGCTTATCATTTAACATATCATAAAGAAACATTACTTCTTTATGATTTTTATTGATCTCATCAAGCACAGTATCAGAGTACTCATTGACCGCCATTATCTTTTCGTTTGAGATCCTCTCAAGAGTCCGTTCTGTTTTTTCTTCGGCATAACCTACCGCTTCATCCACAACGTCTTCAACATGTTTTCTCATGTTATCCGACTCTTCATCTATGCTTTTTTTAACTTCATCCTTAACAAGGGTGCTTATATCAGCGTCGATATCATCCTTTGCCGGTATAAAAAAACTTGCCGCTATGAGAAGTGCGCCCGCGGCAAGCAGGAGAATCTCTAAGATACTCATTTGTGGTGTCCTTTCAGATTTTTATATCAAATGAAGACGAAGACCCTTTGACCACAACCTTATCAGAGCCTTCTCCTTCCTTCTTCTTTCTGCGGCTTCCTCCGTCGCCGGCATATCCGGACGATCCGTGTCCGTTATCGTCAGCCCTCATCTCAGTCTTATCGGCCTGAGATATCTGATTCTGGGACTGGTCCGCCTTCTTTTCCGTCTCATCAAGAGCCTGACTCTGGACAAGCGAAGAATGCATATCCTCGTTATGCTTAAATGATGCGTAATCAATTGACGCCGGTATCTGCGCTATCTCTATTCCTGCCATTTTTTATACCTCAGATGGGTACCATCTTAACATCGCCGTCCTGACGGATAAATCTGCAATATTTATAACTGTCCTTGATAGTCATTGAAACATCGCCGATGATTATGAGAGTTCCGGGATAAACCTCACCGGTAACGATGATCTCCGATTTTTTATTGGGATCGAATATTGCGGAAAGCTCCTGCATTCTGGCATTTTTCTCGGTAAGCTGAACCTTCATGCGTTCAAGGTTTTCCGCGGTCTTTTTTACGTAATCCAGCTGGTCAGCGGTCATTCTGACGCCTTTTGCCTTTTTTTCCATAAAGTTCTGGATGATGGGCTGGGCATCTTTGATGGATTTGACCAGATCACCTATTTCTTTCTGTGTCCTGTTAAATTCGCTTTTCAGCTCGGGATTTGCACCCACCTCTATAACTGTTCTTGAACCCATTGTGGCACCCAGTGTCCTGGCTTCTATCTTTGAATCAGCCTGAACATGACCGCCTGTTATGAATCCGTGCTTACCGGTGACGGTGATCTCTGTTCCCGCAACGACTTCACTGTGCAGTATCGACTCGGTATTAACGTATCCGCCGGCTTTTACCTTGGAATTTTCAATGAACTTGGATATAACATTATTTCCGGCTTCAAGCTCACCTTTGCTCATTCCGTTTATGCCTCTTGCAAGGACTATGTTTCCGCCGGCAATTACCCTGGCACCTTCCACAACGCCGTAAACAATAACATCCCCGGTAGCCTTTACTTCGAAATTTGTGGCAATATTTCCGTTTACCTGGACGTTTCCCGTAAAATCAATATTACCTGTGGATGTATCCACATTTTCAACAGTGTAAACGTTGGATACGAACACAGATCCGTCCACCAGCTGGACCATTCCGTCTACTTCACTGAAAAGTTCAAGTCTGTTTTCAGAAAGCTTAAGGTTCTTACCGAAGTTATGACGGAGTTTTTTTACTTCCCTGGGTTTTACGGGATTTCCCTGTATGGTCATTCCGGGTTCACCGGGATCTTCGGGAGTGATCTTTGCGACCATATCTCCTTTTTTTATTGAATTAATGATACCGAGATGGAAATAGTCCACGGTACCGTCTTCATTCATCGCAGGCTTTGCATGGACATCGGTATTAAAAAAATACTCGATAGTGGCATCTGTTCCGTGCCTTGGCATCTTACCCTTAGCCACGATTATATCTGTACAATACAGTCCCGCACTTGCAAACAGTTTTCCGATAAGCTCAGTCTGGATCCCGAATTTGATCATACGGAAAGACATATCATTTATGAATTCAGCGGCAGTCATTCTCTCGCCGGTATCGGAAGCCGGTGTGAATCTTGCAACAGCCTTCATATTATCCTCGGAAATGGATAATGTATAATTTTCCCTTATGGCAGGACAGTCACCTGTTCCGAGACTAAGGACATTATCTTCCGAAGATTCGGCAGTCTCTTTTACCTTGGTAAGATCGTAAACTATATTATTCTGATCAAGGTAATTGATAAGTTCCTGAATTCTTACAGGTTCACCGCCATCCTTGGGAGCAAAGACGGACAAACCGAAACCTTCAGCAGTTTTAACTATCTTAAAAAAACCGTTTCTCATTCATACGCTCCTTAGGTCAGTTTTGAACAAGTATGTCCATGTAAGGACCCATTACAGCCCTCATCTTGCCAAGTGCTCTTGTATGTAACTGGGATATTCTGGATTCCGAAACCTCAAGGACTTCAGCAATCTCCTTGAGTGTCATCTCTTCGTAATAGTAGAAAGTGATGATCTGCTGTTCTTTTTCGGTTAATTTTGATAAAGCTTCAGAAAGTTTCTGAGTAAGTTCTTTTTTATCAAGATTTTCCTCAGGGCTTAAGAAATGTGTAGTAGTCTGGGAAGTGGGTGATGAAGCTACATCAGCACCGCTTTCCATAAACTCATCAAGACTGACAAGGCCTGTGACTTTCATCTGTCCCTGCCATTCTTAATATTCGTCTTCAGTAATACCAAGAGCCCGGGCAATCTCTTCGTCGGTTGCCGTACGCCCCTTTGTGCTTTCAATCTCGTGGATGACCGAATCTATTTTTTTCTGTCTCTGTCTGATGGTTCTCGGGATCCAGTCCATCTTGCGGATCTGGTCGAGTATCGAACCTCTGATCCTTAGGGATGCATATGTCTCAAACTTTACATCCTTAAGGTTATCGAATTTATCTATTGCATCTATAAGTCCGAAAATACCGTAGCTGCAAAGATCTTCAAATTCGACGTTATAACCAAGATACATGGAGAGACGTCCTGCGACAATCTTAACCAAAGGAGCATATTCCAGAATAAGCTTCTCTCTTATTTCAGGACTATGGCTCCCGGCGTAATCCGCAAGTAATTTTTTTCTAGAATTCTCATCCATAAATCAATTTCATGCGCTAGTGATGTCAGATCACTCTTCTCCACCGGTTTCACTCTCCGGATCTTTTGCAGAACCTATTATCTCACCGTCGGCATCCTTCTCAAGGACATCATCCTGAAGTTCCTCAGCCGGACGGTTTACTTTATCAAAATAATTAAGGACATAAACAATGATGCTTCCGATAAAGTAAAAAACAACAAAAACTATCAGCAAACTGACAAGCTTATATATGATGCTGCAATTTCTGATAAAAGTAATGATGACCGTTACAAGACCGGCAACAAGCATCAAAGTAAGAGGGAGCAGTTTTCTCTTCATCAGATACTCTTCTCCGTCTTCCCTACTGCTTTTATGACATACTCACCCGTCTCAGGATAAAAAATAACCGTACGACCGTAGTTAGCTCCTGTATCCTCGGCAAGAATGGGGATTCCGAGTTCCTTAAGCTTATTCTTAACAGCTTCAATATTACGCTCACCCACATTCATGCTGGCTCTGCCGGAAGTCGCAAACATTGTGGCGCCGCCTGCGATCTTGGCAACCATATTTCTCCTGTTACCGCCAAGCTTCTCCATCTGTCTTACCAGCTCAGTAACACCGGTATCCGCAAATTTGGCAATATTGGTCTGATTGGCTATAACGGAAGAATCGGGAAGCATTACATGTGCAAGCCCGCCTACTTTATTATTTTTATCTCTGATAGCAACGCCGACACAGGATCCGAGTCCCAGCGTAGTTATGCCATTGGGGGGAAGACACGTTTTCAGATCGGCCATTCCGACTTTAATGATCTCGCTCATTTAAATACTCCTTGGAACTGATTCAGAAAAACAAAAGTTAAACCGACAAACCGAGCGAAGTGAGAATCTTGGAATAAGATTCCATATCAGGAACAAGAACAAAATAACCGTCAATCTCAACTTCATCAAAAAACTTGGACTGAATCATGAGTATCTGGTCCCCGTAGATACCGAACTCAATGGCGGGAACCGAAAGTATCGCACCGGCCATATCAACTGTAAGTGCGGGAGGTGAAGGGTATATCTTAAGATTCGTAAGAGTAGAAAGCGAATTAAGATAAGCACCGGTAATGATATTTCCTACTTCCTGCATGGCAGAAAGCTCCATTTCTGTAAACTCCTCACCGGGATCACCCATACCCATCATAACCTTGTTAATAAGGCTCTTTGCACTCTTTCTCTCTACAAGGAAAAGCATGGATCCGGTTATATCGCCTTCAACACCCAGGAAAACACCGGCCATAATCTGCTCTTCACCGCCGATAGCGGCACCCACGTCGGAAAAGTTCAAAAGCTCTACCTGCGGAACACCCATATCTATCTTACATCCCATCATCTGGGAAAGAGCGGTCATGGCATTTCCTGCTCCGATATTACCTATCTCTTTTAATACATCATAATAATTTTGTGTTACATCATTAAGACTAAGATCGCCCATTTATAAACCCTCGTAAATTAAACGTACATCAGTTATCATCGAGACTGATGGTGGTAAGATCAAGGATGGAGATAAGCTGTTCCCCGTTCTGACCAACAGCGCTTACGAATCTTCTTGATTCAGGAGAAACATTATCTCCAACTGTGGATTCAATCTGGCTCTCTGTAAGCTTGATGACCTCTCTTACTTCATCAACGAGGATACCGACATTTCCTTCCTCTCCGATCTTAAGAATGATGATCCTTGTATCTCTTCCGATCTCATCATCGGAAAGTCCCATCTTGATCCTGAGGCTCATTACGGGAATAACTTCACCTCTCAGATTGATAACACCCTTAAGGTAAGAAGGAACCTTGGGGACTCTTGTTATCTGCTGCATACGAAGAATATTATCGATATAGTTTATATCAATACCAAAATTCTCATCACCGAGCCTGATGACAATATACTGATAAACCTGCTGTACGATCTTGGTCTCGTCACCGCTTGCCGGAAGATTTTTAAGATCATTACTTAATTCCATATTAACCTGCCTTTCTGCCATTAAAGGAGTGCGTTGGTATCAAGGATGAGAGCAACTTCGCCATCACCTAAGATCGTAGCACCGCTGATGAATTTGACCTGTTTGATATACTTTCCGAGAGATTTGATAACGATCTCCTGCTGTCCCTTAAGCTCGTCAACAACTATACCGGCCATCTTATCGCCTTTCTTGACGATAACAACGGTAAGATTTCCGTCTTCAACAGGGGAAGATTCGATCTCGATCAGCTCATTAAGTCTGATAAGAGGAAGAACCATTCCTCTGAGATTGATGACCTCCTTGTTCTCAACAAACTTGATCTCATTTTCCTGGATCGTCTCTATTGTCTCTATGGAGCCGAGAGAAATTGCATATTTTTCTCCGCCTACAACAACCATGAGAGTCTGGATGATGGCAAGGGTAAGAGGAAGTCTGATGGTCCATGTGGATCCTTCTCCAAGTACGGACTTAACACTTACTTCACCACTCAAAGCCTCGATCTTGGACTTTACAACGTCAAGACCTACACCTCTTCCGGATACATCGGTAATCTCCTTTGCTGTTGAAAAACCGGGATGGAACAAAAGGTTTATTGCATCCTTGTCAGCCATTGAAGCAGCCTGCTCGGGAGTTACGAGTCCTTTCTCAACAGCCTTATTCTTTACTGCTTCAACATCGATACCGTTACCGTCATCTCTAACTTCGATGATGACATTGTTACCTTCCTGGTATGCATCAAGATAAATAGATCCGACTTCTGGCTTGCCGCGTTCTGCTCTGATCTCTGCAGACTCGATACCGTGATCGGCGGAATTTCTGAGAAGGTGCATAAGAGGATCACCGATCTCATCAACAACCGTACGGTCAAGCTCTGTGTCTTCACCGGTCATGTACAGTTCCATCTTCTTGCCAAGCTTTTTGTTAAGATCTCTGATCATACGAGGGAACTTCTGAACGGTATTTTCAATTGAAACCATTCGAACCTTCATGACAGATTCATGAAGATTGGTGGTAACGCTCTCAAGATATTCGATCTCTTCATTGAAATCGGAATTATCACCGGATTCTGATTTGGTGGATGCGGCAACAAGGCTGTTCTTCGCAATGATAAGCTCGGAAACCAGATTCATGAGAGAGTCGAGTTTTTCGATATCGACTCTTATGGTTCTGTTAACAACAGGCTTACCGGGTTTCTTCTCTGCAGGCTTGCCTGCTGATGCAGGTGCGGGAGCCTGTGCGGGAGCAGATGCCTTCTGCTCCCGTGCTGCCTCTGCGGGAGCCGAAGTTTTGGCAGGTGCTGCTGCCTGCGCGGGAGCCTGCTCTTTATTCTCAAAGCTTTCCTCATCCTCAACATGAAGCTTGTCAACATCGATGGCATCACCTACCACCTTATCGATCTCGGAAACTTCGGAAGCTGCTTTGATAAGTTCGTCAAGAGGACAGTCAGCAAGAACGATAAGTGTGAAATCAAAATCAAACTTCTCGTCTTCAATATCCTGTGAACTGGGATCGGAAACGATTATCTCTCCGCCCTTTTCCTCAATGGCTTTAAGAACAAGGAATGCTCTTGCAGCCTTAAGGATACATGATTCCTTGACTGTTACGTTTATTCCGTAAATCTTCTTTCCTGCTTTGAATGCTTCTCCAAGTACATTTACCTGTGAATCATCAAGCTTGATCTTATTCCACTTATCGGAAACATCGCCGGCACCGCCTGAAGGAACTGCTTCACTTCCCTGTGCGGGAGCAGATTCAGCTTCAGAAGGAGCTTCTGCGGATTCGCCCTTCATATACTCATTGAGAAGCTTGATAAGAGGCTCATTATCATTGGTTCCTTCATCGGAGGAATTCTTGATATTGTCGGTATATTCCTGAAGTGCATCAAGGCACTGGAACAGGGTATCGATCATCTCGGGTCTTACCTTGATATTACCTGCTCTTACTTCAGAAAATACATTTTCCATATCATGGGTGAGATTCTGCATTCTCTTGTAACCCATGGTACCCGCCATTCCCTTGAGAGAGTGTGCGGCACGGAAAATCTCATTGATGGTGTCTGAATCCTCGGGGTTCTGCTCGAGGTTGAGTATCTGGGTATTCAGACTCTGCAAATGCTCGTTGGTCTCATCCAGAAATATCTCGAGATATTGACTGACATCCATATTGAATCCTCCATTCTGTCGCTTAAACGACAATTATTAACTTAATCCAATTCTCATTGAAATCTCTTCGGCCACTTTATTAAGACTTACAACCTGGTCGGAAAGCCCGGCGGTATAAACTGCCTTGGGCATACCGTATATAGTTGAAGTAGCTTCATCCTGTGAAATGACAAATGCCTTGCGTTTTGCTTTCAGATTCCTGATGCCTTCGGTTCCGTCGGCACCCATTCCCGTAAGTACGCAGCAAACGATGTGATCAAACCCGGTATTGATAAGTGATTCAAACATATAATTGGCACAGGGCTTGACTCCCTCTCTCATAGGCTCGTCGGTATAATGGATCATATACCTGTCACCTGTGGAACGGACAACATTCATATGCTTGCCGCCGGCAGATATATAAACATGTCCTTTTTCAAGTATCTGTCCTTCTGCCGCCTCACATACCGCAATCTTGGATGTGGAATTGAGTCGCTGTGCAAGTGTCTGGGTAAAACCCTTGGGCATATGCTGGACCAATACAACAGGTGCATCAAGATTTGCCGGAAGGAAGGGAATGACCGAAGCAAGAGCTTTGGGGCCTCCGGTGGAACATGCGATGGCAACTATCTTTGAGCCTGCGATCTTGCCGGCAGACTTTGAAAGGATACCGATAAAGTGCTGGGACTCGGTCTTTTTCTCCCTCTCCTTAGCTCTGTCTTCAAAAACAGGAAGTCTTGAGTGGGATACGCCCCTTAAAGTCCTGAGAAAGATCTTGGGAAAATCGCCTTCTCTGCAGGAATTTGCCTGATCGGGTTTGTGAACAAAATCAAGAGCTCCCAGGTCAAGAGCATCCATGGTTGTCTGGGCACCCTCGAGAGTATCGGTGGAAGCCATCATCACCCTCTGGGGAAGATTTTCCTTCCTGAGTTCGGATAAAAACTGAAGTCCGTTCATCTTGGGCATGTTGACATCAAGGACTATGGCATCATACTGATTCTTTTTGACAAGCTCCAGAGCCTCTAATCCGTTGATCGCCCTGCCGGCAACCTCAAAACCCTCATCAGAGTTGATTATATCACAAAGAACTCTTCTCATGAGTGCAGAGTCGTCAACTACTAATATTTTTTTCTTCATTTCAGATCCTCGTAAGTACAAATTTGA
>ODAI011151324.1_pt1 | contig 13805 bp, 9 predicted proteins | sample 1539321 | NCBI WGS metagenome assembly ODAI01 (sample SAMN02144231, study PRJEB22623) | gut metagenome | biome: sheep rumen | host: Ovis aries | place: New Zealand
AGGGTGTGATCGACTGCCCTGAGTTCCCGCTGAACGTATCCAGGTCAGCCCTTCAGAATGACGGATTCGTGAAGAAGCTGCGCGATTACATTTCCAAGAAGCTTGCGGACAAGCTGACCGGAATGTGCAAGACGGACCGTGAGAACTACGAAAAGTACTGGGATGACATCAGCCCATTCCTGAAGTATGGCTGCCTGAAGGACGAGAAGTTCTCCGACCGCCTGCAGGACTATATGCTGTTCAAGAACCTCGAAGGGAAGTATTTCACCCTGAAGGAGTACCTGGAGAAGATTTCGGGAAATGAATCCGCGAAGGCCGATGACACTGCTGCGGGAGAAAAGGCCGGGGATGCGGCAGGCGCTGCAGACGCACAAAAGCCGGATGCGGCCGGAAGCGCGGACGCAGACAAGCCGGAAGAAGCAGCAGGCGGCACGGAAGCGGACAAGCCGGATGAGGAGATCGACCTGACAGAGACGCCGGATGAGGAGGCTTCTGACGGGAAAGAGCAGAAGAAAACAACGATCTACTATGTAACGGATGAGTCGCAGCAGGGCCAGTATATCCGTATGTTCAAGGAGAACGGAATGGATGCGGTCATCCTGCATCACAACATCGATTCTCCGTACATGCAGCACATTGAGCAGAAGAGAGAGGATCTGAAGTTTGAAAGGATCGACGCGGATGTGACCGGATCCATGAAGACGGAGGAAGCGGATGAGGAGAAGCTGAAGGCAGACACAGAAGCGCTCTCCGAGCTGTTCAAGAAGGCCATCGGCAATGACAAGCTGACTGTCCAGGTGCAGAGCCTGAAGGATGAGAAGATCTCCTCCATGCTGACCATCCAGGAAGAGGGACGACGCATGCAGGATATGATGCGCATGTACAGCATGTCCGGTTCCGGAATGGACATGGATATGTTCGCGCCTGCTCAGACGCTGACGCTCAATGAGAACAACGCTTTGGTTCAGTATCTGCTCAGCCATAAGGATTCCGAGCATTCCGAACTGTTCGCGAAACAGCTCTATGATCTTGCCGCCCTTGCGAATGCGCCGCTGAAGCCGGAAGCTATGACCGCTTTCATCAGCCGGAGCAATGAGATCATGATGCTGCTGGCAAAATAAAATTAGATGAATCGGTACAGATGAAAAATGGCTGCCAGACAACTGGCAGCCGTTTTCTCTTTTTACAGAACCAGAATGATGCCGCCGTCGTTGGAATACATCGAAGTGCAGCCGCGGCCATTCTCCATGAAGTAGTGCTTCGCCTTGACACGTGACCTGATGGCGTCTAGCACCATCTGACCGCGTTCAGGATTGTTAACGTGGGATACAGCGATCTCGTTGTTCTGCATGTGTCCGGCGGATTCCGCCGCCATCTCGACCATCTTGACAAGGGCCTTGTTGATTCCGCGGGCCTGGCCGACCTGCTGGATCTCGCCGTCCGGCGTAGAGGAGCAGATAGGCTTGATCTTCAGCGCGGTTGCCACAAAAGCCTTAAAGTTCGACAGCCGTCCGTTCTTGCGCAGGGTATCCAGAGATTCCAGAACAAACCACGTTATCTGACTCTCTATGTATGTGTCAACCTTCTCAATGATCTCATCAAAGGAGAACCCTGCTTCCTCATATTCCGCAATCTTCCGGCCGATCAGCGTCTCACCGATGGAGGCGGATTTGGAATTGAAAACATGGATCTTTTTATCCGGATGCTCTTCCAGGGACATCATCCGTCCTGTCTGGGCACTGTTATAGGAACCGGACAAAGCGCCGGAAAGCGTTACCGCATAAAGATGGTCATAATCTTTGTCAAAGCATTCTTTATAAAACTGTGGAGAGGGACATGCGCTCTTCGGGCAATTGGGACTTTCCTTAACCCGCCGCAGGAACTCCTTCTGGTCGAATGTCTCGTCATCCACAAAATGATACTGATCCACATCCATTGTCAGAGGCGCCGAAATAAAATGCCCGGACGCCTTCATATCCTCGGTCAGTTCTCCGCAGCTGTCTATCACAACCAGATAACTCATACGATTCACCTCAACTTTGTTCGCGGAAAATGTTCAGAATTCATCATGTAGTTTTAAATACTACATTATACTATAGCATAGATAGAGCGGATTGAAAAGAAGAGAATTCGCAATTCTTACCGCACCCACAGGCTGGGTTACAAGTCATACCCTGGTCAGGTCACAGTTCACTGCCCGGCCGGTCAGTGAACAGCAACCTGGCCAGAGTGTGACTTGTAACCAGATCGGCCCGCGGGCAGGAGTGCGGCCTGGTACGTTGACAATCGTTTTTCAGAGCTTTATAGTGGTGAATAGAGTTACGATAAATAAAGACATGCAGGTAGGGGCGGAAGCGATGGTTGCATTCAAGATCACGGACACAAAAGATTTCATGACGAAGCTGCTTGCAGGAGAGACCTTTGATACGTTTCTTTTCTCGGAAGGCACCGTGACGACGTTCACTGCTTTTTCGATGGACGGGACATGGCACCCGGAGTATTTCGGGGAGGAGGAGCATACGCTGACATGGAAGCTGATGCGGCCATTTATTTACGCAATGATCAAAGGAAAGCATGCCCCGCTTCAGATGAGGATCGTGCTGAAGCTGGCCGATTACAATGTGGAGAATCTCCTGAAAAAGGCGGATCTTCCTTTGACAAAGGAACAGGTGGACGGCCTTTTTTTGAATCTGTCCTATGCAAAAGAATCCGTGACCGCTACGACGGGAACTTCGCTGAAGATTTTTTCGCTGGATCGTTCCCTGGACCGGGTGTGGGATGATATGGTACGGAGATTCTTCCTCAGCCGGAAGATCGAGACGACGGAAGGGTGACCGGTACATATAGCATTGTCCGGTGGCGGCAGTACCATGAACGCAGGCATGTATCGCAGGTATGATAATGCAGATCAGGTAAAGCACATAAGAAAAGTCACGTAAGATAAGTTACGTAAGAAAAGGCACGTAGGAAAAGTCACGTAAGAAAAGGCACCTAAGATAAAATGTGCAAGACAAAGCCCCGGATCTGCTGGATCCGGGGCTTTTCCTCTTTTACTGACCGTTTTTACGGAACGTTACGTTCCTATGCAGTTTGCAGTCCGGCAAGATAATCCTCAAGTGCCGAGCTGTCGATCGTGTAAGATACAACCTGCACATTTGCCGGATTGACAGAAGGAGCGCGGAACGCCTGGAACAGCGATATACCGATCCAGATAACGACAGCGATGCCGATGGCGATCAGGATCGCCTGGGTAATGATCCAGTTGCGCTTCTCCTTCGCCATGATCTTCTTGACGTTCCGTTTCTGCTCTTTATACCGGTCAACCTTCGCCTGACTCATCTTGTTTTCAGCTCCATTTCCAGTGTTAGCATACACTCAAATTCTTGTGTCTGTATAGAACACTTGCTTACTATACCACACAACGGGAAGCGGTGCAATGCCCTGTCAGCGGGCGCCCACAGGCCGGCCCGCTGGCGGGGTGTGACTTGCTGCGCCAGGTTATTTTCCTTTGGAAGCTCCCTGCATCTCACTGACCATGCCGCTGATCTTGTCCGCGAAGTTGCTCTTGGCGGTCTCCTGCAGCTTCATGGCGCGTACCTTCAGCGGAAGGCCGAACAGGGTGATGAATCCGTCTGCGTCGTGGTGGTCATAGAGGTCGCCTGTGGTGAAGGACGCGAGAGACTCGTTGTAGAGAGAATACGGGCTGGTCGTCCCGTTCTTGATGATGTTGCCCTTATAAAGCCGGAACTTCACTTCCCCTGTGACAAACTGCTGGGTGGATTCCACGAATGCCTGGATGGCTTCCCGAAGCGGCGTGAACCACTTCCCCTCGTAAACCGTCTGGGCCATCTGGCTGGCGAGCCTTTTCTTGTATTCCATCGTTTCTCGGTCCAGACACAGCTCCTCGAGCTGGTCATGGGCTGCCATCAGGATGGTTCCGCCGGGAGTCTCATAGACACCGCGGCTCTTCATGCCGACGACGCGGTTTTCCACGATGTCGATGATGCCGATGCCGTTCTTTCCGCCGAGTGCATTCAGTGTGCGGATGATGTCAGAGACCTTCATCGACTTACCGTTGATGCTCTTCGGGACTCCCTTTTCAAATGTCATTGTAACGTCCGTCACTTCGTCCGGCGCCTTCTGAGGCGTGACGGAAAGAACCAGGAGAGAGTCGTAGTTCGGGGCAAGAGAAGGATCCTCGAGCTCCAGTCCTTCATGGCTGATGTGCCAGAGGTTGCGGTCACGGGAATAACCTTTTCCCATGGAAAACGGGAGGTTGATCCCATGCTGTTTGCAGTATTCGATCTCATCTTCACGGCTCTGAAGTGTCCATACGTCGGTCATGCGCCATGGGGCGATAACCTTCAGGTCAGGGGCAAGCGCCTTGATCCCGAGCTCAAAACGGATCTGGTCATTGCCCTTGCCGGTTGCTCCGTGGCAGACTGCAACCGCATTCTCCTTGCGCGCGATCTCGACCAGCTTTTTGGCGATGGCAGGGCGGGCCATGGAGGTGCCGAGCAGATATGCATGCTCATAGACCGCTCCGGCCTTGACGCAGGGCATCACAAAATCATCGCAGAATTCATCCACGATATCTTCGATATATAATTTGGAAGCGCCGCTGGAAAGAGCACGCTCTTCCAGGCCGTCGAGTTCTTCCTCCTGGCCGCAGTCCACGCAGCAGCATACAACATCATAATTAAAATTCTCTTTCAGCCATGGAATCATTGCAGTGGTGTCCAGGCCGCCGGAATAAGCAAGGATTACCTTTTCCTTTTCCATCATGGATTTCCCCTCTTTCAAAATATTATTGGATGATGCCGTTAATATAGCGCGGTGAGAATAAATATGCAAGCAAAAAATCATGAATAAAGAAATGAATCCTGCATAAATGTATAATATGCATTGAAAATGAATATGAATTCAGAAATAATGCAGATTCAGCCTTTACTTTATGATGTTTGTGGGTTAAGATTGACGGCGACAGCCGTAGTCTGGTTTCGGACAGGAAGGACAGTGTTTGAAAGAGTTATGATAAAAGCAGGAATCATCGGATCTACAGGTTATGCAGGCGCAGAACTGGTGCGGCTTTTGCTGCAGCATCCCCAGGCGGAGATTGTCTGGTATGGATCCAGGAGCTATGTGGATCAGAATTACGCGGATATCTACCGGAATATGTTTGAGCTGGTGGATGAGAAATGCATGAATGATGATATGGACGAGCTTGCGAAAAGGGCGGATGTCATCTTCACAGCGACCCCGCAGGGCTTGTGTGCGTCCCTGGTCAGTGAAGAGATCCTCTCCCATGCGAAGGTGATCGACCTGAGCGCGGATTTCAGGCTCAAGTGCGTGACGGTCTATGAGAAGTGGTACCACCGTACCCATGAAGCGCCGAAGTATATTCCGGAAGCGGTATACGGGCTTTGCGAGATCAACCGCAGCAGGATCCCCGCAGCAAGGATCGTGGCGAATCCCGGATGCTATACGACCGCTTCGATCCTGGCCCTGTATCCGCTGGTGGCCGAGCGCCTGATCCAGCCGGATACGATCATCATCGATGCAAAGTCGGGAACCTCAGGAGCCGGGAGAGGGACTAAGCTGGGGAACCTTTACTGCGAGGTCAATGAAAGCATTAAGCCCTATGGCGTTGCGACCCATCGGCACACGCCGGAGATCGAGGAGCAGCTCAGCTATGCGGCAGGCATGAATTATAATGCAGGAGAAGGCGTGCGGATCAATTTCACGCCCCACCTGGTGCCAATGAACAGAGGGATCCTCGCAACCTGCTACGCCTCCCTGAGGTCTGGCGTGGATGCCGCTGGGATCCAGGCGGCTTATGAGAAGTACTATCAGGATGAATATTTCATCCGTCTGCTGGGAAAGGACAGCTTCCCGGAGACAAGATGGGTCGAGGGCTCCAATTTTGTTGATATCGGTTTCACCGTGGATGAGCGGACCGGGCGCGTGATCGCCGCCTCCGCGATTGACAATCTGGTGAAGGGAGCGGCAGGTCAGGCAGTCCAGAACATGAACCTTCTGTTTGGCCTGGAGGAGAATACCGGGCTGAAGCTTGTCCCGGTATTTCCGTGACTGGAAAGCGAGGAAACAATGAATCTATATGACGGCGGCGTCACATCGCCGCAGGGCTTCCGGGCGGCGGGAATCTGCGCCGGGCTCAAGAAGAACCGTAAGGATATGGCCATGCTCATGAGCACTGCTCCATGCACCGCGGCCGGGACATTTACCAGCAACCTGGTCAAGGCATCCCCTGTCGTGTGGGATCAGAATATCGTGAAGCAGACAGGATGTGCCAGGGCCGTTGTGATAAACAGCGGCGTCGCGAACGCCTGCACCGGCAGGCAGGGGGATGAATACTGCCTGGAAACCGCCAGGGCGGCTGCTAAGGCACTGGGGATCAGGCCGGAGGAGGTGCTCCTTGCGTCCACCGGCGTGATCGGACGGCAGCTTCCCATGGATACGATCACAGAAGGGGTCAGAACGATGTCCGGGCTTCTTTCGGACACGAGGGAGGCGGCATCCGATGCCGCGCAGGCGATCATGACCACTGACACCAAAAGGAAGGAGATCGCTGTCACCTTCGAGCTGTCAGGGAAAAAAGTAACCATCGGCGGCATGACGAAGGGCGCGGGCATGATCCATCCGAACATGGGAACCATGCTTTGCTTTCTGACAACGGATGCGGCGATCAGCGCCAGTATGGCACAGAAGGCGCTCCTGTCCTGTGTGCAGGATTCTTTCAATATGATCTCTGTGGATGGAGACGAGTCAACCAATGACACCTGCATTCTTCTGGCCAACGCGCTTGCCGGCAATGAGGAGATCACGCAGGAGGATGAGTCCTTTCGGACATTCTGCCGCGCGCTGGAGCTGGTGACGAAGAACCTCGCCAGGAGGATGGCGGCGGACGGAGAGGGCGCGCATGCGCTGTTTGAGGTCAGGGTAACGGGGGCTTCCACAAAAGAGCAGGCCGTCACCCTCGCAAAGAGTGTGATCGGGTCAAACCTCGTCAAGACAGCGATCGCGGGACATGACGCAAACTGGGGCAGGATCATCTGCGCGATGGGCTACTCCGGGGCGGCATTTAACCCGGGGAAGGTTGACCTGACCTTTGAGAGCAGTGCCGGATCCGTGAGGATTGCCGAGAATGGCGTTTCAACCGGCTACAGCGAAGAGGAAGCGACAAAAATCCTTTCCCAGGATGAGATCACGGCGGTGATCGATATACATGAAGGATGTCAGGAAGCGGTCGCATGGGGATGTGACCTGACGTATGAATATATTTCCATTAACGCGGACTACCGGTCCTGAAGGCAGTTTTGACAGGAGGAAGTTTGAATTGGATCAGGAAATGAGCGTAAAAGAGATGGAGCTTTATCTGGACAAGGCAGGCGTTCTGATCGAAGCGCTGCCGTATATCCAGCATTTTCAGGGAGCGACCATCATTGTGAAGTATGGCGGAAGCGCCATGGTGGATCATGAACTGAAAAAGAGCGTGATCAAAGATGTCGCGCTTCTGAAGCTCGTGGGGTTCCGCCCGATCATCGTGCACGGCGGCGGTAAGGAGATCACAGGCTGGCTGGGCAGAGTCGGGAAGAAGAGTGAATTCGTGAACGGGTTCCGCGTGACGGACGGCGAAACGATGCGCGTTGCGGAGATGGTGCTGAACCGCATCAACAAAGGACTTGTCTCCATGATGGAGAAGGTCGGCGTGAAGGCCTGCGGCGTTTCAGGCAAGGACGGGACGATCCTGCGGGTCGCCCGAAAGATGCCTGGGGGCGCGGACATCGGATTCGTGGGGGAGGTTCAGAAGGTGGATACCACGCTTCTGAATACGCTCCTGGATGCGGGTTTTGTCCCGGTCGTCTGCCCGGTGGGATCCGATGAGGGATATTATTCGTATAATGTCAATGCGGATGATGCCGCCTGCGCGATCGCAAAAGCCATGAAGGCGCAAAAGCTTGTATTTCTGTCTGACATCAAAGGTGTATTTGCGGACCCGGAAGATCCGGACTCACTCATTTCCGAGATGACAGTCCAGGAGGCGAGGGAATTCATCGCCCAGGGCCACGCAGGCGGAGGCATGCTGCCGAAGCTGAACAGCTGCATCGACGCCATCGAGTCAGGCGTGAGCAGAGTGCATATCCTGGACGGGCGCATCCCGCATTCCCAGCTTCTGGAATTCTTCACGAACAAAGGAATCGGAACCGCGATCATCGGAGATACGGAACGACGGTTTTATGAGAAGAATCAGGAGGGATGAGCATGTCAGCTTCACAGAAGATCATGGATGAGACGGAGCAGTATGTGCTCCATACCTACAACCGTTTTCCGGTGGTATTTGACCATGGGGAAGGAAACTGGCTTTATGACGTGGAAGGCAGGGAATACCTGGACTTTGGCGCGGGGATCGCTGTCTTTGCCCTTGGCTATGGGAACAGGGACTTTAATGACGCGCTGAAGGGGCAGATTGACAAGCTGATCCATACCTCGAATCTGTTTTACCACGAACCCCTCAGGGATGCGGCGAAGCAGGTGATCGACCATACCGGGCTTTCACGGGTCTTCTTTACGAACTCCGGCGCGGAAGCGATCGAGGGAGCCATCAAGGCGGCGAGGAAATACGCCTACCTGCGGGACGGTTCCAACGACCATGAGATCATTGCCATGAACCAGTCCTTCCACGGAAGGACCATCGGAGCCCTGTCGGTGACAGGGAACGCACATTACCAGGATCCCTTCCGCCCCCTGATGGGTGGGGTCCGGTTTGCGGATTTCAATGACTTTGAGAGCGTGGAGGCGGCAGTGACCGGCAAGACCTGCGCGATTCTGATGGAGACCGTTCAGGGAGAGGGCGGCATCTACCCGGCGGATCCTGAGTTCCTTGCAAAGGTGCGCGCCTTGTGTGATGAGAAGGACATCCTTCTGATCCTGGATGAGATCCAGTGCGGCATGGGCAGGTGCGGGACATGGCTTGCCTGTGATGCATACGGGATCCGGCCGGACATCGTAACTATGGCCAAGGCCCTTGGCTGCGGCGTTCCCGTCGGCGCTTTCGTCCTTGGAGAGAAAGCTGCCGGAAAAACCCTTGCTCCCGGGGATCATGGGACGACCTATGGCGGGAATCCTCTGGCATGCATGGCGGTGAAGACAGTCTTTGAGCTGTTTGAACGGGAAAAGATCCTGGAGCACGTCCGTGAGACCGCACCGTACCTGGAAGCGAAGCTCGATGAGCTGGTCCGGAAACATGACTTCCTGACGATGCGGCGCGGCATGGGCTTCATGCAGGGAATCGTCGTGGAAGGAAGGCCGGTGGGAGAGATCGTGAAGCGGGCATTGGAGAACGGGCTTGTGATCCTGTCCGCCGGAAGCAACGTGATCCGCCTCGTACCGCCACTGACAGTCACAAAGGAAGAGATCGATGAGATGGCCGTCAGGCTGGAGAAGGCGTTTTGAGGAAGAATGTAACTTTTGTACGGCAGTTCATGGTGACATGGAGGATCTCTGAATGAATGACCTGCAATCTTTTGTGGATGCGTTTTGCAAATGCTACGAGCAATCCGGTTACTGCGTGGAGGAGGATCAGAATCTGCCTTCTCCCGATATCCTGGAGGAGATCTGCAGGACACTGATCAACGTAAGCTGTATGCGTGAGGAGGGGAGATATCCCAGCTTCAGGGTATGCTTTATCAGGCCGGATGCAGAGATCCTGGACGCCTATCTGTATGCCCATGCGTACCGGTTTGAAACTCCGGTGGATTTCAACGCAAGAGATCTGAATAAGCTGGTCCCGGCTTTGAATGCAGACATGAGCTATCTCATCCTGGATATTTCAGGACGGCCTTTTAAAGCGGTGGGAATCGTCGCGTCCTATACCACATGGAAAAAGATCATGACCCGCGAGATCGAGATCGGGATCCGGATGCCGCGGATCCCGAACATTCTCGTTAATGGCCCCGGGGCGCTGGAGGGCTGCTTCGGGGAGAAGACGATTGTCACTTACAGGTCGGGGGAATGCCTGTTCCTCAGGACGGATGTATTTACGGATAGCCTCATTGCCGATGCGCTGAAGGATGGATCCAGGATCAGGCAGTCGGACCGCCTGAAATTTCTGTATCAGGTGCTCTGGCGGGCGCATAAGTACGGGCATGGCGGTCATTTCTTTATCGTCCCGTCGGAAGATAGCTGTGAAGCGCTTACAAGCTATAAATACAGGATGAAGAGCCAGTTTCCGGCCAGTCCGGACCGGGAAGGCTCTATGGAGACGCAGGCCGGCAAAGATATCGGCACCTACGCAAACCTGGTCGCCGGCATGACGCTGGTGGACGGTGCGGTGATCCTTACGAAGGATCTGGACCTGATCGGCTTCGGCGCGGAGACACATCCGGAAAGGATCCGGAAGAGCGTGAAGATGATGTTTGTCAGGCAGGACAACACAGAAGAAAAGGCACGGCACTTCAACGATTATGGCATGCGCCACAGAGCATGCTATAATTTCTGTTATGATGTCGATGGTGCGGTTGCAGTCATCCTGTCCCATGACGGGGGCGTCGAGGTCTGTACGAAGCATGAAGGGAAGGTTGTGGTCTACGACAACGTAGGGCTGCCGCTTTTGTAGAAGGGTGAAAAAAGCCCCATCCCCACTGGCGGGGATGGGTTTTTGTGTATGGCGGGGTTATCTGACCAATTCCAGCAGTTCTTCCTTCGTCAGGCTCGCAAGCGAGGTGCCTTCGCCGCTCATGATGGCGTCGGCCATCTCGCGTTTTGCTTCCTGGAGCTGAATGATCTTCTCTTCGATGGTGTCTGTCGCAATCATTTTCACGACGTTCACGGTGCGGGTCTGGCCGATGCGGTGGGCGCGGTCGGTTGCCTGGTTCTGCACGGCAAGGTTCCACCATGGATCGTAATGGATGACCATGTCGGCACCGACCAGGTTGAGCCCGGTCCCGCCTGCGCGCAGGGAGATCAGGAAGACGGGTACGGTTCCGTTGTTGAAATCATTGACCAGGCGGAGGCGTTCTTGCTTTGGCGTCGCGCCGGTGATGGTATAGAAGTCAATGCCTGCCTTTTTCAGATCCCTGCCCAGAAGCTCCAGCATGGAGGTGAACTGGGAGAAGAGCAGCATCCGGTGGCCGCTGTCAATGGCACGCTCCACCAGGTCAAGGCAGGCCGCGCGCTTGGTGCTGGAGCCATGGTAATCATCGAACAGGAGGGCAGGGTCGCAGCATACCTGCCGAAGCTTTGTGATCTGTGCAAGCACACGGAGCTTGTCCTCGCCGCTTCCGGCATAATTCTCGAGCATCTGCCGCATGCGCACGACCTGGGCATAGTACAGGCGGCGCTGGTCATCTTCCATTGCAAAGCTTTGCACTTCCTCTAGCTTCTCCGGCAGATCCTTCAGCACATCCATTTTCTTCCTCCTGAGAATGAACGGGCTTGTCATCCGGGACAGCTTCTGGGTGGAAGCGGGATCCTTGCGCTTCATGATCGGCCCTTCGAACCGCTGGCTGAATTCCTTCGCACTATACAGAAATCCGGGCATCAGGAAATCGAAAATGCTCCAGAGCTCGGAGAGGCGGTTTTCGATTGGGGTTCCGGTCAGGGCAAAACGGCGGTCCGCCTTCAGGATCTTGACAGCCTTTGTCACGGCTGCCCTCTGGTTTTTGATAAACTGCGCCTCGTCCAGGACGATCGTGGAAAAACGGATATTCTCAAAGAGTGTGATGTCACGCTTGAGAAGGTCATAGGAGGTTACATAGATATCCGCGCTTTCTCCTGATTCGATCTGCTGCAGCTGTTCCTTCCGGCTTTTCGCGTTTCCGGCCAGCAGGGCAATCTCCAGGCTGCCGGTAAAGCGCTGGCATTCCTCCTTCCAGTTGTAGACCAGGGAGGCAGGGCAGACGATCAGTGCCGGCCTGGATTCCCCTCCCTGCCTGACGCTGAGAAGGTAGGAGAGCATCTGTATGGTTTTTCCGAGGCCCATCTCATCGGCCAGGATGCCGCCGAAACCGGCCTGCGAGAGCGTGGAAATCCACCGGAAGCCGTAGAGCTGGTAGGGACGCAGCACATCGGAGAGGCTTTCGTCCACATCAAAGTCGGAATCCTGGATGGATTTGAAGGAACGCACCAGTCCTTTGAAGTGCTTGTCCCTTGATACTGCGATGGCATCGTGTTCCTCCAGGAGGCGGTCCACATACAGGGAACGGTAAGCAGGAACCTGGACCTGCCCGCGTATCAGCTGTTCCATGGAAATGCCTATGGAGTCAGCTACATTTTCCAGATCCTGCAGGGCAGGCGCTTTCCTGACATCAATATAATCCCCGTTTTTCAGGCGGTACCAGCGCTTCCTCTCGTGGTAGCTGTCGAGGAGTCCCAGAAGCTCATCCTGCGACAGGTCTTTGGTCTGGATGGAAAGCTCCAGCAGGGAGCCATCCATTTCCACGGAAAAGCGCGGCTGCGGGGCGGGACGTACATGTACGCTGTGGAAAGCGTCGCTTCCCTTGACTTCCCCGAACCTGGAGAGCACCGATACCGCCTCTGTCATGATCTGGATCAGAATCTCTTCATTCAGCATGACATAGTAATTCTGCTCTTCGGGAGAAGGGGAAGAGAAATACTTCCGGACTGCTTCCAGAACCCTGTTCTCCTGGTCGGTATCTCTTTGTATGGCAGTGCCTGAAGGAGGAAACCCCGTTACAAAGGAATCATTGGCATAGGTTACCTCCGGACGGCAGGTGATCCGGGAATCATCCATGTCGATATAGAAGGTAAACTCCGGTTCCGGGGGAAGAAAATCAAGGTTCAGGTTCGCGGTGCCGTCATGCAGGTTGATCTCAGGGGCGCTGCGCAGCATCGGAAGCACCCGGTAACAGAACTCCGGGAACTTCTTCAGGCCGATCCTGCAGCGGAAGCTTCCATCCTTGTCCGCAATCGACAGATACGGCTTCAGCACGTCAAGGTCCTCATTTTTGACCCGGCCGAAATGGGTGTCATCCAGGATGTACTGATACTGATTCCCCTGAAGGAGGCGCGGGATTGTCCCGCTCATCTCGATGTAAACCGGCTTTTTACCCCGGGTGAGCTTTGGCGTAAGGGAGATATCCGCGCGTACCGTTCCCGGCTGCACCTTTACATAGGTGATGCCGGCAGAAGAGGAAGCTAACGATGGAAGCTCTGTCCCCTGTGTCATATCATAGATCAGGTCGAGGTCACTTCCTTCCAGCGGAATGCTGTTGCCAACGGAAATATATTGGTAATAGTAATATGTGTTTCCGCCGTTGATTCTACGGTTCACCCGCTCGATGTTCCTCACCCGTGATTGGATGAAGTCGAACCATTTCCGTCCGTCTTCTGTAAAATCCTCCCTGGAAAAATCGATGGAAGCTTTGGTGGAAAGGCTGTAGGTGCTTTTCTGGTCAACGGAGGCTACCAGCTTCTCCAGTCCTTTCAGGATGTATTCACGCTCTCCGGTTTTCCCGATCTGGAAGGAAAGCTGGAGGGAACCGTTTCGCCTGTCCTGGGTGATTCTCGGCGACAGGGTAACGACTTTTAAGGATGCCGGTTCATATTCTTCATCCGCTGCATCGGGAGGAAGATCGGCGGCCATGCCGTCAGTCAGAGCATGCAGGAGCTTTACTGCTTTTTCATCCGTTTCATCTCCGGGCATCTCATCGATATTCTGCTCCCAGGCAGACGCAAATAAAAGGAGCGCATGGCAGCACAGCTTTGCAGGGTGAGGATTCCAGGAGTAGAGGGCGCTTTTGTTTGATGACCGGTAACAGGAACAG
>ODAI014283248.1_pt1 | contig 13804 bp, 10 predicted proteins | sample 1539321 | NCBI WGS metagenome assembly ODAI01 (sample SAMN02144231, study PRJEB22623) | gut metagenome | biome: sheep rumen | host: Ovis aries | place: New Zealand
ATGTCGGCAACAGGCTCGGATGCTGTGCGTTTCCTTTTCTCCGCGTCAGGAGCCAAACCCGAAGATGTCGCAAAGTGTGCTTCAGGCGGAGAGCTTTCCCGCCTTATGCTGAGCCTGAAGGCGATGATGGGCCGTTTTATGAATATGCCAACTCTTATCTTCGACGAGATCGATTCCGGAGTGTCCGGAAGCGCAGCAGACAAGATGGGACAGATGATCTGCTCCATGGGACGTGACATGCAGGTCTTTGCAATTACCCATCTTCCTCAGGTCGCTGCCAAAGGTGATGCACATTATCTTGTCGAGAAAGGTTTCGACAGCGAAGACCTGGCTACGACAACCATCCGTCCCATCCATGGGGAGGAACGTGTGATGGAGATTGCCAGGATGCTAAGCGGCAGCCAGATCAGCGCCGCCGCAGTCGAAAATGCGAAAGCGCTTCTATCTGACCAGCGAAACTGAATAATCCGGGTTGTAGACCACCCTGCGTACGGCAGTGTTGATGAAGCTGCCGCTTGCAGTCCTTTCCAACTTGAAATCACTCTGCAAGCCAGTGAAGTCAACCCTGTCGAGGGCCTTCGGCCACTTTTTCCCGTACTTGTAGGAAAGGGTTGAGAAATACCTCATCAGATCATAGCCGGAGTAAGCGGAACGGCTGGGCTCAGCCATGAACAAGGCCCTGTATTGAAGGAGGAAGTCCTTTACATCCTTGCTGTTGTAGTCGACGAAGTAAGTCACGCATGCATGCAGATTGAGTTTGTGCAGCTGCTCGACATCGATCTGGTCGTAGGTCCTGATCTTCGATGTGCTGTAGAGGACTATGTTCGGCCTCCTGCTGGAGAGCATGTAGAGGTTCCTGACGGCTTCAATGAGGAATACTGTACTCCTGTCGGTGTAGTCGCAGGCCAGGATGATCCTGTTCGTTCCTGCGGAGTTCATGTGGGAGGACGCCGATCCAGGTGTGCTTGAAGAATAGGGAATACCTGCTTTTTCAAGTTCTTTCAACACCGTGTCGGTGTAGGAAGATGTCTGACCGGATGGACTGACCACGATAACCTTGTCTCCGGAACGTAAATCCTCCCGTATCCATTCCACCATGTCCTTTATTTGCACCGAAGTAGGAGTCGGGGCCTGGATCAGGTTGCTAAGAGAATCGGCCAGGGGCTCCACCTGCATGTCAAGAGGGGATACTATCCACGCAGCTCCTCTGTTGTGGTAAGCTGTCTTCATGATGTCCGCCCTTGAGACGGGACCGATTGAGAAGTCGCTCCCGGACAGGTCCGGTACAGTACCCTGACTCACGTCATAGGCGCGGATGTCAATGTTGGTGCCATGGCTTCCCATGGTTCGGGCTGCGAGCAGTGAACCGCAATAGAAATCCATGAACGAAACCTTATCTCCCTTCCTTGGAGAGGAGAAAGGAAGAAGGATGGAGACGTTGACATCGTGTTTGCCTTCCCTGACGAACAGGTCGTCCAAAAGGCCTCCTTCTTCATTGTCTCCCAATGTGTCACTGACCTCGGCCTCGGCTTCGACCGGCTCTGTTACTTCAGGTTCCCGGACTGCAACCGACCTCCCTTCCCACTCTTCTGGATGACGCGGGATCTTGAGTTCCTGCTTGCGCTTGACCTTGTCGGAGGTCATTCCGTTGATGTTGATGATCGACTCCTTGGACACTCCGTATTTCTTGGCTATGGCATCCAGGTCTTCAAACCATTTGACCCTATGGATGAAGTAGTCTTCCTGATCTGCGGCTGCAGGTTGGGGCGCAGGCTGTTGTACCTGGACAGTCGCTGCTTCTGCCGGCATGGCCTCCTGCTGGACATTCTCCTTTACAGGAATCATCAGGATCTGGTTCTTCTTGAGCCCTTCGGTCGGGAGGTTGAGAGCAGGATTAGACTCATAGATCTCCTCGATCGTCACTCCGTAGGCCTTGCTGATTGAATATAGCGTCTGGCGCTCCTGAACGACATGGGAATAGTAAACCTTGCCTCCGGAGCGTACCTTCTCTTTGGAGACGACAACTTGCGGGGCGATGTACTCCTGTGCGAAGACAGCCGTGTCCGCGGCTGCGATGAGGAGTGAAGCGGCCAGGATGTGGATTATCTTTCTGTTCATGCGTTCTTGTACAAATTGTCGGTGAAGTCCAGCAGTTTCCTGCTGAATGATTTCCAAGAGAGCCTGTCTTTTTCGGCCTTAATAGAGCTGATGCAGAGTGTCCTGATGTTCTCGTCGGAGAAGAAGCGCCGGATCTCTTCGACGACACAGTCCGGATCAGGCCTTTCGGCGACAAGTCCGGTTCCGGTGTCTCCGACCGACTGCTTGAGCCCGCCGACATCAGTCACCACCATGGGCACTTCAAAGTGCCATGAGATTGCGCTGATTCCGCTCTGTGTGGCGGAACGGTAAGGAAGGACTGCAAGGTCGGCTGCCGAGAAGTACAGCTTCACTTCGGAGTCCTTGATGTAATTCGTGAAAAGCTTGATCCTGTCCTTGGCGGGAGAGTGACGTATGATCTCCTCGTATTTGACAAATGAACCGTAAGGTTCGCCGGCGACAATCAAGGTGTAACTCTCGTCCAGCTTGCCGAAGGCTTCGAGGAGGATATCAAGCCCTTTGTAATCCCTGATAAGCCCGAAGAAAAGAAGATTTTTCTTCCCATGCTCCAGTCCTAGTATGTTCTCGGCTTCTTCCCTCGGGATCCTTTCTCCGAAATGAGCGTAGACAGGATGGAACAGGGTGACTTGCGGAGCCTTGGGCATGATCTTCCCGAGATCGTCGGAAACCTCGTCGCAGAGGGTTACATTTCCGCTGCAACCACTCAGGAAATACTTTGTCAGGGGAGCGTCGAAGAACCTGGGCTCATGGGGGATGACATTGTGAAGGATCGAAATGACCTTGCAATGCTTTTTCAGCCTTCTTGCGATGTAGCCAAGCGAAGGACCGAAATAGGACATCCAGTAACTTATGATCACCAGATCCGGTTTCCAGTCCCGGATCGCCCTGTAGGTCCTGCCGTAGGTAAAAGGATTAGCCGTATCCAGGAGAGCCTCGCTCTCGATGGGTACGGCATCATCGTCCTTGGTTACGTACTGTGTCTTCCCGGGAAAAAGGAAGCCAGGGTACTGCCTCTTGAAATTGAACGCCTTGACCGTGTTTTCCTTTCCCAGTTCCAAGTAGAGACTTGCGTTGAACTGAGAAATCCCTCCTCTGAAAGGGTAGAAACAGGAAAGGAGCGCGATTCTCAAGTTATTCGGCCTTGGTGTCTGTGCTGGCGGCAGGGGTTGTTGTGTCCTTGCCCTTGTTCTTTACATATTCGCTGTTCAGTCCTGCGAGCAGGGCGTCAGTGATGTCGAGGTCGGGATCACCGCATGAAACGGGGGCGGGAAGTATGCCACCCTGGGTGGCGATGATCATTGCATACTTGTGCTCCTGGTTGAACTGGTCGATGAAGGTCTTGATTGCGTCGGCAATCTGGTTCATCATTACCTGCTGCTCTTCGGCCATCTCCTGCTGCTTCTGGGCGGCGTAGTTGTTGAAGTTGGCCTGCTGCTGCTGGAGCTTCTGGTTCCTCTGTTCTGCTACGGAACGGATAAGGACACCCTTGTCGAGATCGCTCTGGAACTTGTTGACATCGCTCTGGAGCTTGTTGCCCCTGCGGTTGATCTCATCCTGGATGCTCTGTGCCTTGGTCTCGACGACGGATCTGAGGTCGTTGGCCATGTCATATTCATTGAGAACCCTGTCGAGATCGTACCAGACGATGGCTCCTTCTTTAGCGGTGACTTCGACAACCTCGCCTTCGGCGGCCTTTTTCTTGCCGTTGCCGTCAGCGGTGAGCTGGATAATTCCGAGAGCAGCAACTGCCACAAGGGCTATGATGCTGAGGATCAGTGGTGTTTGTTTCATTTTATGATAACTTTAAATAATAATCAAGTCTACAAAAATAATTAAAAAATCTTAATCTCCGAAAGATAGGCCTGTATTGTTTTCTCCAGCCCCATGTAGAGGGCATCGCAGATGACTGCATGGCCTATCGAAACTTCGTCAGTCCACGGGATGGTCTTGATGAAGAATTTGAGGTTGTCAAGGTTGAGGTCGTGGCCTGCGTTAAGCCCAAGACCCAGTTCCCTGACCTTCTCGGCAGTCCTTAGGTAGGGCTCGATTGCCTTCTGGGGGCCTGAAGGGTAAAGGGCTGCGTAATCGGCCGTGTAGAGTTCCACCCTGTCACAGCCGCAGGCCTTGGCCCCTTCGGCCATCGCAGGGTCCGGATCTATGAATATGGAGGTGCGGATCCCCTTGGCCTTGAATGTCTTGCAGATTTCCGTGAGGAATTCCCGGTTGCGGATGGTGTCCCAACCCTTGTTGGAGGTGATTGCATCGTGTGCGTCGGGCACCAGCGTCACCTGGTCGGGAACGACCTCGAGGACCAGGTCGACGAAACTTGGAATAGGATTGCCTTCAATGTTGAATTCCGTCTTTACCAGAGGCCTTATGGCCCTTACGTCGGAGTAGCGGATGTGCCTTTCATCCGGCCTCGGGTGGACAGTGATGCCTTCCGCTCCGAACCTTTCACAATCTACTGCAGCCTTTTCTACATCAGGCATGTTACCTCCGCGAGCGTTGCGGATGGTGGCTATCTTGTTGATGTTTACACTCAGTCTTGTCATGTGACAAAAGTAGTGATTTCTATTCAGATTTTATCAGATTTATGCTAATTTTGAAAATTGTAACGTTAGCATCCTGAAAATGAAGATCGCAATATATTCCAGGGACGAATCGACACTTTCGCATCCAAGGTTTGTCTCCTTGCTTGAGGCCTTGTATTCCGGCCCGTTCGATTTTTATGGGATTAAGTCAGGGGAAGACATACGTACCGGGACTGACATGGTGATGAGCGTCGGTGGTGACGGAACCTTCCTTTCTGCTGCGAAGAGGGTGGGGGATTCCGGGATCCCGGTGCTCGGTGTCAACCTGGGCCGTGTAGGCTTCCTTTCTGAATACAGTCCGGAAGAGGTGACTGAAGCCTTGATTGACGGCTCCTATTCCCTTGAAGACAGGGAACTTCTGGAAACGGCCATCAGTGGGGAAATCCTGGATTCCGAGACTTCTTTCTGGCCCTATTCGCTCAACGAGATCTCCATCCTGCGCCGCGGTGCGGCCATCCTTGGCATTGATGTATCGATCGACGGGAATCCTCTTCCTACTTATTGGGCGGACGGTCTCCTGGTCTCGACCAGCTCGGGTTCCACTGCCTATTCCTTGAGTGTGGGCGGCCCTATCTGTGTCCCGTCTTCCAAGGTCCTTATAGTTGCTCCTATTGCACCGCACAACCTGAATGTGCGTCCCCTTGTGGTTCCCGACACTACCAGGATTTCGATTTCCATGAGGTCCCGTGACGAGAAGGTTACGATGTCTATGGACAACCGCAACCTTCTGCTTTCTTCTTCAGCCAGGATCGATGTCGGGGTGGCACAGTTTTCGCTGAAAAGGGTTCGTCTTGAAAGATCAAGTTTCGTCAAGGCGCTCACGACAAAGCTATTCTGGGGAGAAGACATCCGGAATGGCGGAGAACAACTATAAGGAAATGAACGACAAGAGCAAGGTTCCCGTGCATGTGTCCATCATCATGGACGGAAACGGAAGATGGGCCCGGCAGAGAGGGCAGGAAAGAGTCTATGGTCATTCGCATGGAGTTGAAAGCGTCCGTGCGTGTGTTGAGGCAGCAGTCGAGACCGGAGTGCGCTATCTTTCCCTTTTTGCGTTTTCAGAGGAGAACTGGGGCCGTCCCGATTCTGAAGTCAGCACTCTGATGGGATTGATGTTCAAAGCAATAGCTAATGAGATGGCGGCTCTTAAGAAGCAAGGAGTCCGGTTCCGCGTGCTTGGCAATGTGGACCGCCTGGACAAGGAACTTCTCGCTTCAATCCGCGATGCCGAGGCCATGACCGCTCCCGCTCCTGGGGTGGAACCGGTGCTTGACCTAATTATTTTCCTCAGCTACAGCGGTAAGTGGGACATCCTCCAGGCTGCCAAGAAATTGGCGAAGAAATATGCCTCCGATCCCGAGGGCCTTGAAAATGCAAGCCTTGACGATCTTTCAGGGCTCCTTGTGACCGCCGGGGTCCCGGATCCTGACCTTATCATCAGGACTTCCGGGGAGCAGAGAATCAGCAATTACCTGCTGTGGCAGGCTGCATATTCAGAACTGCTCTTCGTCGATACCCTTTGGCCCGATTTCCGCAAGGAAGAGTTCCGTTCCGCCCTTGAAGAATACTCAAAGCGGAACCGCAGGTATGGAAAAGTTAAATAATTGCGTATATTTGCATTCTTGAATTTCAATGAAGCTTTTTTTGATGAAGATATATCGTCTGTTATGTCTTATAGCCCTTTCGCTGGTCTGCTTCACGGCTTTCGGCCAGGAAGTGGAGACTGCCAGCGAGCCGGTAGAGGTGAATTATGACCAGCCGCAGACCTATTATGTCGGCGGTGTCCTGGTTGAAGGAAACACTCATTTCGGTGATCAGCAGATCATCTCCCTGACCGGCCTTCAGAAAGGTATGCAACTGACAGTCCCGAGCGACGAAATCACATCGATTGTTCAGAGGCTCTGGAGCCAGAGGTATTTCGAGGACGTAGCCCTGGCAATCGACCATCTGAATGCAGCCGGGGATTCGGCTTGGTTCAAGATCAGCATCAAGGAGCGTCCGAGAGTCTCCGCATGGTTGTTCTCGGGAGTCAAGAAAGGAGAGGAGAAGGACCTGAGGGACAGGCTGAGCCTTCGCAGGGGAGGCGAGTTCTCTGAATATGTGGCCACGACTTCTACCGGTATCATCAAGAAATACTATTCCGAGAAAGGTTTCCTCAATTGCGAGGTCGACGTCCAGACCCAGAAGGACAGCATTATCAAGAATGCTATCAGGGTCAATTTCGCAGTGGACAAGGGTGAGAAGGTCAGGATCAGGGATATCAACTTCGAAGGCAATGAAGGAGTTTCCGACTTCAAGCTGGCCCGCTCCATGAAGAAGACCAAGGCGAAAAAGATCTACAACTTCTTCAACAGCAAGAAATTCAACGAGAAAGAATATCCCCAGGACAAGCTCAACCTTATCAGCAAGTTCAACGAGGCAGGTTTCCGTGATGCAAGGATCCTCAAGGATTCCATCTACTACGTAGAGCCAGGACGCCTTGGAATCGACTTCAAGTTCGACCAGGGAAAGAAATACTATTTCAGGAATATTACCTGGACCGGAAACTCGGTCCATTCCGCCGACCAGCTCAATTCCATCCTCCAGATCAAGAAGGGTGACCCTTATGACATGGTGACCATGCAGAAGAGGCTCACGGGAGGTGGAAAGCAGACAGACTATGATGTCTCCAAACTTTACCGCGACGAGGGCTATCTTTTCTTCAATGTCACGCCGGTCGAGCTCAACATAGACGGAGATTCCGTGGATGTGGAGATGAGGATTTCAGAAGGCAAGCAGGCCACTCTGAACAACATCGTGATCAATGGCAACGATCTGACGAGTGAAAAGGTTGTCCGCAGGCAGATCTACACGAGGCCGGGCGCACTCTTCAGCCAGACCAACTTCGAAAGATCCATCAGGGAAATTGCATCCCTGGGACAGTTCGATCCGGAAGCCATAGCCGGGGAAGGTGGTTATTCCATTGTGCCTAACCAGCTGAACAATACAGTCGACCTTGTCTACAATGTCACTGAAAAGCCTTCCAGCCAGCTGGAACTTTCCGGTGGTTGGGGAGCCAATACTTTCGTGGCTACCGTAGGTGTCAGCTTCAACAACTTCTCCACCAGGAGGATGCTGGACAAGAATGCATGGAGGCCCGTTCCTCTCGGAGACGCCCAGAACCTTTCGCTGCGTTTCCAGACCAACGGTACCTACTACACTTCCCTCATCTTCAGCTTTACAGAGCCTTGGCTCACACAGAAGAAGCCGACATCGCTCAGCCTGCAGTCGTACTATACCAGGCAGACTGACTCCTACCTGGCAATCGGTATCCTGAGCAACGACAAAGTCATGCAGGTCTACGGCTTCACCGGTGGCATCGGTACCCGTCTCAAGTGGCCGGATGACTATTTCACTTTCTACAATGGTCTCAGCTGGCAGGTCTATAACCTGAAGAACTGGTTCAGCGGTTACTTCATGTTCACTGACGGTATTTCGCATAACCTCAGTTACACCTCTACGCTCAGCAGGACATCCACCGACCAGCAGATCTATCCAAGGTCGGGTTCCATCTTCACTGCCAGTGTGCAGCTGACTCCTCCTTATTCATTGTTCAGGAAGAAGGATCTGGGTACCCTGGATGCCTCGGGCAATCCGACACGGGTGTCTAACTACAAGGACATAAACTACGACAACTGGACCTCCCAGCAGCGTTACAAGTGGATTGAGTACCATAAGTGGAAGTTCAGTGCAGAGACTTACACCAAGGTAATCGGTGACCTCGTGGTCATGGGCAGGGCCCAGTTCGGTTACCTGGGTTACTACAACCGCAGGTGGGGTTATTCCCCGTTCGAAGGATTCCGCCTTGGTGGTGACGGTATGTACGGTTACGACACTTACGGATCCGATGTCATCGCTATGCGTGGTTACGAGAATTACTCCCTTACTCCTTGGGAGGCAACTCCATACAACACCAACGGTTATTATGCGGGTAATGTCTATGACAAGTTCACTATGGAGGTGCGCTATCCTGTAATCCTCCAGCCTCAGTCCACGATCTTCGTGCTGGCATTCCTGGAGGGAGGTAATTGCTGGTCAGACATTAAGAAATTCAATCCATTCCAGATCCAGAGATCTGCAGGAGTCGGTGTGAGGGTCTTCCTCCCGATGATCGGCTTGCTAGGAATCGACTGGGGATATGGTTTCGACAATCCTGTCAAGAAGGAGAGAAGCCAGTTCCACTTCATGATAGGTCAGCAGTTCTGATAGTATTTTATGTTTTTATTTTTAAATTTGCACGACCTTTGCATAACACTGTTTCGTAACGTTACAATTTAGCAAACTATAAAATTGAATTTGATATGAAAAAGATCTTTTTGTTTGCCGCAATGGCATTGTTCACTCTCACTGCTTCAGCACAGGTGAAATTCGCCTATGTCGACTTCAATGAAATCGTGATGCTCATGCCTGAATCCGACGCAGCGAGGACTCAGATGCAGACCGCTCAAAAGGAGGCTAACGAGACTTACGAGAGCATGGTCAACGAGGGTAATGCCAAGTTCACCGAGTACCAGCAGAAGCAGTCTACCTGGACTCCGGCCATCAAGGAGAGCAAGGAGAAGGAACTCACTGACATCCAGAACAGGATCCAGGAATTCCAGCAGACTATCCAGGTCGAGCTTCAGCAGCAACAGCAGCAGCTTATGGAGCCTATCCAGAAGAAGGCTCTTGAGGCTGTCGAGAAGCTTGCGAAGGCCGGTGGCTACACCATGGTCTTCGATCCCAGCCAGTTCATTTACTTCGACAAGTCCCAGTGCAAGGATCTCACTCCCGACGCCAGGAAGGCTCTCAACATCCCTGCCGGAAGGACTATCGAGGCTCTCCAGAAGGAGCTCCAGGCACAGCAACAGCAGCAATAATTTGATTATTCCATAAAGAGAGGCAGGCCATCGGCCTGTCTTTTTTTGCTCTTAGCTCAAAAATCTTCCTTTTTTCTTCGAGTTTGTTGTTATTTGTGTATTTTATTCTTTACATTTGCAACAATATTCAAAGAATAGGTAAACTTTCATAATTAGTAATGCAACATAAGGTTATTGATGCCAAGGATGTCGTAATCAGGTTCGCAGGTGATTCGGGAGACGGAATGCAACTCACCGGTACCTTGTTCGCCAACCTCTCAGCCATCTACGGCAACGGCCTCTCCACATTTCCGGACTATCCGGCAGAGATAAGGGCCCCTAAGGGCACCGTCGCCGGCGTGTCCGGTTTTCAGGTTCATATAGGGAGCGGCAAGGTTAACACCCCCGGCGATTTCTGCGACATGCTGGTCGCCATGAATCCTGCAGCCTTGAAGGCAAACGCCAAGTGGCTCAAGAGAAACGCTACGGTCCTTGTAAACGAGGATGCTTTCGATGACATGGGCCTGGACAAGGCCGGCTTCAAGGGCAATCCGTTTGAGGAACTCCACATCGAGGACAGGAACATCATCATAGCGCCGATCACCAAACTGACGGAAGAAAGCCTTAAGGACAGCGGACTTGACATCGCTTCGATCCACAAGTGCAAGAACATGTTCACTCTCGGAATGGCTTGTTTCATCTACAACCGTCCCCTGGACTACGTCTACACTTATCTCGAGGGCCGCTTCAGGAAGAAGCACCCGGAGATGATCGAGCCCAACCGCAAGGTTGTCAACGACGGCTACAACTATGCATCCAACATACAGGCTGTGGCTGACACCTACACGATTGTCCCCGAGGCCAAGGAGAAGGGCATCTACAGGAACATCACCGGCAACCAGGCTCTTGCGTGGGGCCTTATGGCTGCATCCGAGAAATCAGGCCTTCCTCTTTTCTGCGGTTCCTATCCTATCACTCCTGCGACTGCCATTCTCGAGGAACTTGCAATTCACAAGAATCTTGGGGTCAAGACCATGCAGACAGAGGACGAGATCGCAGGAATATGTTCCGCCATCGGTGCTTCATTTGCAGGCAGCCTTGCTGTCACCACTACTTCAGGTCCCGGTCTTTCACTCAAATCCGAAGCTCTCGGACTGGCCGTGATGACAGAACTTCCATTGGTCGTAGTCGACGTACAGAGGGCGGGTCCCTGCACCGGTATGCCTACAAAGACGGAGCAGACCGACTTGAACGAGGCCCTTTATGGACGTAACGGTGAAAGTCCCGTTGTGGTCATGGCGGCCCATTCTCCAGCCAACTGCTTCGATGCTGCTTTCAATGCAGCCAAGATAGCCCTTGAGCACATGACTCCGGTGCTCCTCCTCTCAGAAGGCTTCCTCGGGAACGGATCAGAGCCCTGGAAGATTCCTTCGATGAGCGATTATCCCGTCATCAGGCCGCGTATTGCGAAAGCTGACGGAACCAAGTTCCAGCCTTTCCGCAGGGACGAAAAGACTCTTGCGAGGGATTGGGCACCTGCCGGCACTCCCGGTCTTGAACATCGCGTCGGAGGGCTCGAGAAGACTCATTCAGGAGTCCTTTCCACGGATCCGGACAACCATGCCCTCATGGTCGCAGAGCGTGCTGAAAAAGTCGCCCGTGTCGCTGAAGACATTCCGGATCTCGTCATCGACGGTCCTGAAAGCGGAGACGTACTGCTCGTCGGTTGGGGCGGTACCATGGGACACATCCTCACCGCAGCGGAAGAGCTTAGGTCCCGTGGCATTAATGTGAGCCGTGTTCACTTCGATTACATCAACCCTCTTCCTAAGAACACTCGTGAGGTTCTCTCGGGATTCAAGAAGATCATAGTCTGCGAACTCAACAGCGGACAGTTCGAGGCTTATCTCAGGAGCTGCTTCCCTGAGTTTGAATATATCGGCTGCGACAAGGTCCAGGGCCAGGTCTTCCTGGTGAGGGACATCATAGGTGCCGTGGCACCCGAACTATTGAAAGAACAGGAGGACTAGCCATGGCAAAATACACATTCAAGGATTTCAAGAGCGACCAGGAGATCAGGTGGTGTCCGGGATGCGGAGATTTCTCCGTGCTGGCGGCCCTGCAGAGGACACTCCCGGTAGTTTGTGAAGAGAAAGGAATAGACAAGGACAAGATAGTGGTAGTGTCCGGAATCGGTTGCTCCTCCAGGCTCCCATATTACATGGACACCTATGGCTTCCACAGCATCCATGGACGTGCCACTGCGATTGCGACCGGAATCAAGGTCGCCAATCCGGACCTTTGTGTCTGGCAGGTGAGCGGTGACGGTGACGCACTTGCGATCGGTGGCAACCATTTCATCCATGCCATCCGCAGGAACATCGACATCAACCTGATGTTGTTCAACAACCGTATCTATGGCATGACCAAGGGACAGTATTCTCCGACGTCAAGGCTCGGAACTGTCACGAAGACTTCTCCTTACGGTACAGTTGAGCCTCCGTTCAATCCCGGAAGCCTCGTTTTGGGAGCCAAGGGAACCTTCTTTGCCAGGAGCATAGACACCGAACTTGCCCTTAATCAGGAAATCATGCTGGCCGCTTCCAGGCATCATGGCACTGCTGTCATGGAGTTCCTGACGAACTGCATGATATTCAACAACGGCTCCCATGCCGAGATCTCCGCAAAGGATGTCAAGGCGGACAGGACCATAGTTCTCCGCGACGGAGAGAAAATGATATTCGGAAAAGACCGCAACAAGGGCATCATGCTGGACGGCTGGAAGCTGAAGGTCGTGACCATAGGCGAGGATGGCGTCACTGAAGATGACATCCTGACTCATGACAGCCATTCAGACAATCTTGGTCTGCAGACCATGCTTGCTGAGATGAGATGGCCGGAATTCCCTGTCGCCCTTGGCGTCATCCGCCAGGTGCCTGCGCAGACCTACGAAGACGAGGTCGCAAGGCAGGTCGAGGAGGTCTCTGCCAAGGCCAGGATCCACGACATGGATTCCCTTCTTGTGAGCGGTTCTACTTGGGAACAGAAATAGATTTATCCATAAATAGTTACGTAACACTTTCATACATCATGAAAACCACAGAAATAATGGCCCGTCTCCAGGCCAAGTATCCTACAGAGAAAGAATATCTCCAGGCGGTACAGGAGGTTCTTGAGTCCATCGAGGATGTCTACAACCAGCATCCTGAGTTTGAGAAGGCAAAGATCGTCGAGAGAATCGTCGAGCCTGACAGGATCTTCACTTTCCGTGTTACCTGGATTGACGATAACGGTGATGTCCAGACCAACCTGGGCTATCGCGTACAGTTCAACAGCGCTATCGGACCCTACAAGGGAGGTCTCCGTTTCCACAAGGCTGTCACTCCTTCCATGCTGAAGTTCCTCGGTTTCGAGCAGACTTTCAAGAATGCCCTTACAACCCTTCCTATGGGTGGTGCTAAGGGAGGTTCCGATTTCGACCCGGTCGGCAAGTCCAACGCTGAGATCATGCGTTTCTGCCAGGCCTTCATGCTTGAGCTCTGGCGCTGCATCGGTCCCGACCAGGACATCCCTGCAGGCGACGTGGGTGTCGGCGGCCGTGAGATCGGTTTCCTCAACGGAATGTACCAGAAGCTTGCCCGCCAGTACCACACCGGTGTTCTCACCGGCAAGGGCGCTACATGGGGTGGCTCCATCCTTCGTCCTGAGGCTACCGGTTTCGGTGCCCTCTATTTCACCCAGCACCTTCTCCACAAGGCAGGCAAGGACATCGAGGGCAAGAAGGTCGCTCTCTCCGGCTTCGGTAACGTCGCTTGGGGTGCAGCTACCAAGGCCCGTGAGCTTGGCGCCAAGGTCGTTGCCATCTCCGGTCCCGATGGTGTCTGCCATATTCCTGACGGAATCACCAAGGAAATGATCGACTACATGCTTGAGATGCGTGCTTCCAACCGCAACAAGGTCGAGGACATGGCAACCAAGTTCCCTGAGAAGGCATTCTTCACCGCCGGAAAGAAGGCTTGGAGCATTCCTGTCGACATCGCTCTTCCTTGCGCATTCCAGAATGAGCTTAGCGAGGACGACGCAAAGGAACTCGTCGCCAATGGCTGCTGGTGCTGCTGCGAGGTGTCCAACATGGGATGCCAGCCCGGTGCTATCCACTATTTCCAGAACAATGGCATTCTCTTCGCTCCCGGCAAGGCTGTCAACGCAGGTGGCGTC
>ODAI010326752.1_pt1 | contig 13803 bp, 15 predicted proteins | sample 1539321 | NCBI WGS metagenome assembly ODAI01 (sample SAMN02144231, study PRJEB22623) | gut metagenome | biome: sheep rumen | host: Ovis aries | place: New Zealand
TACAGAGTTATTTAGATTCAAATAAGTAATTTACAGAAATATATTTACGTAAACCAAAAGGAGTTTAACATGAAAAAAGTAGCAGTAATAATGGGATCGGACAGCGATCTGCCCATTGTTGAAAAAGGACTAAAAGTATTGGAAGAACTAAAAATACCAAAGGAAGTTCATGTATATTCAGCCCATAGGACACCTGAGGAATCTGCCGAATTTGCTTTAACGGCAAGAGAAAATGGCTTTGGATGCATCATTGCCGCAGCCGGAAAAGCCGACGAAGGCCACCCGTTTCCCGGGTTCCAGTTTCATGTTGAAATCCTGGATCAGCGGATCCGACAGGGGAGAGTAGCCGAACGTTACATTTTTCAGTTCAATATTGCCTGTCAGTTTCCCGTAATTCTCATTGGGGTCCATGGGGGCATCTGAAAAATGCGGATCATCCGGATAGTTCATGACATCGTCGATTCGTTCCATCATGACCCGCATTTCCTGCAGCTCCTCAGAGGCAGAAATCAGGTTTTGCGTGGGCCCCATAAAGCCATTCAGGAATCCCTGGAACGCCGTAATCATACCAAGAGTGAAATTTCCGGTTATCGCCAGATAGACACCGCAGATGACCACCGCATTGTCAGCCAGCAGCGAAAGAAGCACCGGAATAATTCCCAGTGTCTCATTAATATAGGTAATCCGGACATTGCCCGCATTGACCGCTGCATGGTATCCTGACCACTTCTCAAAGAAACCGTTCTCTGCACCGCTTGACTTAATGGTTTCAATCATCTGAATGCCGGAAACGGTTGTCCCGGACAGTTTGCCTTCATCCCGGACCATGACACGGGAAAGTTCCGTCCGCTTGGCCGCCACCATTTTGGAGACAAGCAGATTGATCATCATGGCGCCGATACCGATCAGGGACATGAGCACGCTGTACCTGATCATGACGATCAGATAAAAGATCATCATGAAGCTGTCCAGAACCAGCGGAGCCAGGGTGTTAATCAGCGTCTCCGCAACAGTCGCATTGGTGGCCTGTCTCTCCTGAATATCACCGGCCATCCTCTGCGAAAAGAAAGCCAGCGGCATTTTCAGTATCTTCCAGATATAGGTACTGTTTCCGACGATGGCCAGTTTGCTGTTGATCTTAAGACTGTAAATCGTTTTCGCCCAGTTGACAATAATCTGAATGATGGCAAAGAACGACATAAAGAGGACAAAGGGGACCAGCAGTTCACGATTTTTTCCGGTCAGCAGATAATCCATGAAAAAGCGGGTGAATCCGGGATTGATGATTCCGAAAAGATACGTGATGATTGTGGTAAGAACCACAAAAAGAATGGGAATCATCGCACCTTTCAGCCGTTTGGCCGCGAAATCAAAGATCGTCTTCCTCCGTCCGCTGGGCACAAAGTTCTCCGTCGGCCGGAACATAATGCACACACCGGTAAAAGAGTTGTCAAACTCTTCCATGCTGACCTTTATGTTTCCTCTGGCCGGGTCATTGATCACGGCCTTGTTTCCTGAAAACCCGCAAAGGACAACAAAATGGTTGAAATTCCAGTGGATAATGCAGGGGAACTGATTGGCTTTTTTGATTGCCTCAAGTTCATACCGATACCCCTTGGCCTCAAGACCATATCTGCGCGCGGCCTTCATCACATTGAGGGCATTCGCGCCGTCTCTTGAGACACCGCAGTCCTGACGGACCTGTTCAAGCGGTATCCACTTATCATAATATGCCAGAATCATCGTCAGAGAAGCCGCGCCGCATTCAAGCGCTTCCATCTGAAGAATCACCGGTACTTTGGCATATCCCTTCTCCACCGGCTGTTTAATAGTCATCTGTTTCATAATTCCTCGCGATCAATTAAACAATAATGAAAGAATCTGCAGACGATTATAACTGATGCGGGACTCATAAATCCCATCCGGGAGTTCAATGTTTCCGCCTGCCATCAGGTTGCCGTTTTCATCCTTTCCGACAAAAGATACGGATGTCTGTTTGCCGCCGACGTTAATCATCATCCCTGTTTCAATCTGGACACCCGACGGGACCTGATCCAGGGTGACTTTCAGTACGCCGGATTCGACACGTCCCGACCCCGTGACAAAACTCTCGATGGATGCCTTCGATGCCCAGGTAAAAATACCTGCCAGCAAAACAATGACACAGATCAGAAGTGCCCAGATTCCCGGATTTGTCACGTGCAGATAGTCATTCAGCTGTTCAGGGGAAGAAATTCTTTTGATGCTTTTCTCCCGAAACAATTTGTTCTCCATAACCCCTCCGAAAAAGAAATATTCACATCCGAGATAAGCTGATACAGCCATCTCATTTTAGAGAAGTTTACCATGAACACGCGCAGAATTCAAGTCAATGGTGTTCCATTTGGTAAAACCAAACAGATCGATACCGAACCGGCGGCAATCCTCCTCTGCCTTTCTCCAGACCGGCATCCGGATCCGCCGGTAAATTTGTCATTTGCCCTTTTTCCGAAAGGAAAAGTGTGCTAGAATGCAGATGCTTTCAGGCATGGACACTTACCCCGGATGAATCGATATCCGTCCGGGAATGTACAGCAAAGAGGGGATTCCCTGTCTCTCCTCAGCCATCTGCCCGCGAAAGCTCTGACTTCAAAACGATGGGTTCCCGCCGCCTTGCCCTGTGACAGTCCGGGGCAAAGCCGCGCCATACAAAAATACGGAGGAGATTTTATGGACAAAAAAATCCTGAACGAGAAACTGGACCTGGTCATCACAAAGCTCATGAATCTGGATGCTCCGGATATGGCCATGGATAAAGATACGCCGCGCGAGGAGCAGATGAAAGGACTGATTGCCCGGGATTTTGGCATTCGGGAATGGGACTGGCCTCAGGGCGTAGGTCTTTACGGTCTTCTTCAGCTGCAGAAAGCCCGCGGAAACGAAACCTACGATCCTTTCCTGCTGAACTGGATGGAGGAGAATCTGACCAAGGGACAGCCCAGCGCCAATATTAACACGACCGCTCCCTATCTGACGCTCTTTGATCTGACCGAGCGTTACAGCATGCCCGACTGGGAAAAGATCTGTATAAAACGTGCGGAATTCCTCATGAATGAACTTCCCCGGACGAAAGAAGGCGGATTTGAACACCTGACCAGCGCTCTCGGCGACCGGAACAGCGTGATGCGGCATCCGGATGAACTCTGGGTCGACACGCTTTTCATGGCGGTTCTGTTCCTTGGAAAGATGGGGAAGCGGTACGGGAACGAAGCATGGTGTCAGGAAGCGGTATATCAGTTCCTGCTGCACATCCGGTATCTGTGTGATATTCACACCGGCCTCCTTTATCACGGCTGGACCTTTACAATGAACAACCACTTTGGCGGTATTTTCTGGAATCGCGGAAACTCCTGGTTCACGTACGGAGCGGTTGCGTTCCTTGATGCCATGGGGGACTGCCTCAAAGAGGCGGACCGCCGCACCATTCTTTCCGCCTGGCACAATCAGGTGGATGCCCTGATTCGTCTGCAGGATGAGTCCGGCCTCTGGCATACCGTCCTTGACAAGCCGGATTCCTACATCGAAACCTCCGGATCTGGTGCGATTGCCGCCGGCATCCTTTACGGCATTCGCTGCGGGTATCTTGACAAATCCTACCTGCCCGCCGCCAAAAAAGCGGTCGAGGGCCTGATGTCCTATGTGGATAAGGACGGTGTCGTCGGAAATGTGTCCGCGGGCACAGCGGTGGGGATGAATGCAAAGCACTACGAGGAAATCCTCATCCGTCCCATGGCCTATGGTCAGTCACTGACAGCACTTGCGCTGACGGAAGCATTATACCTCTGATTCCGCACGGAATATAACAGGAAGGCAGAACCGGATAACGGTTCCGCCTTCCTGCTTCTTTTATAGGACCTTTTTGAGGAAATCCTGCAGGCGGGGGTTCCGGGGATGATCAAACAGTGTTTCCGGATCGCCCTCCTCAAGAAACAGCCCGTCATCCATGAAAATCACCCGGTCCGCCACCTCGTGCGCGAAACGCATCTCATGCGTCACCACCACCATGGTCATCCCGTCCGCGGCAAGTTCACGCATGACCTCAAGCACCTCACCGACCATTTCCGGATCCAGTGCCGACGTCGGTTCATCAAAAAGCATGATCTCCGGCTTCATGCAAAGCGCTCTTGCAATCGCCACGCGCTGTTTCTGACCGCCGGACAGCTGATCCGGATAGGCATCCGCCTTGTCCAAAAGGCCGACCCGTTCAAGCATTTTGAGAGCCAGCGTCTTTGCCTCCTCCCGGGTGGCCAGTTTGAGGTCGACAGGGGCCAGCATCAGATTTTTCAGTACATTCATGTTGTTAAACAGGTTAAAATGCTGAAAAACCATCCCGATATTCCGGCGGATGCGGTTAATATCCGCCGCGCGGTCCGTAATGCTGACCCCGTTTACCAGAATGCTGCCCTCCGTGCACTCCTCAAGCCGGTTCAGGCACCGCAGAAAAGTCGATTTTCCGCTGCCGCTCGGCCCGATCACGCATACAACCTCGCCCTCAGAGACATCCAGCGATACATCCCGGATAACCTCAAGGGATCCATAGTTTTTCCTCAGGTGCCGAACGCTTATTTTTCCCGTCTTACAAGCTTCTCCTGCCACGCTTCAGTCTCCTTTCTAGAATCTTGGCGGCCTGCTGCAGAATCAGGATGACCACCAGATACATCAGTCCGACAATTGCCCATGTCTGGAAAGACATAAATGTTTTGGATACCACATTTTTCGCCGTGTTAACCAGTTCGGGAAAGCCGATAACCGAAAGAATGGACGTATCTTTCAGGGTGATAATGAACTGATTGATAATGCTGGGAATCATCGTGCGGACCGCCTGCGGCAGGACAACACGATGCATGGCCCGCCAGTAGGGAAGGCCCAGCGAACGCGCCGCTTCCATCTGACCAATATCGACGGATTCGATTCCGGCCCGAATAATCTCGGCCATGTATGCACCGCAGTTTAAGGCAAGGCAGATCGTTCCTGCCTGAAGGGCCGAGAGCGTAACGGAATCAAACTTCAGAATGGTGTTGAACAGATAGGGCACACCAAAGTAGATAAAATAGGCCAGAACGATCATGGGAACACCGCGGATCAGATTGACAAAGATCATGGCAATTATCCTGCAGGGCTTATTGTGCAGAACACTCATAATCCCGACGATCATGCCGATGACACAGGCAAACAGCAGACCATACAGAGCCAGAAGCAGGGTCTGACCCATGGCCTGGAACAATAAAGGACCGTATGACAGCAGAATCTTTGACAAAAGAAAGTGCCTCCTTTCCGGAACATGCATGAGGCATGAATTTGACTTTTGGCCGCTTTCTGACCGTTTAGCCGCAGTTCATCCGATGAGATGGGGGAACGGCATCTGGCCGCCGACAGGAAAAGAAGGCACTTTTAAGAAGTGCCTTCGGAAACTGAAAATGCGTTACTCACCAAGATATTTCTTGAGGATCTCATCATACGTTCCATCAGCCTTGATATTGGCAAGACCCGCATTAAACTTGTCGACGAGTTCCTGCTTTTCAGATGAGAAAACGGCAAATCCGTACTCTGCACCTTCGTTCGCGGTTCCATCGACCAGCTGAAGCGGAACCCCGTTGGACTTGATATAGTCCGCCATAATGGGGGTGTCATCAAAGCATGCAGCTGCCTGACCGCCAATGACGGCCTGATAGACATCCGGCGAGCTTTCAAGGAAGGTCACGGTAAAATGATAGGTATCTTTCAGGCTTTCTGCATATTCCGCGCTCTGCGTGCCGATTTTGACGGCAACCGCTTTCCCTTCAAGATCCGCGAATCCGGAAATCTTGGAACCCTGCGCAACAGCCATTGACTGTGTGGCGCTGTAATAGCCATCCGAGAAAATCCAGCCGTTTTCTTTTCTGGCTTCCGTAATGGATGCGCCTGCAATCATGCCGTCCGCCTGACCAGCCTGGCAGGCGGCAATCGATCCGTCCCAGCCCAGAGCCGTCATCGTGTATTCAAACCCCTGATCCTTGGCAATGGCGGCCATAATCTCCATGTCAATGCCGACCATGTTTCCGTTTTCATCCGCATATTCAAACGGACGGAATGCCGTATCGGTTACAATTTTATAGACTTCTTTCTCTGCAAGACCCGTCATCAGCGCAAACGAAAACACAAGCGCCAGACCAACCAACAAAACTCTTTTCATATCCGATTCCTCCGGTTTGAATGATTTTGGCAGAAACCATTTTAACCGAGATTGGATGGAAGATCAAGAGGTTTTTTGCGTTTTTGCATGTTCGTCCATTCAAAATTGCATTTCACATCGTTTCTGATGAATTTTTAGCTTTTGTAAATTCGAAAAATGCATATATCAAAACCAGTCATTTCATCTTCATTGCATTTCCCGGACAGCTGAACTATAATGGGCATGTTCAAATTCGGCCATTTGCCAGATAAGTGCAGGGACCGCCAGGCCCGCATGGAGGGCGGCCCTGCCGCGCAAATCCGGGTGCTGACAAAGCGCACCGGGCAAATGACCAGAGCTGAGGAGGAGAAGACAATTATGAAACCAGTCATCGGCCTTGTTCCGCTGGTCGATACCCAAAGGGATTCCTACTGGATGCTCCCCGGATATATGAAGGGGATTCAAACGGCCGGCGGTCTGCCCGTCATGCTTCCGCTTGAGGCAGCCCCTGAAGATCTTTCGGACCTTTCACGTCATCTGGACGGGTTTCTCTTCACCGGCGGTCAAGACGTTTCGCCGGACATGTACCATGAGGAAATGCAGCCCTTCTGCGGGGAAACCTGTCCGGAACGGGACAGGCTTGAACGTCTGCTGTTTGCGCAGGCACTGAAGGAGCACAAGCCTGTCCTTGGAATCTGCCGCGGCATTCAGCTGATCAATGTGCTGATGGGCGGCACGCTATATCAGGATCTGCCCAGACAGCATCCCTCCTGTATCGAGCACCACGGTCAGCCGCCGTATGACCGTCCCGTTCATTCCATCCATATCGAAAAAGGAACACCGCTTTACCGGCTTTGCGGGGATGAGATGCGCGTGAACAGCTATCACCATCAGGCAATACGCACACTGGCTCCCGGCCTCAGGAAAATGGCTGAGGCCGAGGATGGCATTATTGAAGCCGTTTACTGTCCCGACGCCGCGTTTCTCTGGGGAGTTCAGTTTCATCCCGAATTTTCCTGGCAGACGGATAACCAGTGCCAGCTGATTTTCGATGAATTTGTCCGGAACTGCCGCAGCCGGTGACCGTGTACATTCATTTCCTGTGTTCATCGGTTTTTTTCTGCTTTGCTGCCGTCTTTTTCGCATTGAAATCCGCAGTTAAATTGACAATCCTGTACAAATATGGTATCTTCAATTCCAGATTACAAAGACTATGCGGATCGTTCCTGCCTGAAAAAGCACGAATCCTTCTCAGAGAGAAATTCCAATACTCAGAGGGATTATTGCAGACTGAAACAAGAAATCATCAGATGATCGAGGCATACACATGAGATCTGTCTTTTCCATTATCTTCTTCCTTCTCGCCGCAATCCTCGGATATGGGGCGTATTTTTCCTATCATTCCCCGAAACCGATCGGAAAGTCGGTCTATTTTCTGCTGTTAGCGCTCCTGCCTCCCGTCATTGGCAATCTGGTTCTCGTCACCTCGTCCAGCCAGACGTTTTCTGTCATCGGATGCTATACCTACTTTGTCGGAATGGACCTGGCCATGCTTGCACTGCTGTTTTTCAGTTTTCACTACTGCCGGGTTACATGGCCAAACCACATGGTTCGCAATGCCGTTTATCTTCTGCTTCTTGTCGATGTGATTCAGTATTGTCTGAACCCGTTTACCCATCATGTTTTTACCACCACCAAAGTCATGGTCGATCATCTGCCATACTGGCGGATGACCCCGCTTTTCGGACAGACCTTTCACCGGATCGTCGATTACGGCATCTACTTTTCTGCTGTCTGCATTTTTATTCACAAACTGGTTAACGCCCCCCAGATCTATCAGGAACGTTACCTGAGCATCCTGATCGCCATGTTTATCGGCGGCCTGTGGCAGAGTTATTACATTTTTTCACGGCAGCCCATCGATAAATCCATGATCGGCTTTGCCGTATTCGGCATTCTTGTTTTCTATTTTTCTCTGTATTACCGGCCTGTCCGGCTTCTGGACAGACTGCTTGCCGGCATTGTTTCCAATGTATCCGACGCCGTCTACTTTCTTGACGTAAGCAGGCGGTGCATATGGGCCAATGCCTCCGGCTGTCGTTTTGCCGGCGTTGACAGCGATCTTCCGGATCATGCCTATACCCGTCTTGAACAGCTGATCGGGCCGATCCAGTTGTTTAATAACGAAAGATTGGAAAAACGGGTCGTAGGGGAGGATGAAAGCGCCCGTTACTATACCATTGAAAAGAGCTCTCTCCCTGACCGTTATGGCAATAATACAGGCTGGGTTCTGTCTGTCCGTGATGAAACCGCGGAACAGCAGGCCATTATGCGGGATCTGTACAATGCCAGACACGATGCCCTGACCGGCCTGTATACCCGGGAATACCTGTACGAATGCATCCGGAAAAAGATCAGGGATAATCCGGACGTTTTGTATGATGTTGTTTTTGTCGATGTAAAAGAGTTTAAGATTGTTAATGATATATTTGGCACGGAGTTTGGTGATCTCGTTCTGAAGCGAATTGCCGAATCGATCCGTGAGGATGTTCCGCCGGAAAGCCTGTTCGGGCGTCTGACAGGGGATACCTTCGGCATCTGTATTTCTGCCGCCTCTTTTGACAGCTTTTCTTTCAGGGAGCGCATCTCCAATTTTGTCGTTAAAAACGGGCCTGTCGAACATACCATCCTGATCCATCTGGGGGTGTATGAGGTGACTGAGCCGGATCTCAATCCATCCGTCATGTTCGACCGGGCGCATCTGGCCCTGTCTACCATCAAAGAGGACTACCAGACGCGCATCGCCTATTACGATGACAGCATGCGGCACAAGGTTCTCTGGAATCAGCATATTTCCAATCAGGCCGATGCGGCGATTGCCGAGAATCAGATTCAGCCGTTCCTGCAGCCGATCATGGACCGGGAGGGCAGGATGGTGGGGGCAGAGGCATTGGTCAGATGGATTCATCCCACAGACGGATTCCTTCCGCCTTCTGCCTTCATCCCGGTTTTTGAGAAGAACGGGATTATCGCAATGGTCGACCGGCACATGTGGCGCTCTGCCTGTGCCGTTCTGGCACGGTGGCAGAAACAGGGAATTGATGCATTTATTTCCGTCAACATCTCTCCGAAAGACTTTTACTTTATGAACGTTCCCGCCGTGCTTCTCAGCATCGTCGAAGAATTTGGCATAGATCGTACAAAGCTGCGTCTTGAAATCACGGAAACCGTGATGATGGCCGATAAAGAGAAGCGAATGAACCTCCTTTCGGAACTGAAATCTTACGGTTTCATCATTGAAATGGATGATTTCGGAAGCGGTTATTCCTCGCTCAACATGCTCAAGGATATGCCCGTCGATGTGCTTAAGATCGATATGGCGTTCCTTGAAAAAACGGAAAACACACAGAAAGCCAGCATCATTGTCAATAACATCATCCGGCTTTCAAATGAGCTTCAGATCTGTACCCTGACAGAAGGGGTTGAAACCGAAAAACAGGTTTCTGAACTGCTGAAAATGGGCTGCCGCCTTCTCCAGGGCTATTATTTTTCCCGCCCGCTTTCCGTCACCGATTTTGAGAATCGTTTTTTACGTTCCACTCCCGCCTGAACTGACCGGACTCCGTCAGGGACCATGCGACACAAAAAACAAACCGGCTGAATAAGCCGGTTTGTGCATTTCAGGGCACTCTGGCAGTCAAACTTTTCGCTTCGGCAGAAATGAACGACACGGTCATTCATCCATGACGAAGAAAAAGTCGCCGAAACTTACCTCCACATCATCCGTTTCGTCTTCCTCATTCTCAAAGATCTTACGGACATACTGACTGCAGCCACAGGACCTTGTTTTCCCGTTCTGCAAATTGGACTGGTACACTTCTTTCTTGTTTCCACAGTCGCACTGACAGATCCAAACCAGATTTCGGTTGATCCGCTCGCCCTTTTCAAGAACCGTCAGCTTTCCATAACGCATCCCGGGTTTAATGACCAGGGACTCTTTTCTGCCGCGAAGGCAGCCGCAGGAACGGACATTCTGATAAATAAGGCTTCTGAAAGAGAGCACTTTGGTTTTCCCACATTCACACCGGCAAAGCCAGGAGTTATCGTCGACTGGTTCGATAACCGTGAGTTTTCCAAACTGATCTCCGACGGAAATTGTACGTTTGCTTGTTTTCATTTTCACCCGTGCAGATTCTGGAAAGACTGCACACTCCTTTCGGACAACCCAGTTTCACAGACAACGGAAAATACGAACGAAGCCAGTGGGGGATCTTCGGCCATGGCCATGATCCGGCAGCGGTTTCGGGCAGGCACTGTCAGACTAGCATGCACCCTGCTTGACTTCCCGGGCATCTGCAAAAGCAGAACAAAATCACATACATACATGTATAATCTGTTAGGTTCTGATTATAGCAATATGTCAATTATCCTTCAAGCCAAAACGGCCGGATGACCCAAGAGAAAAACATAACGTTTTTTTAGAAGAAGAGACAATAAAAATCGTTTTATCGATTCTATTATACTGCCCATTCTGCTTATATTTTATTCACATTCTTGTCAAAACCTCTTCAACACCCCGAAATTCGTACTGATTCAGCCCGCCAAAATCGGGGAAAAACGCGGTTCTCGTTCATTTTTAACCAAATTTATGGTTTATCCATTGTGTTTTTCTCCCGCAGCGCTTATAATCAACTAAAATCCGGTCTGTACACAAACTCTATGTGTTTTTATGAATGAACCGCGCGACACAGGATCGGTCCCGGCCGATTTCATTCCGGATACAGATGCCTAAAAATGGAGGATAGGAAATCACATGAAAAAAAATGCATATCTGTTATTTCTGCTGGTCGTTCTCTCTGTTTCAGCTTTCGCCGAAACAGATTATACCTTTACATTCAATTCGGAAACGGCAGGGCAGGGGGAGAAGCTTGACCTTTCAGAATACGGCCTTTCTTTTTTCCTTCCGGAGGGATTTGAACTCAAGGAAGTCCTTAATAATGACAAGGCGGTCTGTTATTATCAGAGAAACAATCCCTGGCATTCTGTCGAATTTCTGACCTGTGACTACGCCACTCTTGAGGAAGCAAAAAACGAATATGCTGATACGACGCCCATGCAGGCGAATGTCAATGGAATGGACAGCGTTATTTTTGCTTTTAAGAACCGCACAAATAATGGGGAAGAGCTGTTTGTGTGTGATGTTTTCATCGCCGTCCCCAACCACAGCATCATCAATTATTATGAAGAATCCGCCGATCAGAGCGATCTCGCCCTTTACCTGTTAAACGTTCTCCCTGCCGAGGGCATCGAAAAGGCCGAAACCGTTGAGGAGGAACCCAAAGAGACAAAGCCGGAAACCGAAAAAGCGGTCTCAGCCGAACCGGAAAAGCCCTCCGCGGATACAGAGACGGCAAAAGCCGAGGTGAGTTTTTCCGGCGAACGTTCCATCCGGACACAGAAAGAGGGTTCCGTCAATGTCCGGAAAAGCCCCAGCTCCGACAGTGAACGCATTGGTGCCGCCGCACCTGATTCCGTTTTCCCGCTCGTTTCCATTTCTGAAAACGGCTGGTATGAAATCAGGCTGCGTGACGGAACGACAGGGTTCATCAGCCCGAATTTAGGCAGAATAGTCGAATAATGCAATAACGCGTCCGTGAACGGACGCGTTATTGTTTATCCATTATCGGGCCATCCGATAGATTTCCGCCATATCCTCTTCCATGAGAACACGGGCAGAACCCTTTTTCCCTCCGCAGGCTTTTGCACAGCTGGATGCCAGCATCCTTATATCCTGCTCGGTCAGATTCAGGCCAAGTTCATGCAGGGAAACCGGCATTCCGATTTCCTTAAAGAAGGCTTCCATGGCTTCAATGCCGCGCAGGGCTGTCTGCTCCGGCTCACCCAGCGGAATGTCCATCACATTCGTTGCAAGCTGCACAAAGCGGTCCAGGCAGTGACCAACCACATACCTTGCCCAGCTTCCCCAGACCGCTGTCAGGCCGGCGCCATGGGTCACATCATAGAAGCCGCCCAGCTCATGTTCAAGCAGATGTGAGGAAAAATCTCCGCCGTCATTTCCGCAGCCGGTCAGATTGTTATGCGAAAGCGAGCTGGCCCACATGACCTCTGCTCTTGCTTCCTTGTCCTCCGGATGGACATGCAGAATGCGGGCATATTTCATGATCGTGCGAAGGATTCCCTCTGAAATGGCATCCGTTACCTCCATATGGCCATTGTTGGAGAGGTAGCGTTCCAGCGTGTGCATCATCATGTCTGCGCATCCGCTCATGCTCTGCCAGTCCGGCAGTTCGGTGGTCAGATCAGGATTCATAATCGCAAATCGTGGTCTGGATATGTCATCATTGTATGAGCGTTTTTCCTGTGTAAGCTCATTGGTAATGACGGAACTGTTGCTCATCTCAGAACCTGCGGCAGCAATCGTGAGAATTGCCCCCACAGGGAGACAGGCGGTTGCCTGACGTTTTCGTTCATACAGTTCCCATACATCCCTTTCATCCGCCAGTCCATACGCAACGGCCTTTGCCGTATCAATCACGCTTCCTCCGCCAATGGCCAGGATAAAGTCAACCTTGTGTTCCTTTCCGGTTTCGATCGCTTTCCTGACCAGGGAAAGATGCGGATTAGGAACTACGCCGCCCATAGAGACGAGTTTCAGTCCGGCTGCACGGACCGACTTTTCAACCGTTTCCAGCAGTCCGTTTTCGGCAATCCGTTTGCTTCCATAGAGCAGCAATACCGATGATCCGCCGAATTCCCGAATACACTCGCCGGCTTTTTTCTCCGTTTCCGGTCCAAAGAATACTTTTGTTGGTGCATAAAAAGTGAATGGATTATACATTTTCTCCTCCTGTACACAGTTTTCCTTTTGACAGACAGCGGTCCCGTTCAGCCTCACCGCACAGGAAGAACAGTGTCTACGTTTCTTCCTGTTTCCGGGAAAAACCGGAAGTTTCGTCACGGATAACTTCCATATCCTATTGACATATAAATGAAGCAGACGTATAATAGGCCTATCTTTCATACGCTCTCTCATTTACCGACAGGTGTATTCTATCATAGTGGACCTGTAATCAAAAGACAGAAATCATAAGGAAATAAAGAAATGGCTTGTTTTGCAGATAAACTAAAAGCAGCCCGAAAAAAGGCTGGATTAAGCCAGGCAGAACTGGCTGAGCGAATCGGTGTAACGGTCCGTTCCTTTACGGATTATGAATGCGGCAGGGCAGTCCCACGGCAAAAGAAAATTGAAAAGCTGGCAGATGCGCTCGGTGTGACAACGCTCTACCTGATGAATGATTCCGTGGATGATCCGGGGTTTGGCATTCACGTTGAAGCGACGATACGAAATGCAGGAAAACAGTATGGGGAATCCATTGCGGATGAGATGTCCGCTCTCCTTGAGCGCAATACGGTGTTTTTTGCCGGGGGAGAGACCCCGCAGGAGGTAAAGGACAAATTTTTTGAGGCCTTAATGACTGCATACCTGACCTGCAAGCAGGAATCCGCAAAGAGGGTCTGATATGAACACGGATTATATCATCCAGTTTGTCGCCGGTCTGCGAAAACGTTATTCAGGTTTATCAATCGCAGAA
>ODAI012707255.1_pt1 | contig 13803 bp, 13 predicted proteins | sample 1539321 | NCBI WGS metagenome assembly ODAI01 (sample SAMN02144231, study PRJEB22623) | gut metagenome | biome: sheep rumen | host: Ovis aries | place: New Zealand
ATTCCGGAGGGGAGGATATCGGCTATGTCGGCGAAATCACTTCCGTAGAGCCCAAGATCCTGCTGGATCTTCTGGAAAAGGATTTTCTTCCGATCGTTGCGCCGACCGGCCTTGACGACAATTTTGAGACCTACAATATCAACGCGGATGAGGCGGCGTGCGCGATCGCAAAGGCCGTGGGAGCGGACAAGCTCGTTTACCTGACCGACGTGGAAGGCCTCTACAGAGACTTCGAGGACAAATCCTCCTTCATCTCCAGGATCAGCATTAAAGAAGCGGACAAGCTGATTTCCGACGGGCTGATCGGCGGAGGAATGCTTCCCAAGCTTTCCAACTGCACGGATGCCGTCAAGGGCGGAGTCAACCGCGTACATATCCTTGACGGAAGACGCCCGCACAGCCTTCTTCTGGAGATCTTCACGGACAAGGGCTATGGAACCATGTTCTATGAGGACAACTAAAAGCCGGTAAATGGTCTTTATGCAGACTATCGCCCGGAAGGGCAAAGGAGAAAAGCCATGGCAGACAGGATGAATGCAATCATCGAACAGGCAGAAAAGGACCTGCTTCACACATATAACCGCTATCAGATCGTTCTGGACCGCGGCGAGGGCGTCTGCCTCTATGACGTCAGCGGCAAAAGATATCTGGACTTTGCGGCAGGCATCGCCGTGTTCGCCCTCGGATATCATTATAAGGATTACGACGAGGCACTCAAAGCGCAGATCGACAAGCTCCTTCACACATCGAACCTTTTCTATAACGAGCCTGCGGCGGACGCGGCAGCGCTCCTTAAGAAGGCTTCGGGAATGGACCGTGTCTTTTTTACCAACAGCGGCGCGGAAGCCGTTGAAGGCGCGCTGAAGGCTGCCGTAAAATATGCCTATACCCATGACGGGCGGACGGACCATGAGATCATCGCCATGGAGCATTCCTTCCACGGAAGGACCTACGGAGCGCTTTCGGTCACCGGCAACGCACATTACAGAGAGCCATTCGGCAGCATGCCCGGCACGGTGCGCTTTGCACAATTCAATGACCTTGACAGCGTGAAGGCACTTGTAAATGACAGGACCTGCGCGGTGATTCTGGAGGCGGTGCAGGGAGAGGGCGGTCTTGTTCCCGCAACACAGCAGTTCCTTGAGGGCGTCCGGGCTCTTTGCGATGAGAAGGGGATTCTTCTTATCCTCGACGAAGTCCAGTGCGGCATGGGCAGGACCGGCTATATGTACGCATGGCAGAAATACGGAGTAAAGCCGGATATCATGGCGACGGCTAAGGGACTCGGGTGCGGCGTTCCTGTCGGAGCGTTCCTGATGAAAGAGGAAGTCGCAAAGGACAGCCTTGTTCCGGGAGACCACGGCACGACCTACGGCGGCAATCCCTTTGCCTGCGCGGCAGTGCGCAAGGTACTCGAGCTCTTTGAGGAAAACGACATCCCCGGACATGTGCGGGAGATCACGCCGTATTTTGAGGCGGCCCTGGACCGGTTTGCGGAAAAATATGACTGCATCCTCGAAAGAAGAGGGAGCGGCCTTATGCAGGGACTGGTATTCGACCGTCCTGTCGGCGGCCTGATTAAAGAGGCGATGAGCCGCGGTCTGATCACGATCAGCGCCGGCGCAAACGTCCTTCGCCTTGTCCCGCCGCTTGTGATTGAAAAGGAAAATATTGATGAGATGGCCGGAATTCTCGATGAGAGTATAGCGGCATTGTTTAAGTGACTGATTAAGGATTATGAGAAAAGCAATTCGCGTTATTACAGCGCTGCTCGCGGCAGCGCTGCTTTTTGCATTATGGTGGTTTATGGAAGGAAAGGGCGAGCTGGAGGCGTATTCATCCGGCGAGCCGGCCGAGGAAACCTATTCCGAGCAGCCGCAGAAGCAGACTTTAAGGCTGTGGTATGCGGACGATGCGTTTACCGACTTTTTTAATGAGTGCGCCGTTGCCTACAACGCCAGACAGAATCGTGTGCGCGTCGAAACAAAGCTGATCACGGACCTGGATTATATCAAACAGGTCAACGACGCTTCCGTTGCGGGAGGGGAGTATCCCGACCTTTTCCTTGTCGGCAACAACGCCCTTGAGCGGTGCGTTTTGGGAGGGCTTGCAGCCCAGGTCCAGGATACGGAGCATTTCAGCGATCCCACGGTATATCCGCAGACCGCGCGGTACGCCGTGACGTTTGGCGGCAGGACCTATGCCTATCCTCTCTGCTTTGAGACGGCAGCCCTCCTTTACAACGAGGAGTACCTCCAGGCGATGTCTGCGGCGAACGGGTCGGATACCATGACCATCCCTTCGACAATCATCGATATCATCAACCTGGCCGGCAATTACAACGCCCCGGAAAAGGTTGACGCGATCTTTAAGTGGGACGTCAGCGATATTTTCTTTAACTACTACTTTATCGGCGCATATCTTAACATGGGCGGCCCCTGCGGGGACGACGAGTCCCAGCTGGACGTCTATAACCAGCAGCTGATATCGTGCCTTAAGGTTTACCAGCAGCTGACGCAGTTCTTCTCCATCGACACGCAGACGGACGACTATGACAGCCTGATCAGGGACTTTGCGGGCGGCAGGATCGTCTTTACGGTCGCGACCTCGGACGCGGTGGAAAGACTCCGCAAAATGCAGGAGAGGGGAGAGACCGATATCCGTTACGGCGTGGTCAGGCTTCCGGATTCCACGAACTCACTGCAGACAAAGTCCCTGTCCATCACCGACTGCCTCGTTGTCAACGGCTACAGCGAGCTGCAGGAGGAGGCGAATCTTTTCATCCGTTATATGATCTACAGCCATCTGGAAGGCTTCTATGACAGAACGGGAAAGGCGCCCGCGCTGTCTGCCTATGAGTACAGTGATGCCCACATGAAGGGGTTTGTCGAAGCCTATGAAAACTCCGTGCCGCTCACAAAGCTCAGAGAAGCCTCCAACTTCTGGATGCTGCTGGAGAATACCTTCGCAAATGTGTGGAACGGCGCCGATGCCAATGAGAGTCTGCGCCAGCTGGCAAAACAGCTGATGATCCAGATCACCGGATCGGAAGGGATTGAGATCGAACGTATCGATGATCCGCCGTATGTGGATATCATCGCGGAGCTGACCGGAGGAGAGTAAGAAATATTTTACGCCTTTTGTGTGGGCATTGTTTCATTATATTAACGAAATGTGCTAAAATGTAAAAAGTGTGACGGGACTCCTGCCCGGAAAGGTAGGAACCGTATTCATGAAAGATTTACATATTTTTGACAGATGCAGGGTGAAATGCAGAGCGGCCCTGCCACTTACTGCATTGATGCTCTGCGGGCTTCTTGCCGCGTGCGGCAAGGACGGAGGCGTCCTTTTGCAGCGGGCGGGAGACGGCAGCAGTGCGGCCCTTCCCCAGGCACAGGAAATCAGCCTTACGGAGGCTGCAGAAGGGGCGGAAGGATATGAAAAGGCGGCGCCGGGGACTTCAGACGGCGATGACGCTGTAAACGTACCTGAGACGGATATCCAGCCGAGCCCTCCCGTTACCGTGTTCGTGTGCGGAGAGGTCAATGAGCCCGGAGTTTATGTCCTTGAGGACGGTGCGCGGGTGTTCGAGGCGGTAGCTGCCGCGGGCGGCTTTACGGCCGATGCGCAGGAGGATTACTTAAACCTTGCGCAGTACGTGCAGGATACGCAGAAGATTTATATACCCGGACAGGAAGAAGCGCAGCGCCTTGCAGCGGCAGGGGAGCAGACGGGTGCATCCCTTACAGAGAGCACGCAGGATACAGGCGGCAGAATCAATATTAATACAGCCGGCCTTTCGGAGCTGATGACGATCCCCGGAATCGGAGAGGCCAGGGCACAGACTATACTCGAATTCAGACAGGCGAACGGTTCCTTTGAGAACCCGGAGGACATCATGAAGGTCTCCGGGATCAAGCGGGCGACCTACGATAAGCTGTGTGATTATATTTGTGTCAGATAGGTGAGATGTTTTAGAAAAGGATGGAATTATGGCCAGAGTTTTGGTGGTAGACGACGAGAAACTGATCGTGAAGGGAATCCGGTTCAGTCTGGAACAGGATGACTATACGGTAGACACCGCCTTCGACGGAGAAGAGGCACTCGAAAAGGTGCGGGCGAACCAGTACGACATCGTACTCCTTGACCTGATGCTTCCGAAGATGAGCGGACTTGACGTATGCAGGGAGATCCGTGAATTTTCCGATGTTCCGGTCATCATGCTGACAGCCAAGGGAGAGGACATGGATAAGATCCTCGGCCTGGAGTACGGCGCGGACGACTATATCACCAAGCCGTTCAACATCCTAGAGGTCAAGGCGAGAATCAAGGTCATTCTCAGAAGGTCATCCGCAAAGAAAGCGGCAGCTGCCAGCGGCCCTGTGATTGAGAGCGGAGAGCTCAGACTTGACAAGGACAACCGCAGACTGACCATTGCAGGCAGAGAGGTTAACCTTACATCCAAGGAGTTTGAGCTTCTCGAGTTCCTGATTTCCAATCCGGACAAGGTCTACAGCCGCGCGAACCTTCTGGAACTGATCTGGGGCAAGGACTACCCCGGTGACGAGAGAACAGTGGACCTGCATGTGCGCCGTCTTCGCGAGAAGATCGAGCCCAATCCTTCAGAACCTGTCTATGTGCTTACAAAGTGGGGCGTAGGATACTATTTCAGGGGCCGCAAGGCATGATATGACATGCAGGAACCGTAACTGCGGTATTGCATTTTAGAAGGGCCAGAATCCGGTGCTTGTCCGGATTCCGGCCCTTTTTAGACGATAGGATAAGGAGACAGTTTGAGGGATTGGTTGTTGCAAATATTGCAGCAACCAGTCCGTTTTTTTCCTATGAATCGAAGAAGCTTCGGCCGTCATCCGTCACGAGGCGGTCTGCCCTGGGATACTCGAAGATATCATTGTTATCGGCGTTTGCTTCAAGATAGTCGGCAAATTCTTTAGCGTACCATTTCGCCATCCCGAGATTGTGCATGAGATAGTGTCCGCAGTTAACAGCTGTAGCGCCGGGGACATCCTGCGCATCCTCGACGGAGCGGAATGCGTTCAGAAGCAGTTCATAGAGGTCCTTCGGGGCGCGGCTCCCCTTCAGTATGAGATAAAAGCCGGTAAGGCATCCCATGGGGCCCCAGTAAATGACTTCATCCTTCCAGTCGGGATCATTGCGAAGATACGTCGCGATAAGATGCTCGAGCGAATGCATCGCACCGATGTCAATGACAGGCTCCCTGTTGGGGTGCTTAAGCCTGATGTCGTAGGTTGTAACCGAATAATCGCCAAGATAATCAACCCTGCTCGTGAAGATGCCGGGCACAATGCGCGTGTGATCTACCGTAAAGCTCTGTATTAATTCCATTTTTCGTTATTCCTCCTTGCAGTTGTATAATAATCTAAAATATAGGATATTCAAAGGTGTTTTTCGAAAGAGAGGACCGGAACGTGAGAAAGATACTGATTGTCATAGACATGCAGAATGATTTCATCGACGCCTCGCTTGGAACAAAGGAGGCGGCGGCGATCGTAGATGCGGTAAAGGAAAAGATCCGCTCTTACCCCGCGCAGGACGTCATCGCTACGATGGATACCCATCCGGAGAACTATATGGAAACGCAGGAGGGCAGATCCCTTCCGGTTCCGCACTGCATCAAGGGGACTGACGGGTGGCAGATCCGTCCGGATATCGCAGAGCTCCTGACAGGGGCAAAGATCTATGAAAAGCCGACCTTTGGCAGTACGGAAATGGCGGCGGATCTGAAGGCACTTTCTGAAAAGGAAGAGATCGAGCTCGAACTGGTCGGACTGTGCACGGATATCTGTGTCATTTCCAATGCGCTGCTTCTCAAGGCTGCGATGCCGGAGGTAAAGATTTCGGCCGATGCCGCATGCTGTGCCGGTGTCACGCCCGAAAAGCATCTTGCGGCGCTGGAGGTCATGCGCTCCTGCCAGATTCAGGTCACAGGCGGGTGAACCGTATGATCTTAATAGGATGTCACCTGTCTGTCACGGATGGCTATGCAGCCATGGGAAAGACCATGAGCCGCTTCGGCGGTAATACCTTTGCCTGGTTTACGAGGAACCCGCGCGGCGGAAAGACAAAACCGGTGATCCCGGAGGACATAGAGGCACTTCGGGCCCACCTTAAGAAAGAGGGCTTCGGACCCCTTGTTGCCCACGGCAGCTATACGATGAATCTGTGCTCCGCAAACGCCGATACCCGCGCAAACGGGCTGGACATGCTGACTCAGGACCTGGAGAGAATGGAGCTTCTCCCGGATAACCTGTACAACTTCCATCCGGGCTTCCACACCGGACAGGGCACTGAAACCGGGATCCGTCAGATCGCAGAGGCTCTGAACCGGGTGCTCCGGCAGGACATGCGAACAACCATCCTTCTGGAGACCATGGCCGGAAAGGGATCAGAGGTTGGCGGCACCTTTGAGGAACTCCGTGAGATTATCGACCGGGTGGACTGCAGGGATAAGATCGGCGTCTGCTTTGATACCTGCCACACCTGGGACGCCGGATATGACCTCGTAAATCATCTCGATGGCGTCCTGCAGCACTTTGATGACGTGGTAGGACTCTCCCGACTGAAGGCAGTCCATTTCAACGACAGCAAGAATGAGCGCGGCAGCCACAAGGACCGGCACGAAAAGCTGGGACAGGGGTATCTCGGCGTTGACGCAATGAAGAGAATAGCGCTCCATCCGGCATTCGCAGGGCTCCCGTTCATACTGGAGACCCCGAATGATGACGAGGGGTATATTGCAGAAATACACACTGTTCTGGACTGGATGGCCTGAGCAGAGGACCGGTTTTGTCCGATACAAGGATCGTTATTTGTAAAGAAAGGACCGTTATGGATAAGAATCAGTTCGCACTCACTCCGCCGATGGGGTGGAACAGCTATGACTATTACAATACAGAAGTCACGGAAGTGCAGGTGCGTGAAAACGCTGAGTTCATGGCGGAGCATTTAAAGCCCTTCGGCTGGGAGTACGTCGTAATTGATATCCAGTGGTACGCCTCGGATGCCGGCTCACAGAGCAGCAGGTACCAGTACATCCCCTTCGGGCAGCTCGTTACGGACGAGTATTCAAGGCTTCTTCCCGACCCTGTGCGTTTTCCCTCATCAGCAGGCGGCAGAGGCTTTAAGCCTCTTGCGGATTATATTCACTCTCTCGGGCTGAAATTCGGAATCCACGTGATGCGCGGAATCCCGAGACAGGCAGCACACAGTCACATGGGGATCCTCGGCAGCAGCGTGCGGGCGGACGAGATTGCAGATCCCTCGAGCATCTGCCCCTGGAATCCGGATATGTACGGCGTAAGGCCGGAAATGCCCGCGTCACAGACATATTATGATTCGATTTATGCCATGTACGCCGATTGGGGAGTCGACTTTATCAAGTGCGATGACATCTGCCGCGAGGATGCGGCCTCCGCCCATGCGGAGATCGCGATGATCCACAGGGCGATCCTGAAAACCGGAAGGCCGATGGTCCTGAGCCTTTCCCCCGGACCCGCTAAAATAGCAGAGGCGCAGTTCTACGCCGAGAACGCGAACATGTGGAGAATTACGGATGATTTCTGGGACACATGGCCCCTCCTTAAGGACATGTTCCGAAGGTGCGAGCTCTGGCAGGGCAAAACAGCTCCCGGCTGTTTTCCGGACTGCGACATGCTCCCTGTCGGGAAAATCGGCGGGTGCTTCGGGGAAAAGGCGGAAAGGGACAGCGGCTTTACGAAGGATGAGCAGATCACCATGATGACGCTCTGGTGCATCTTCGGGGCGCCGCTGATGATCGGGGCAAAGCTCCCCGGCATGGACGAGTTTACATTAAAGCTTCTGACCAACAGCGATGTGCTGCACCTGCTGCGAAACGGCAGGGGTGCGAGACAGCTTGTGAGGAACGAGGAAGAGGCAGTCTGGACGGCATACGATGCGGGGAACGACTGCGGCTACCTGGCGATGTTCAACCTTTCGGACGAGGAGAGAGCCGTGAGCTGCTGGATCGGCCAGGCTGCGGCAGCAGGCGGCAAGGCATATACCGGCGGTCCTGCCGTCGAACTCTGGACCGGGAAGGAGACATCCTTCGGGAGCGGCTGCGCCGCGGCGCTGGTTCCGGCGCACGGAGCAAGACTCTTCCGGTACTGATCAGGTGAAGACCTGCTGATGAGGAAACGGATCCGCCAAAAAGCACCTGCCGCTCTGCCGGGTCACCGTTTCACAATTCGCGAAAACTGCAACTTGTGAGCGGCACGATCGGTGGGTATAATGTACAGGTAAAAATCGGGAAAACAATACCGGAATGCGGCAGGCGCTGCTTCCGGTTACAGTTTTGTTCACAGGTTTCAGCATGAGAGAGGCGCTCGGGCGCATAAAATCCATAAAATCTCTGAAAATCCTGCGGAGCATTCGGCTCCGCATCTTTCTTTGTGTCTTTATTCTGGGAATTCTCCCCTGTATTTTCATGCGTTATTTTATCCTGTCCAGCTATGAGAGCCGCATCGTGAGCGTGCGGACAGGGCAGGTGCAGGCTCTCCTTCACGTCGTATCCGACAGGCTTATCAGCACAGATTACCTGCGCTCACCTGCGAACCCGGAGATGTCCGGGGAGCTTACGGAATTCGCAAACCAGATCGGCGGACGCATTATGGTCGTCGGACCGGATCTGAAGGTCCTTGCGGATACGTATCAGAAGTCCGAGGGGAGTCTTGTCGTATCGGGAGATGTCGTAAGGTGCCTCCGCCAGGGGAACCGCGCCGCCACGTCGAGGTATGACAGGGAGGATAATTTCATTGAACTGTTCATGCCGGTCGGCGGCGTCAGCGACGGAAGTGATGCGCAGGCAGTGCCGTTCGGGCTGGGCAGGAGCGGCCGGCAGATGGACGGAGTGATCATGGCGAGCGTCTCTACCAATGAGATCGAGACGACGCTTGAACTCCTGCGAAGGAGAACGCTCCTTCTGGAGATTATCCTGATCCTTGTCCTGTTCTTTATCGCTGTTTTTGTTGCGAGCATTCTCCTGGAGCCGTTCGAGAGACTGACCGGCGCCATCAGGGATGTCCAGGCCGGCTTTACAACGGATGACATCGATGTCGGCTCCTACACCGAGACCGAGCATATCGGCGACGCCTTCAACCAGGTTCTCGGCAGGATGAGAACGATGGACGAATCCAGACAGGAATTTGTCTCCAACGTCTCCCATGAGCTGAAGACACCGATGACCTCAATGAAGGTCCTTGCGGATTCACTCCTCCAGCAGGGAGATATGGTTCCCCCGGAGATGTACAGAGAATTCCTTCAGGACATCGACGACGAGCTTGACAGGGAAAACAAGATGATCAGCGAGCTCTTAAGCCTCGCGAAGATGGACCGCCGTCAGGTGTCCATGAACGTTACGGATGTCAACATTAACGAGCTTGCCGAGATCGTCATGAGAAGAGTCAGGCCTCTCGCGCGGCAGAAGGACATCGAACTGACCATGGTCAGCGAGCGCGAGATCACCGCACAGGTGGACGAAGTCAAGATGACGATGGTGTTCACCAACCTGATCGAAAACGCCGTGAAATACAACAGGGAGCACGGAAGTGTTCATGTGACGCTCAATTCCGACCACAGGAATTTCACCTTTACGGTAGAGGACACGGGCGTCGGAATCCCGCAGGAGTCGCTGGACCGCATCTTCGACAGGTTCTACCGTGTGGATAAATCCAGATCCAGGGAGATCGGCGGCACGGGCCTCGGCCTCTCGATTACAAGAAGCGCCGTCCTGCTTCACAAGGGGACGATCGAGGTCGAGAGCGAAGAGGGCGTAGGAACCAGGTTTATCGTAACAATTCCGCTCAGGAAACAGAGCGAAGGCTGACCGGGCTGAAAATGACAGGAAAGAAAACCGCCAAAAACTGCATAAGGATAAAGAAAACGGCACTCCTTGTTTTTGCCCTGGTGCTTTCTGCCATTGCACTTTCTGCGTGCAGCTTCCGCCCGGGCTTTATTGCAAAGGCGGACGATCCCGGACAGAGCTCCGGCAATGCCGCGGTCTGGTACATGGACAAGAACTACACGGAGCTGGAGAAAAGAGCGGTAACACTGCAGGCTAAGGACACCAGAGGAGCTGTGGAGGAGCTGATCCTTAAGATGAGAGAGCCCGCGGAGTCCATAGAGCTCGTGCCGCCGGTGCAGAATTATGAAATCGAGGAGTGGTCGCTGTCGGAGGACCTGGTCACCGTACGGCTCTCCCTGGATTATTACAGGCTGGACACCGTAAGGGAGGCACTGACAAGGGCCGCCCTGACCGAGAGCCTCTGCAGCATCGAGGGCGTCAGCGAAGTGGCCTTTTTGTGCGGAGACTCCGCCCTGACAGACAGCAGGGGCGATCTTGTGGGAACCATGTCGCCCGCGCAGATCATGATGGAGGACGAGGACGGGAGATTCCCGGAGCAGGTAAGGCTTCACCTCTATTTTGCGGATGAGACGGGTACAAGACTTCTGGATACCTACAGGAACATCCGCTTTAACAGCAATATTTCTATGGAAAGGCTCGTTGCGGAGCAGGTTATCAAGGGACCCAACAGCGATCTGGTCCGGCCGGTTCTCAACAGCGAGACAAGGGTGCTGTCCGCATACACCAGGGACAGCATATGTTACATCGACCTTGACAGCGCCTTCCTTTCCCAGCCGAGCCGCGTGACACAGCAGACAGCGGTCTATGCTCTGGTCAATTCCCTGACAGAGATTCCCGGGATCCGGAAGGTGCAGATCAGCGTCGAAGGCGATACGGATATTACTTTCATGGACACAATGAGCCTTCAGAGTCCGTTTGAAAGAAATCTCTCGATCGTTGCCGGAAGGTGAACGACACTATGAACAGATGCTATGATATCCATTGTCACATAATGCCGGGGGTGGACGACGGTTCCCCGGATGAAGAAACCTCGCTGGCAATGATGCAGTGCGCCGCAAGGGAGGGAATCACGGACATTATCCTGACGCCCCACCAGAAGCCCGGAATCCGGTGCGTCAGTCCGGAGGGGACGATCCGGCGGACGGAAAGAATGCAGAAGCTTGCAGAGGAAAATGACCTTCCGCTCACCTTTTATCCGGGGTGTGAGCTGTTCTACCGGCGCGAGGTGGAAAAGCTGATTGATGCCGGCGATATATTGACAATGTGCGGCACAGATTATATGCTGACGGAGTTCTATCCGGACGAAGAATACCGGTACATCCGGGAGGCCTTCGACAGCCTTCTGGGCATCGGGCTGATACCGATTCTCGCACACCTGGAGCGCTTCCCTGCAGTGTTCGAAAGCAGGGACCATCTGGACGAGCTGACCTCGATGGGCGTCTTTTTCCAGGTCAATACGGGATCAGTCACAGGCGCATACGGCTGGAATACCAAAAGACTGTGCAGAAGGCTCCTGAAGGAGAAGAGAATTTCGCTTCTTGGGACCGACGCGCACAGGGCACAGGGATCCCGCGCGCCGATGATGGCGGAGTGCGTACGCTGGATTGAAAAGAGAGTTGGTCCTGATTATGCCGGGCTCCTGACCCTTGAGAATCCGCAGCGCCTCGTGCGGGGCGAACGGATGCTCATGCCCGGACAGGAGCTTTAAGATACTTTACCACTTAAAATGAGGTATGCTATAATCAAATATTGTTGAAAAGGCGGTTTATGCCTTCAGACCTAAAGCTGACAGGAGATTGTTCCAGATATGAATGAGAATCAGAAATTTGTGCCTGACAATGACGAGATTGAAATTGATCTTGCCGAAATATTCGGTGTTGTCTGGCACTGGATGTGGCTGATTGTCCTGGTTGCGCTTGCCTTCGGCATTGCGGGCTACAGCTTCAGCCGTTTTGTCCTCCCCGAGGAATTTGAATCCACCACAAAGATCTACGTCCTTGACAAGAATGACGACAAGGGCTCGCAGGTGAGCTACCAGGATATGCAGGTAGGTACGCAGCTGACAAAGGACTATCGTGAGATGATCACCAGCAGATACGTGCTGGAAGAGGTCATAGCGGACCTTCAGCTGGACTACGGCTATACCACATTAAAGAACAAGGTGGCGGTTACAACGCCCACCGACAGCCGCGTAATGTCGATTACGGTCACCGATTATGTGCCGCGCAACGCGCAGATCCTTGCGGACAGCATCCGCGAGCATGCTTCCGAGCACATCAAGAACGTAATGGATATCGACGCCGTCAACGTGGTTGAGCCGGCCAATCTCCCCGACAGGAAATCGGCGCCCAGCAATTCCAGATGGGCGCTGCTCGCGGCGCTTGCCGGAGCCGTTGCCGTGGCGGCGGTCGTAATTCTCCGCTATATCCTGGATGACACAATCAAGACCAGCGAGGACGTGGAACGGTACCTCGGACTTTCGACGCTCGCCCTGATCCCGCTTGACGAAGGTGTCACGCAGGTTTCCGAGAAGGCACAGAGCAGGGCAAAGAAAAGAAGAAAGAGCGATCCTGGATCCGACGCTGCGTCCCAGTCATGGACGGCGCCCTATGATACCGGGAACAGCCCGCGTGTGCGCAGAGGAGATTCCGCACAGGCAGCAGAAGAGCAGATGGGCAGAAGCAAGGCTGAGCAGCACCAGGATGATGATCTTGACCTGAGATATCGTTCGACGGGAGTCCTTCCCACCAGGAAAGAAGTGGCGGCGGAGCTTGACAAGCAGCGCGAAGCCGGCAGGACGGATAACGCCGCACAGGCAGCAAAGAGGAATGCCGGCGCACAGGCACCTTCCGCGGGCGACGACGATATCGAGTTCATTTAACATATAACCGGGCAGCACTTTAAAAGACCGGAGAATGATCGGAGACAGGCACGATGCAGGAAATAGAAATCGCAAGAGCGGACATGGCGTTCCGCACAAGAGAAGCCTATAAAACCTTACGAAGCAATATTGAGTTCAGCGGCAATAATATCAGAATCATTGCGGTGACCAGCTGCACCCCGAATGAGGGTAAATCGGAGGTTTCCTTCGAACTGGCCATGTCCATCGCGGAGAACAACAACCGTGTACTCCTCGTGGACGCGGACCTCAGAAAGTCTGTAATGCGCGAGCATTTCAAGAGCGGGAGAGTCAGATACGGCCTTTCCAATTATCTGGTCGGGCGCTGCACCATCGATGAGTGCATCTGCAGGACGGACCAGGAGGGATTCGATCTTATCTTCTCCGGGCCCACGACGCCGACTCCCTCGGAGCTTTTAAACAGTGTCCAGTTTGACAAGCTTTTAGAGGACGCGAGAATGGACTACGACTACATAATTATTGATACGCCTCCTCTGGGAAGCGTCGTCGATTCCGCGATTATCGGCCGCAAATGCGACGGGTGCGTCCTTGTTATCTCGAGCGGATCCATCAGCTACCGCTTCGCACAGAGCGTTGTGACTCAGCTCAACAAGGCGGACTGCAAGATCCTCGGCTGCGTTCTCAATAAGGTACAGATGAACAGCGGCAAGGGATATTACGGCAAATACTACGGAAAGTACTACGGGAAATACTACGGTAATTATTACGGCTACGGGGAAGAGAGCAAGTAATTCCGGGTCTGCCGCAGGCTCCAGAATGCGAACAACAGCCGGACACGCAAGTGCCCGGCTTCATTGACTTTTGAGAGATAAATTACTTATTTATTAAATGAAAAAGCAGGACTATACTTATTATGACAGGCACGGAAACCCGCACAAAAAAAGCCGTGTGATTTCCGAATACAGACACCATCGCCACAGAAGGCGCAGCACAAGAAAAATACTGATAACGATCGGCGTTG
>ODAI014583647.1_pt1 | contig 13803 bp, 17 predicted proteins | sample 1539321 | NCBI WGS metagenome assembly ODAI01 (sample SAMN02144231, study PRJEB22623) | gut metagenome | biome: sheep rumen | host: Ovis aries | place: New Zealand
ATGATACGTCCACGTCCGTAAGCATCAGGAAGTCCGGTGATGATGTGTGAAGAACGGCATGCTCTCATCTCCTGGTTGTAAGCATCGAAGCAGCCTGCGTTGTGGGTCTTTCTGTGAGTGGTGAAGAACTCTGAGATCTCAGGATCAACTTCATATCCGTTGTCTGAGCAAGCCTTCTCTGCCATACGGATACCACCGTAGGGCTGAAGTGATCTCTTGAAAGGCTTATCGGTCTGGAAACCAACGATGGTCTCCTTGCTCTTGTCAAGATATCCGGGGCCGTGTGAAGTGATGGTTGATACAACCTTGGTGTCCATATCGAGAACGCCGCCTGCTTCACGCTCCTTCTTCTGAAGATCAAGTACCATTGCCCAAAGATCCTTTGTGTTCTGGGTAGGTCCTGCTAAGAAGCTCTCGTCTCCGTCATAGGGAGTGTAGTTTCTCTGGATGAAGTCGCGGACATTGATTTCTCTGTCCCACTTACCTGTTACAAAATCTTGCCATTCAGGTCTCATTATAAAATGCCTCCTATTAAAAAATAATATTAGTTATAAATCTGAAGCGCATAATGCTTCGAATTTGACTTCTAATAATTATAGGTAAATTGAAAAATATAGTCAAGAAGAATGGGGGAAAATAATCGTTAAATATTCCTTAATTTTTAGGCATTTTATCGGTAATTTGTCGCTTTTACGAGTTAATCCGTCAGAGTTTAGAAAACTTTAACCATTAATTAGGTTGACTAAAGGGCTTTTTTGATATAAAAGATTGTGTAGATGTTTTTTATTTGATAACAGTAAACACGGAGGAAATAAACAATGACCGGAATTACAAAAGATATGACTATGGGTGAGATCGTTTCCACGCAGCCCGACGTTATTCCTATTCTTATGAGCGCAGGAATGCACTGCATCGGATGCCCTTCAAGCGCAGGCGAGTCTCTTGAGATGGCAGCAGCCGTTCACGGTATCGACATCGACGAGCTTATGAAAGCTATCGAAGAGGCTTAATCTTAAGCTTAAAAAGATCAAGATCAAAAAGGCCCCCGGTCGAGGAATCGATCGGGGGCTTCGTTCTTATATATCGATATCTGTTTGATCTCTATCCAAAAGGATCAGATCTCTGAAAGCTTCTGTATTGCGCCGGCGGGTACAAGGGTATCGCTGTGCTCTTTAAGAAACTCTCTTGCAGACTCCGGGATGCTGCGTCCGTGTCCGTACTCGGAAGCTAAGAGGCAGACATTCTTAAACTCGTTTTTATCGGAGCCGGAAGGGGAGATCACAAGCTGATATTCTCCGCTTTGGGCTTTATACAGGCTGCTTTCTCCAGGATAATTTCTTGCCTGGCGGCAGAACCCCACAACCTGAGACAGAGAAGCGAAAGCGAAAAGGAAGCTGTACTTGCGCTCTTCTTCCATAAGGGCTTCTTTGAGCATATCGCCGAAGGAAGGCTCTACGGGCTTTGGCTTGGCGAGCATGCTGCCGTAATCGTCGCCATCCTCGTCGTAATCCTCCTCGTCCTCATCGGGGTTGTTATATGGAGAGAAGCGGGAGAACCTTGTATCGAGTTCTTCGGGATCCTCTATTTTAGTAATAATAAGAACAATGTTTCCGGATGCGGTAGGTATTGCTTCGACCACAAGAGGAATGTTTTCGGTTTCGAAACCGTACTGATAATCTGCCTGCTTTACCATCTCACGAAAAAGACTTTGTGTCTTTTCAGAGCCGTATGCAAGTTCGCTGATGCGAAGATTGCGCTTGGCCAGGTCTTCTCCGGTGAGCGTGCAGCGGATCTGATTATCGTTTAATTTCTCGATTTTCATAATCTTTTCCTCCTATCGTATGAAATAGGAAATCAGCTCATCTTTGTGAGTTTTACCTAATATATCTTTTTAGGCTGATTAAGTCAAGAAGAGAGGGGCTTTTTTTATAAAAAGTTTATCGAATATTTATAGGTAAAATATTAGTTTTAAAAACGTGAAATATACGCTTTTTTACTATGCAATATTCACAAAGATTTTCAAAAAGTGACACAAGTATCAGCACATTCCCGTCATTTTGCACAAAAGGCTTAAAACCGTGAAAATATCTTGCCCCGAGACGCATCAAAAGCCATGAAAATAAAGCAAAATACCGATTGTAGTATAAATATTGACGAAAAAAAGTTTTTGTTGCGCCTTCTGAGGCGGCGACTATATAATCTCCCCTGCAAAGACAAAGCAGTCCTTACCGCAGAGGGGAGGTGGGAGAGCTTTATAATCGAATCATGTTCTGTTGGTCTGTATATATAGATAGCGATCTGCAATATGCTCGTAAATAGGATACAGCCTATTCTTCCGCAGTAAAAGTCACTTTACGTCTAGACATCGTTCGATAGATTTTTCCAATTATAACTGTTTGACATTTAGTCTTAAAGGTAGCTTTTTCTTTGCAGACAGGAGAATATATCACATTCCTTTTGGATAAAGGGAAAGCCGGTTTTTACATAAACTCCTGATAGATTCGCATTAAAAATGGCAGGAACTGCCGCTAAGCATTTTTGCGAATAAAAAAAGGTAATGACGGCAAAAAAAGAGTGTGTTAGAATAAATCTGTATGCAGTTTTTTCAGATACTGCAGCCGACAGATTGTTCTGCACACTATTTTTTTACAGTAAGAAGAGAAAGCATCATGAAAAAGAAAGTAATAGTTATCATCATCGCCATTGTGGCAATCGTACTTGTTTTAGCGATCGGTTTTGGAAAGCAGCTGTTTGAAGAGTATTCATACAGTAAAGAAGAAGCTGATCTTTCGGAATACTTCGGATTATCAGATGGTGAGATGGCCATAGTCCTTCAAAACGATACCCTGGTTTCGAAGGCAATCAAAGAGGGGGAAGAGGTATACATACCTTTAGATACCGTTAATGAAAAGATCGGAGAGGGATTCTACTACGACCCTTCATACAACTCCGGCACTTTAATGTTTACTACCGCGGACGGAACCTATGAAACTGCGCCCGGTTCATCCGCCTGCACTCTTGAGGGAATCGAAGAAAACCTCGGATTTGTTGCATCAACCGTAAAGGACGGGGAGTTATATGTTTCAACCAAATATATCTCCAGATTTATGCAGGCCTCCTTTGAAGTTTACGATAAGCATATCAGAGTGGCGACCACGGGAGGGGATTTCGATGCGAGAGAGGTAAGCTCAGATACTCAGATAAGAGTTGAGGGCGATAAGGCAAGTCCTTTTATCAGAGAGGTTAAAGAGGGAGAAACCGTTGAACTTGTTGAGGCTATGGACGAGTGGAGCAGGGTTGTTACCTCGGACGGATTTACAGGATTTATTGAGAACAAAAGGCTGAAGGACGCGGGAGCGGGATCCTACGAAGCGGCGATTGCTCCGGATATAAGCGAAACAGCGTTCAATCTTCTTGGAGAAAGAGTTGTTCTTGGATTTAACTCAATTGCGGGACTCGGCGGAAACGATACCGTTTACGGAGCCCTTGATGAAGCCAAGGGAATGAACGTTATCGCTCCCACATGGTTTTCCGTAACCGGTGGGGACGGCTCTATCAGAAACCTCGGAAGCTCTTCATATGTTCAGACAGCCCACAGCAGCGGAGTTAAAGTCTGGGCGGTAGCTGACGATTTCAACTATCGTAATGAAAGCGGGGATACTTCCTTTAACGACCTTGATTTCTTATCCAATACGGTCTCGAGAAGAAACCTTGAGAATAATCTTGTAAGTGCCTGCGTAGCTTTGGGCGTCGACGGACTCAATATCGACTTTGAGAAGCTTTATACCGAATGCGGAGTGCACTATGCGCAGTTTATAAAAGAACTGTCTGTTTTGACCCATAAAAACGGCCTTGTCTTATCAACGGACAACTATGTTCCTTTTTCCTATAACGAATTCTATCGCCTTGATGTCCAGGGAGGATTTGTTGACTATGTGCTCATTATGGGGTATGACGAGCATTACCACGGAAGCGGCGATATAGGAAGCGTTGCAAGCTTCGACTATGTATGCAGCGGAATGGACAAGACAATGCAGTATGTTGCCCCCGAAAGGATCATCAATGCCGTTCCTTTCTATACTATCGTTTGGAAGGATGAGGGCAGCACCATAAGCGATTCCTACCTTACTCTTGTAAACCAGGCAGAGTATATTTCAAAATATAATATCTCATACGAATGGGATGAGGCCACATGTCAAAACTACGCCGAGTGGAAAAGCGGAACCGCAACTTATCATGTCTGGTTCGAGGATTCGGAGTCTCTTACCGCGAAGCTTAACGCTATGAATACAAGAAACATCGGCGGTGTAGGTGTCTGGCGTATCGGATACGGTACCCCCGAGGTTTGGAATCTTATCGGAATGTACAAGAACATGAAGACGGAAAGTACTAATTAAGATGGAAACCGAGATAATCAGCATAGAAAGAAATAAGGACGGCTCTCTGACCGAAAAGGACCTTAGAAACATAAAAAGAGCCGGAGATATGATAAAGGCGGGAGGGCTTGTGGCTTTCCCGACGGAGACCGTATACGGACTCGGAGGAAATGCCCTCGACAAAGAATCTTCAAAAAAGATATATGCCGCCAAGGGTAGACCCTCCGACAACCCGCTGATCGTCCATATTTCAAAATGGGAAGATATCTGTAAAATCGTCAGGGAAATCCCGGAAGATGCCCGCAAACTTGCGGATACATTTTGGCCCGGCCCCCTTACGATGATACTTGCAAAATCCGATATCGTACCGAAGGAGACAACGGGAGGCCTTGAAACGGTTGCCGTGCGCTTTCCTTCCGACGAGGTTGCAAGAGCTCTGATCGATTTTTCCGGAGGATATGTAGCTGCGCCGAGCGCTAATCTTTCCGGAAAACCAAGCCCTACCGAAGCAAAATACGTCATAGAGGACATGTCAGGGCGTATATGTGCTATAATAGACGGTGGCGAGGATGAGATCGGGCTTGAATCCACTATAGTTGATGTGACCGTGGATCCGCCGATGGTCTTAAGGCCCGGATTTATCACATGCGAGATGCTGGGAAGCGTCCTCGGAAAAGAGATAGAGACCGACAGGGCGATTATCGATCCAAAGAGCGGCATTAAGCCTAAGGCTCCGGGAATGAAGTACAGACACTACGCTCCTAAGGGAGAGCTTGCTATAGTTGAAGGAAATGACGAAGATGTCATTAAGACTATCGGAGAGCTCATAAAGGTCGATAAAGAAAACGGACTGAAGACCGGTGTTATGGTCTGCGAGGAAAACAGCAGATTCTATGACGCGGATGTCGTAAAGATAACCGGAAAGCGCGGAGACCAAAAAGAGGCGGCCCACAGACTGTATTCTATCCTTAGAAGCTTCGACGATGAGGGTGTGGAAAGAATCTATTCCGAAAGTTTTGAAAAAGAAGGTTTTGGCGCAGCCATTATGAACAGACTTTTAAAGGCTGCGGGACATAAAGTCATTAACTGCAAATAATCAAGGAGATTGGTAAAGATGATAGCAATTGGAAGCGATCACGGCGGATTTGAAATGAAGGAAGCCGTTAAAAAGTATCTTTTAGACAAAGGCATAGAGGTAACCGACTGCGGAACCTACAGCTTGGACAGCTGTGATTATCCTCAGTTCGGAAAGGCCGTTGCGCATATGGTTGCCGACGGAAAGGCCGAGAAGGGTATCGTTGTCTGCACAACCGGTATCGGAATCAGCATGGCTGCTAATAAGGTAAAGGGGGTTAGATGTGCGCTTTGTTCCGAGCCTCTTGGCGCAAAGATGACAAGACTTCATAACGACGCCAATGTCCTTGCTCTCGGCGGAAAGATGATAGGCATCAACCTTGCTTACGAAATAGTGGACACATTTTTAAACACACCTTTTTCAGCCGAAGAAAAGCACTCAAGAAGAATTTCTCAGCTTGATGAAGATTAATCTGCTTATAAAGCATATTGCTTTTAGATAAACATATATTTTACAACTGACAAAGAATTGTCATCAGGAGGTTATTTATGTCAAAAGTAGTAGTTATGGATCATCCCCTTATCCAGCACAAGATCGGTTTCATCAGAAGAATCGATACCGGTACAAAGGATTTCAGAGATACCATCAGCGAGATAGCAATGCTTATCTGCTATGAAGCTACAAGAGATTTAAAGTTAAAGGATGTTGAGATAGACACCCCTATCTGCAAGACCACCGTTAAGGAACTTTCAGGTAAAAAGCTTGCTGTAATTCCCATTTTAAGAGCAGGACTCGGAATGGTTGACGGTATGTTAAATCTCATCCCCGCAGCAAAGGTCGGACACATCGGACTTTACCGCGATCCCGAGACTCACAAGCCTATCGAGTACTATTGCAAACTTCCCGCAGATTGCTGCGACAGAGAGGTGTTCGTGGTTGACCCTATGCTTGCGACCGGCGGATCGGCAGTTGCTGCAATCCAGATGCTTAAAGACAAGGGATGCAGAAACATCCACTTTATGTGTATCATCGCTGCTCCCGAAGGAATCAAGGCTATGACTGAGGCTCATCCCGATGTTGATCTTTATGTCGGAGCTCTTGACGAAAAGCTTAATGAGAACGCATACATTGTTCCCGGCCTCGGAGATGCAGGCGACAGAATCTTCGGAACTAAGTAGTAGCGATGAGTCTTGCGTATTATACAAGGCTCATGAAAAAGTCCCAATTATAAGCGATCAACATCACGTATTTTGTGATGTTGACATACAACGCGATGAATTAACGCGTTGTATGGACGGAGTCTCGCGCAAGATGCTGCGTACTTTGCGGCATCTTGAAATTACACAACATATAATTATGAGGGTTTATCATGCCAAAAAGAGAAGACTATATCGGATGGGATGAATACTTTATGGGGGTAGCGCAGCTTTCGGGCTTTCGCTCCAAAGACCCCAATACTCAGGTCGGCTGCTGCATTGTCAGCGAGGACAACAAGATCCTTTCAATGGGTTACAACGGATTACCCAAGGGCTGTTCGGATGAGGAGTTTCCCTGGAACAGAGAAGGCGACGAACTCGATGAAACCAAGTACGCCTACGTGACCCATGCCGAACTGAACTCCATCTTAAATTACAGAGGCGGATCCTTAGAGGGGGCAAGCCTTTATGTATCTTTATTTCCATGCAATGAATGCGCTAAAGCTATCATTCAGTCGGGAATAAAGAGAGTTGTTTTTGACAGTGATAAGTATGAGGGAACTCCCGGCAACAGAGCGGCCAAAAGGATGTTTGATGCAGCGGGGGTGGAATACGTTCCTTACAGCAGGACGGGACGAGAGATCAAGATAATGATTTAGTGAGGGACCGGTATTGAAAAGAAGGCGCAGTCTTTTTGCTCTTTTGCTGGCTGTAATTGTATTCGTAAGCTCCTTTAATTTATTAGGAACCAAGTCCGAAGGAGACAACGCGGCGGCACTGCAGCAGCAGATAGATCAGGCTCAAAAGGAAAAAGAGGAGCTTGAAAAGAAGCAGGAGCAAAATGAAAACCAACTGAGCGGACTGAAGCAGGAGAAAAACACGCTTCAGGGCAAGCTCTATGAACTTAATACTACCCTTGAAGAAGTAGGCTACCACCTCGAAGACCTTGAGGACCAGATCAATATCAAGGAGATGGATATCAGCATCGCTGAAGCCGAGCTTGCTGAAGCCATACGTATTGAAGAAGATCAGTACAGAGCGATGGTGCTTCGAGTAAAGCAGACCTATGAAAGAAATGACACGAGTGTTATAAATGCGATACTCCATGCCGGCAGTCTTGCGAATCTTTTAAATCTTGAGGAATACTACCGCAAGATAGAAGAATACGACCAGAAAAAGCTTAAAGAATTCAAAGAAACCAGGGCGTACATTGCGGGTGAAAAGGAAAGACTTGAATCCGAGTACGCTTCGTTGGAGGAGCTTAAGGCGGAAGCTGAAGAGGAAAGAGCCAGGGTAGAGCAGGTTGTGGCTGAGACTCAGATTGAGATCAGTAACTACACGGCGCAGATATCCGACACTCAAAAAGCTATCGAAGCCTACGAGGCACAAATAGCTGAAAAAGAAAAGGATATGGAGTACTTGAAAAAACTCCTCGAGGAGGAGAGGGCAAAGTCCAGGCTTGCCCAAAACTCTACCTGGAGGAGCATCGGAGAAGTTACTTTTGCGGAGGGCGACAGGACGCTTCTTGCAAACCTTATCTACTGCGAAGCGGGAGGAGAGCCCTACGAAGGACAGGTTGCCGTGGGAGCGGTAGTAATAAACAGAGTGCTCAGCAGCGTTTTCCCCGATACCGTATCCGGAGTAATCTATTCGCCGAAGCAGTTTTCCCCTGCGGGAAGCGGCAGACTGGCTCTTGCTCTTGCGCAAAATAAAGCAACAGACAGCTGCTACAGAGCGGCCGATGAGGCTATGAGCGGCTATACGAATGTTGGCTCCTGCGTATATTTCAGAACCCCGGTTGAAGGCCTTTCCGGAATATCCATTGGGGGACATATATTCTATTAACGCATATAAAAGCATAAGACGGTTATCATCGCGAGGATGGTAACCGTCTTATTTCTATGATGGAAAAACAATTTATGCCCTTGAAAACAGAAGTGAGGGAGATAAAATGGCGATTCTGGTTCAGAATCGCCATTTTTGCGTATACTTGACGGTCTTGCTCTAAAGGAAAAAGTGGGTTATAATATAATAAACGGTAAGAAACGGTAATATTTGTGACGCCAAATATGGAGAGTATGACTATGACCATAGATGAACTGCGGGATTTAAAAGAGAAAAAGGGATACACATACACTCAGATATGTGACTATAGCGGAGTGCCCATCGGTACAATTATCAAGATCTTTGCAGGCCAGACACTGAAACCAAGAAGGTCAACTCTTGATGCAATTGAAAAGATGCTGACTGATCCTAAGTATGAATACCTTGGGAAAAGGCATTCTTATGATGACCGGTCTAAACCGACTAATAATTCATACGAAAATATTTATGGCGAGAATATTGTTATGGAAGAAGACGCTGCCTATGGTGAAGATGTTGGTAAGTATACGGTAGAGGATTATCTTAATCTTCCGGAGGGGACGAGAGTAGAGCTTATCGATGGTAAATTCTATGATATGGCTTCTCCGACGGTAGTGCATCAGGATATCATCTATAGATTTGTTAAACAGGTTGATCGCTTTATTGATGATAACAAAGGAAAATGCAAAGTCTTTATCGGACCTGTAGATGTTCAGCTTGATAATGATGATAAAACCATGGTTGTACCGGATGCTGTTATAATCTGCGATAGCAAGAAAAATCGTAAAGACAGGATAATAGGAGCCCCGGATCTGGTCCTTGAAGTCCTCTCGCCTTCTACAAGAAATAAGGATATGGAAAAGAAATGCCCCAAATACAGAGTGGCAGGGGTAAAGGAATACTGGATGATCGATCCGAAGAAGAAGGCACTTATAAAATATGATTTCACGGATGAAGACTATTTACCCAAGATCGTTCCGCTAAAAGGAGAAGAACCTCTTGCAATTTATAAAGATAAGTGCCTGATAGATCTGGACGAGATCGGTAAGGCTATACAATAAAACGGAATAAATAAAACAATTAAGGCGGCGAATTCATATTTTGAATCCGTCACCTTTTCTTTATTACAATCCCTTATAATCAAGACAAGCCTGGAAACGATCGAATTTATCCCGGGCGATGAGTGACAACAGACTATCCAGCTGCCTTAAGCAGTTTATCATCTGCTCGTCTGTGATCAGCCCCTGCTCTTTGGCGTCAGCCAGTTCGTCAAGATCTACGACCTTCATCCTGCCGCTGGGATAGAGGATCACATCGGCGAGAAGATCGGTAACAGTAAGAGCGCTGCCGTCTTCGGAGAAGTCGTATTGAACTACATCACAGTACCAATAGAGCAGACTTCCGTCGCTTCGATAGAACTTGCTGACCTTGATCCCATCATTTAAAAAATAGCAGGACGTACCATGGTCAAATTCATCCTTGGGGCGAATTGTATGCCAGCTTGTGATAATATGCTCGTCGGTCCTTTCAACGATAATATCTTTATCAAGGAGGATACATTCTGCAGGAATTATCCGTTTTCTGAATATTTTAAGCTTTTCCATACTTTGACCTCCAATTTTTATAAATTATAGCATAGTGTCGCTTTTTTTATAGACTTTTTTAGCATTTTTAGTTATAATTGTCGATATATTTTAATGCTTTATTTTTGGTTGCTGGGGGAAAAATGCCTGATAGACTTGATGATAACGGAAAGAAAAGAAAAAAGCGGGAAGATAACAGCAGCATATACCGAAATTTAAGCCTTATAACACAATTCACTCTATACATGCTGGTACCCATCGGAGGTCTTTCGGCGGGCGGATATTTTCTTGACAAGTACTTTCACACTTCCTGGATTATCATAGTATGCTTTTTTGTCGGCGCTATAGCCGGCGCTCAGGCTGTTTACCGGCTTGCGATGAAAATTGCAAATGAAAAGAGTAAAGAGCCCGAGCGGAATATCTTAAATCGCCCGAGGCGTACTGAAGGGTCTTTGGATGAGGCGGGTTTAAACGATAAAGAAGAAAAGACTCCGGAGAAAGTAGATGATTAACTTTCTTAAAAAAAGTAACAGAACCCTTTTGGAACTCTGGAGCGGGATGATAGTTTTTACGGCTGTCTGCCAGATAGCGGTATGTATATTCAGTAGGAAGCTTGGAATTCATTCGGCTTCGCTCTGGATCGGGACTATACTTGCCCTTCTTGCTTCTCTTCATATGTACAGAAGCCTTGACAGAGCTCTGGATTTTCCCGAAGGAGCTGCCAAAAAAAAGATTACATTTTCATATGTTTTAAGATATGCTGTGGTTGTAGCTGCTTTTGCAGTTATATGTATAACGGGTTTTTTTAATCCGCTCCTTTCCTTTTTAGGATATATGTCCCTTAAAATCGGGGCGCTTATACAGCCGCAGACCCACAAAGTATATAACCGCATCTTTAACGAAACCGACCCTGTTCCCATGACAGAGGAGGAGTACAAGGCTCTTACGGAAGCTAAAGAGGCGGAAAATATAAAACAGACCTAAAACAATTTAATACGGGCTCTACTATAAAAAAGGTAAGGAGGTGAAGCTATGAACTATTGTGTTTTGCTTGCCGATGACATTGACTTTATGGTCCACGGTATTTTCAAGTACAATTTCTTCGGACTCGGAGAAGTGTGGATTACGACGACGCATGTTTGTCTGCTGATAGTGATGCTTATCCTGATCGGATTTGCCATTGCCGCCAACAGATGCCTTGCAAAGGCTAAGGACGAGCCGACCGGTTTCCAAAATGTAGTGGAAATGATAGTTGAGATGCTTGATGGAATGGTTGACAAAACCATGGGACGAGCAGCACCGAAATTTTACAACTACATCGGAACAATATTCATCTTTATATTGTTCAGTAACATTTCAGGACTTTTGGGCCTAAGGCCCCCCACAGCCGACTACGGAACGACTCTTGCGTTAGGCGTGATCACCTTTGTGCTGATACATGTAAATACCTGGACGCATAATAAGCCTATAGACATTTGGAAAGATAAGTGTTCTCCGTTGCCGCCATGGCTGCCTATATGGCTGCCCATCAATATCATTTCGGATATTGCGGTACCGATCTCACTGAGCCTTCGTCTTTTTGCAAACGTTCTTTCGGGAACGGTTATGATGGCACTTATCTACGGCTTGCTTAAGTGGATAGCGATAGGATGGCCGGCTGCACTGCATGTGTATTTCGACCTTTTCTCCGGAGCAATCCAGACATACGTTTTCTGTATGCTGACAATGACGTATATTTCAAATGCAAGAGGCGACAAGTAAAGATTACTACTTTAGGTAAGCAAATTTTCACGGGAGAAAGCCGCAAAGCGCTGAAAGCGTCTTTCTCAAAAACAAATCCAAGCAGCGCAGAAATGAGGAAAAAATGTTTGATCAGAATTTTATTTTAGGTTGCTCAGCAATCGGTGCAGGTCTGGCAGTTATCGCCGGTATCGGACCCGGTGTAGGTCAGGGTATCGCTGCAGGTCATGCCGCAGCAGCAGTTGGACGTAATCCCGGAGCAAAGGGTGACGTTACATCAACCATGCTTCTCGGACAGGCAGTTGCCGAGACAACAGGTCTTTACGGACTGCTCATTGCAATGCTCCTGTTATTCGTTAAGCCCCTTGTTGGTTAATTAAGGTTTAATTGAAAGGAGAAAACGAATGATACTTTTGGAAGGAGATTCATTATCCAGATTGTTTGGTCTGGATCTTCAGCTTGGAGCTGACTTCTTTCTATCTGCAATAGCTATCTTCGTTTTGTTTTTTGCATTCAGTTTTCTTTTGTTTAATCCGGCCCGTAAGATGCTCAATAACCGTAAAAAACGTATCCATGACGAAATTCAGGATGCGGCGGATCTAAAGAGCGAGGCCGAGAAACTTAAGGCGGAGTATGAGGATAAGCTTAAGAACATCGACAAAGAGTCGGAGGAAATCTTAAGCAGCGCCAGAAAGCGTGCCTTAGAGGGTGAGAACAGAGTTCTCGAGGAGGCCCGCAGCGAGGCTGACAGAATCATCGCCCATGCCCGTACTGAAGCAGAGCTTGAAAAGCAAAAGGCAATGGATGAAGTAAAACGCGAGATGATCGTTGTAGCTTCTATGATAGCTGAAAAGGTAGTATCCGAGAAAATCGATACCACCATACAGGACAAATTGGTAGAAGACACGCTTAAGGAAATAGGTAAAAGCACATGGCAAAATTAGTTTCCAAAACCTACGGCGAAGCTTTATTTGAGCTTGCGCACGAGGAAGACAAAGCATCCGAGATGCTTGAGGAAATTCAATCCGTGCGCGAGATACTTGATTCCAATCCCGAGTTTAAGAAGCTTATGCTTCACCCGGGAGTAGCTAAGCAGGATAAGCTGAAGGTAGTCGATGACGTATTTAAAGGGCGTACCAGCGACGAGATCACAGGATTTATCCGTATAATCGTCGAAAAAGAAAGATTCAAGGAAATCGACGCCATATTTGATTATTTCATCGAGAAAGAGAAAGAATTCCGCGGAATCGGTGTTGCTTATGTGGTCACACCGAAAGCACTTGATTTAGAAGGTAAGAGCAAGGTCAGGGATAAGCTTCTTGAGACTACCGATTACAACACTCTCGAGATGCATTATGATGTTGACCCTTCTCTTATCGGAGGCATGGTTATCCGGATCGGTGACCGTGTTGTGGATTCGAGTATCAAGAGCAGATTGAATGATTTGACAAAGGAATTATTAGAACTCCAGCTGGGGTAACCCGGCAGGAAGAAAGGTGCTATTAAGGCAATGAATTTAAAACCTGAAGAAATAAGTTCTGTCATCAAGGAACAGATCAAAAGATATGCATCCACCCTTGATGTGGCTGATGTAGGTACGGTCATTCAGGTGGCGGACGGTATTGCTCGTGTTCACGGTCTTGAGAACGCTATGCAGGGTGAGCTTCTTGAGTTCCCCGGAGACATCTACGGAATGGTCTTAAACCTTGAGGAAGATAACGTCGGTGTAGTTCTCCTCGGAAACTCCAGGAACATCAACGAAGGCGATCTTGTTAAGACGACCGGACGAGTAGTTGAGGTTCCCGTAGGCGATGCAATGCTTGGACGAGTAGTTAATGCTCTCGGACAGCCCATCGATGGCAAAGGCCCTATTCAGACAACCAAATATCGTAAGATTGAGAGAGTTGCCAGCGGCGTTATTACGCGTAAGAGCGTAGATACCCCTCTTCAGACCGGTATCAAGGCTATCG
>ODAI012879951.1_pt1 | contig 13802 bp, 8 predicted proteins | sample 1539321 | NCBI WGS metagenome assembly ODAI01 (sample SAMN02144231, study PRJEB22623) | gut metagenome | biome: sheep rumen | host: Ovis aries | place: New Zealand
CCGCATGACCCGGACGGTACACGTCTTTCAGTGCCGCATAGTCCTCCGGACGGGCTGCAGTGTTCCTGATAAGAAAAGCAATGGGAGTCCCCAACGTCACCCCATCCATCAGGCCGCTCAGCCACTCCACTTCGTCCCGCTCTTCCGCCGCACGCGCCGAACCGCCCGACTTGCGCCGCTGCAGGTCCTCACGGACAAGGTCCATGTCTATTCTGACGCCTGCAGGACAGCCGTCTATCACGCCGCCAACGGCGGGACCGTGACTCTCGCCAAAAGAAGTGAACCGGTATTTTTCTCCTATTGTATTCATATGCGCACACCTTTGCGGCTGCAAAGTTACGAATAATTTTTGATATATGCAAATTTTTGACTGAAAAAAGTAGTTTTTCTTCTTTTTAATGGTTTGAGCGGCGCGCCCGCAGGGCATTAAATGTGAAAATGCTACACAGGCGAAGCGGAACTGTCTCTTTGTTTGTATCCGCCATGCATGGCGGATTAAGGTACATCGTCCCTTCGTACATTGATACCCCCCTCTATATATAGAGAAAAAATGTGGAGAATCTATCACCTATTTTGCAACTTTTTTCACTTTTCATGCATTTTTCTCTTATTTTATTTGCATAATTCAAAAAAAAGCATTACCTTTGCACCGCGAAAAAACAAATAAATGACAATATCGATGTTAAGAGTAAAAGACGTTGACTATTTGGGCGATTATCGCTTAGCTCTCACCTTTAGTAACGGTGAACGCAGGCGAGTGGATTTGCCGCCGTATTTGTCAGGGGAAGTGTTCACTCCACTACTTGATAAGAAGCTGTTTATTCAGTATGATCTTACTCCCATAACGATTGAATGGGCGAATGGTGCGGACTTAGCCCCCTGAATTTCTCTATGTAATAGGCGAAGCGTAATCGAATTGCCCCGACCCGCAAGGCGCGACCAACATACCCGCTGCATAGTGCTACAGCATACTAACTAAGCGATAGATCGCAATAAATTATCTTACTTTAATAAGCAAAATTTATAATCTTCATTTTATATTATACCATGAATACTGATAGAGTTTATATTATTCGTTGGTTTGGGCCCTTCAAATCTGTAGAAGAAGTTAATACATTCGAAAAAGAGCACAAGAGTATTACTTGTGTATTATACATGCTTCAAGGTATGAAGAAGAATGCTAAATTATATGATAGTTACTATTGCGGACAGGCAAAAAGGGGCGTTTACAACCGCTTAACCAACAAAGGACATCACATAGAAGAATTCTCTCGCTTGTCTGCAATATGGATAGGAAGTATTTCTAATATGGAACCAACTACTACTGACATAAATTACGTTGAGAATATTTTAACGGCAGAAATGGCTGACAAGTTCCAAAAGAAATTCATGCTCAACAAAATAAATATGAATTTCCCTCATTTTAACATCTATGTAATAAATGTTTGGCATAAAACCAATACTGAACGGATAAAGAAATATAGCAGTAATTCGTTGGCTAGCGAAATTCCTGATTTAATTGGACACGAGTACTATACAGAGCCAACACCATATCACAGATTGTTTGGAGCTTCAAAAATTCAATGGTTGGATATTAAAATTGAGGGATAATAAATAAAAATTATGAAACAATTATTTTTAATTACACTACATCTATTGTTTTTATCTTCTATAGTTGCAGCACCAACAAAAGAGGGCATTGCAAATCTCACTGGTGGAATGTCTATTATCCAAGTTAAACAATCAATAGGAGAACCTTATAGATGCAAAAAACTAGATTCTGGATGGGTATTTATTTATAAAGTTTCAAATTCAGATGAAATAGTAGAGGAATTTCACCTTTATTTCATTGGAGATAAATTAAACTCTGTCGCAGAATATAATGGAGAGAAGAAAGAAAAACTAATAGTTGGTCCTTATTATAGTACAGAAGATTCTTTAAGTATGGTTAATGCCAAATCCAATGCGAATGAAAATGAGGATGCTGTTTTTGTACAAACGGGATATATCTTAACAGACTCTGAACAAATACAAAAATCTATAGCGAATGCCTACAAACACATGGGATTCTACGTTTTTAATGACAACGAACCCATTTCAGAGTATATAATTATTGATAGGATTAAGGTTTTTGTCAGTTGGTCCGGGGAGTATGAAGGAGTAAGAAACCAACTGCTAAAAAAAGTACTAAAAAATTATCCTAAGGCAAGTGGTGTAATCTTAGATTTAACTAACGGAGGTTCGGATTGGGCAACCATAATTCAATTTACTAATAATAATGAACGGGAAAAATGGGGATATACAAGGGTACATTCATTCAACGGATATTTAGTATTCTGTGATTGTGAACCAGTAAACAGCTATTCTATAATAGGACGTAGTAAATCTGCTGTAGCTGGTTCTGGGCAATATGATTCTGTTAAAGAAAATTTAATAAAAAAGGCACTTAAAGAATATCCTCAAGCACAAGGTATCATTCTTGATTTTCATAATGGAGGAACAGATAGAGGGGTAATTATCAAATTCTAAGTACTCTTTTTGAAAATATAATACCCTTAATAAAATTGCTGCGGAATATAAAAATTCGCATGGTATTCTGGCAACCCCTCCCAAGAAGAAAAAACGTTGTCAATTATGCGAGATATCATCTCGCCATCGATTCTTTTTGCTTCAGTTATCGCCCTCCTTTATCATCTTTTCCGCCTATTCAGTCCCTGCCTACTTTGTTCATTGTCGCCGGATTTAATCCGGTTTCCGTTTCACTTTCCCCCGCTATTCCCCCTCTCCTTGGAAGATGGCTGGGGTGAGGTTTCTCTATACCATCATGATAGGACCATGAGAAGGTCTCCTTAGGGTGAGCAAAAATAGCCCATTCACTCGCCATTTTCCCTCCACACCAAATCCCATATTTATTGTATGATTATCACCCAATTGCAATGCCACTCACCCTGCTATCAAACCCCTCCTTACACCCTCATTTTTGCTCACGACACTCCATCCTGCTTGTTTTTCCCGCACTCTTTGTTCTTTCCCGCACTTCGCCACAAACATTCACAGCGCGTTCATAATTCATATTACTCCTGCACTCCCAATTACATTTGTCTGCACTCCTGCAACTCCTGACTCCTATATATCTGTCTGCACGGCTCCGCCGATCGTCCGAGCCTGCGAGGAAAGAACTTCTGAAACTCCTATCACTCCTACACTCCTAAAAAAAAGTCCTTTTTTCGCAGAAAAGGCACTTTTTTCTTGCATATTTCAAAAAAAAGTATTACCTTTGCAGTCGCAAAGGTTGTTCCGGACGTTCGGGGCACCTGAATATAAAAAACAGAGACATGAGAAAACGATTGATTCTATTTGCAATATATGCACTATGCATCAGTGCTGCCCACGCTCAGTGGTCGGAGTTGTACTCATCGGCAGAGGCCGAGTACATGGACGGCATCGCATTGTACCAGCAAGGGCAGTACGCTGCGGCTCAGGCCCATCTGCAAGCGTATCAGGACGATTTTTACTTCGTAGCCTGCGCCTTCGAGTTGCGACAGACCTTGGCTCAGAAATACCTGAAAAAGTACCTGTCCGAACACCCCTACACGCCCTATGCCTCCGAAGTGCACTACATGTTGGGCGTGTTGCGTGTGGAGGCAGGCAAGTACCGCTCCGCAAGAAAAGAGTTGTCGAAGGCGGTGAAAGCCGAACTGTTCCGACAGCACCAAAACGCCTTGTCCTTCTACGCCGGCTACGCGCACCTGCAGATGAACGACCTCCGCGCCGCTGCACGGGAGTTTGAGAGCCTGAAAGGTCACGAAGGTCCGTATACACAAATGGCAACCTACTATTACGGCTACTGCGAATATGCCATCGGCAATTACGGCAAAGCACTGCCCGCCCTGCTGGCAGTGGAAAAGACACAGAAATTCGGTGCCATCGTACCATATTACATCGCACAGATATACTATCAGCAAGGGCAATACGCCGAGGTGGAACCCCGAGTGCGCACATTGCTGTCACAGAGCACTTTAGAAGACCCCAAACGCAGCGAGTTGTACCGTATCATGGGTGAGATTGCATACCAGCAACAAGCCTATGACAGTTGTATCGCGCACCTGCGAGAATACAACCGACTCAGTCAAGCCGCCGGTGAAAAGCCTGTCCGTAACGACCTGTACCTGTTAGGCATCAGCGAGTACAAGACTGCGCAATACGCCGAAGCCATCACATCACTAAAACAAGTGAAGCCCCTCAACGACACGATTACGCAGTCTACACAGTTGCACATGGGGCACTGCTACCGTGCCACCCGGCAGATAGAGCAGGCGAAGATGGCATACTCTGCCGCCATGCGATTCGATGGTACGGGCAAAGAGGGACTGACCGCACAGAAGACGCGCGAAGAGGCAATGTTCAACTACGCCCTGACCACATACGAGTCCGGAACGGCACTGGGCGAGTCGGTTCCCGCTTTCACCAATTTCCTGAAAGAGTACCCCCAATCATCACACCGAAACGAGATTTATTCACTGCTCTCGGCGGTGTTCATGAAGTCAAAAGACTACACCCAGGCACTGAACGCCTTGAACGCCATCGAGGACCCCACACGCGACATGCTGTTGACCAAACAATACCTGCGCTACCAGTTGGGTACCGACGCTTTCCTGAACGGCAAGTACAAAGAGGCAGTCGCGCGGTTCGATGAAGTCATCAGTAACAGTTCACTATCGGCACTGCAGGGAATGAGCGAGGCGGCAATTTATCTGCGCGAGGCATGGTTCTGGAAAGCCGAGAGCGACTACCGTCTGGGCAACTACGACGAGGCAGCGCGTGCCGTGGCGGCGTTCCGTGAGTGCCACAACTCAGCACAGTCGCCCAACTACCCCATCGCCAACTACTTGCAGGCATACATCCATTTCCAGCAGAAAGAATATGCTGCCGCCGCCATGCGATTCAAGATGTTCACCGACCGTGCGGACAAACAGCAGGCAACCTACGCCGATGCACTGAGCCGTATCGGCGACTGCGCTTTTGCCAACCGCGATTTTGTAGAGGCGGAATCGTGGTACGCAAAAGCCATTCAGACAGGTGCAACGGGTACCGACTACGCCTTGTTCCAGCGAGGCTACACGCTGGGACTGCTGAGCCGGCATGGCGACAAAATCAGCGAGATGGAACAATTAGTCAAGCGCTACCCGCGTTCCGACTACGCCGACGACGCGTTGTACGAGACCGCCCGTGCCGAACTGCGGCGCGACAACACGCAAGGTGCTATCGACGCCTACGACCGCCTGCTGACGGGCTACCCCAACTCACTCCTGTCACGCAAGGCGGCACTGGAAAAAGCCATGCTATACTACAACGACCGACAATACGACAACGCCATTGTCTCCTACAAAGCCGTAGTGGACAAGTACCCCAACTCCGACGAGGCGAAGGCGGCTTTGGAAGGTATCGAGACCTGTTACGTAGAAACGAACCGCGTGGCAGAGTACCTCGCCTACACCAAGACGCTGAAGACCGGCATGGTGGGCGTCTCTGACGAGGACTCGCTGAACTTCGCCGCTGCCGAACGACTGTACCTGACGAGCCAATACGCAGATGCCATCCCGGCACTGAACAAGTATATCACCGCTTTCTGCGACCGCGGCAAGAACTGCGTTCAGGCACGATATTTCCTGGCGGACAGTTACTACCGCTTGGAGCGCAAGGCAGACGCCAAACAGGCGTATATGGAACTGGCAGCCCTGCGCGGCAACACGCACGAGGAAGAGGCAACCATGCGCGTGGCGGAGATTGCATACGACGAGCAGGACTACCAAACTGCACTCCGCTTTTTCCAACGCCTGCAAGAGGTCGCTTCGTCCAACAAGAACACCAACATCGCCCGCTTGGGAGTGCTGCGAACCGCTTACTTCCTCGGAGACAACACCACCACTATCGACATTGCGTCTGTCCTGCTCAATGAGCCCGCCACCGACTACGAGGTGCAACAAGAAGCACGCTACAACCGTGCCAAAGCGTTCGTTGCCCTCAAACAATATAGTGGAGCCGTCAGCGACCTGAGGGAACTGTCCGAAGATGTTCGCACCGAGCATGGAGCCGAAGCCAAATACCTGTTGGCGCAAACCTATTTCGACCAAGGCGATGCCGACGCTGCTGAATCCGAAATCATGGCTTTTGCCGGCATGAACACTTCCCACCAATACTGGTTGGCACGCGCTTTTGTCCTGTTGGCAGATATTTACATTAGTCGCGGTGACGATTTTCAGGCGCAACAATACCTGCTCTCTTTGCAACAAAACTACCGCGCTGACGACAACATCAGCACCCTTTGCACAGAACGATTGGATGCCATTGCGGCACGAGCAGAAACGGCAGGCGATGACGCGAACAATAACGGAACGGAAAAGAACGAAAACGAAAACGAAGATGACGATGACGATGAATAAACTGATAATAAGTACTCTGCTACTCGCGCCTTTGGGCGTTTGGGCACAGGATGAGACGGTCAACGATAGTGTAATCGACCGCACCGTAACCGTGGAACGCGAGTTCCAACCCACCGTGAAAGCAGCGGGCAAACTGGACACCAAGCCCCAGGTGTTCCAACCCGAATTGGAAGATGCCATCTTTATTTACAGCGACTACAGTTCACCGCTCAACATCGACAAAAACGTGAACACGCTGGGCTATGCCACCACGGTATTCAACCGTCCACGTGTCCACCACGGCTACCTGCGCGGTGGAATAGGTCACCCGAACACGCTGCTGGACTTCAGCTACCGTGTGGATGACGAGACTCTGGGTATTCGCGACAGCCGCGGCAAGGCGAAGAAAGAGGGATATCTGGACCTCCATGCCAACCATTTCGGGCAGTGGGGACGCAAAATGCTGGAAAAAACGTCCATCGGATTGGACTACACGTACAATTTTCCGGCGGCGCAACTATATTTCAGCGCAGCAGGCGGCAACGAGTTCTTCACCCATTACTACAGATATATCGACCATGCCACGAACACATTTAACACGGCGTGGAAAGACTTCGACAAGAACATCAACCAAGCCTTCTGGAATGCGGACGCGAAGATCGGTGTACAGAACATTCCCGGTGCTGAAGTGTTGTACCGCGCGCAGACCGGTTACGAGGGATTCTATATTCCGGACGGACATGGAGTTATCCCAAGTTCGCTGCAAGAACACAAGGTGCACACTACCGCCATGTTCGAGTGGTCGAAAGACGTACACCACATCGGCATTGACGCAGACGTACAGAACCGCTTCTACACGGGGGCAACTCCCATCACCTCGAAGCACGGCATTCACGTGGAGCCTTACTACTGCTACGAGGGCGACCGCATACGTGTACATGCCGGCGTGAACCTCGACTTGGGTTTGGGCGGTTATCGCGGCAGGCTGAACAAGTCAGACGTCAACGCTTTCGGCGTTTCGCCAAATGTGCATTTCGAGGCGGACATCACCAAGACTTGGCTGACCTTCTTTGCCAACGCCACTGGCGGACTGGCGGCAGAGGGTTTCCGCGAGGAATTAGGGGAACACCGTTTTCTGGACGTACAGAACCTTATTAGTGTCATGCAAAACGGCTGCTGCGCGGCGTATAAACCCATCGATGCGGTGGCAGGTTTCCGTTTCAAACCACTGCCAACGCTGCTTTTTGAGGTGCATGCAGGGTACTCCATGACCTTGGACGAACATATTTTGGGCTATTATTTATGGAACAGATTCCAGCACATTGAGCAAGACCAGCAGACCGTGAAAGTGGGTGGTACGCTGCACTATCACTACCAAGACATCTTCACCATGGAACTGGGCGGCGACTATTTCTTCGGTCCAAGCCGCGAGTTGAAAGCACGAGAAGACGTCACAATGGAGTTTCTGGACCTGGAGCAGGGCGATTGGAATTGGAACGCAGCGCCTTACGGCAAGTGCAAATGGCAGATTCATGCCCGCTTTGACGGCAGAATAAACAAGCACTGGTCGCTGTATTCCGACAACTACTTAGTGGGGAGTCGTACGATGCTGACGCTTGATAAGTCGGGGCAGAGACTGGCACCGAGTGATGATATTGTCCTTAAGCCTTACTTCGACTTGAACCTCGGCGCAGAGTACACCTACAACGACCGTCTGTCTTTCTTCGGACAACTGAACAACTACCTGGCATGGACTGCGGCACTGACGCCTATGCTGCTGCCCTACACTCCCGCGCAAGGGGTCAACTGCCTGTTCGGCGTAAGTTGGAAGTTCTGACCCGTGACTTTTATAATAAAGGCTGCCCCATCATCGGACAGCCTTTTTGTTTATTGGGCTTTTTGCCCCAATTGTCCTTCTATTTTTGCTATTCTTACTATTCTACTATTCTACTCGTTTTATAACGATACTTATTCCCACTATTCTTAGCGGCCGGAACTCTTTTTGTTAGAAGTTCACCACAAAACCTCCGTGTACATTGATACCCGCCTGGGCGAAGTACCACGGCCAGGGGTGCGTACCATCTTCCATATAAGAGGCATCAGCACCGCCGTTGTTGGCGTACTTGGCATTGAAGATATTGTTCACTTGGCAGAGCAGGCGCACTTCAGGCAAATATTTAGCTTGCGACCAACTACGCAGCGGCAGTGTGTATTGCACATTCAGGTTAGTGGTGGTAAACGCCTTGAGGGCGGCACTCTCATGCATGGTATTGTCCAGATACTGTTTGCTGGTAACATTGGTCTGTATAGTCGCAGTGAGCCCCTTGTAGTCGAAGGTAAAGAGTGACATAGCGGTAATCATGGGTGAAAAGGCGATAGTTGTCTCCTTGAAGAACCACGTGTCCTGGCGCACCCATTCGTAGTTCTCGTCGTATATGTCCACTATTTGCTCGTAGTTGAGAATCTTGTTGCGGGAAAGAACGAAGTTGCCGTCCCAACGGAACCAGTCGGTAATCTTCACACCCGCTGTCAGTTCGATACCCATACGGTACGAGTCTTTCACGTTCTTGGTGGACATAGCCCCCACGTCGTTGTAGTCGCCGGTAAGGACCAGTTGATTGTCGTAGTCCATGAAATACAGGTTTGCCCCCACGGCAAAGCGCGGGTGGGAGTAAGTGTAGCCCACTTCGTAATCGTACAGACGCTCAGGCAGAGGCATGTTGCCACTGAAAGTGCCATCCTCTTCCATGTGGATATTCTCCGTAAAATTGGCACGGCTGGGCTCGCGGTTGGCAATGGCAAAACTGGCATAAGCAAGATGTCCGCGGTTCTCGTAGGTTAGTCCCGCCTTGGGGTTGAAGAAATGATATTGTTTTTTCAGGTTAATGGGCGACATGTCTTCATCGTTGACTCCATGGATACGGTAATCAATGAAGCGGTACTGCAGGTCGGCGTAAATAGACAGGCGCTCACGCTGTCTGTTGATGACGCGCCAGTTCGCCTTGGCATAAACGTTGGCGTCTGTCTTGCCGCCGTTGTTGCGATAATACTCGTAGTTGACGGGCAGAAGTCCGCCATAATGCAGGTCGTTGATGTAAGGCAGCGTACCGGTATGCAGGTTAGAGTAGTTGCTGGCTGTAGCACCTATCTGCACATCCGCAGGTTCGGACACATACTTGGTACTGAGGACCGCCCCGTAAAAATGGCTGTTAAGGTGCTTGCGGTACAGAGCATAGGCTTTTTTGACTTTTTCCCCGTTCTCATCAGTATAATTGTCGAGCCCAAAATAGGAAAATTTCTTGTTCTTGTACTGCTCGTAGTAACCCTTACCATGGGTATAGAAAAGGGTCGCATTGAGGCTCCAATGGTGCGAAAAAGAGTGTCCCACATGCAGTTGCAGGTGCTGCTGGGCGTAATTGTCGGTCTGATTGTCGTAATAGACCGTCGAGTCGCTGCCGTCAGAAGCCATGACGGTATATTCACCTGCAGGGTTATAGCGGCGGTCCGCCCCATTCACTCCATAAGCGGTGTTGTAGTCCACGCCGTCCCACGCCATACCGGTTTTCTCGTTGCCGCCAAAGAAAGACAGCACCACTTTCGTTTTGTCTGTATAGTAACCGAGGTCGGAGAAATAAGAATAAAGGTCCGAGGTGGCGCGATAAAGGAAACCATCGGAGTTGACCTTGCTGAACCGCGCGTTCATAGCAAAACGCCCCTTGCCCAGACGGGGAGAAACAAGGTGCGCCGTTCCCATCTCACGGAAAGTGTTGTACATCCCGCCATTGAAACCGATAGTGAAATGATTCGTGGTGTCAAGCCGGTTATTGTCGGTACGCATGTTGATGGCACCTCCAAACGCAGAACCATTGGTGGAAGTGCCCACGCCGCGCTGAACGTCCACCGAGGAGAGCGAAGTGGCCAAGTCGGTCATATTCACCCAGAACACGGTCTGCGACTCCTGGTCGTTCATCGGCACGTCATTCATGGTCATGGTAATACGCGAATGGTCTGTACCACGCAAACGGAAATAACTGTAACCCACACCCAAACCGTCGTCAGAGGTCACCTGCAAAGCCGGAGTGAGCATCAGCAGGTAGGGCAAATTTTGTCCGGTGTTATCCTTGTTGAGTTGCTGATTTTCCAACTTGACATGGTTGGAAGAAGTCTGCTGAACACGCTCTGCGACCACCTCAATGTCAGCCATTTGGTTCATGAGGAGTGTCAATGTGTCCGCTTCCTGCGCATGCAGGAAAAACGGTGCAGCACAGGCTGCGAAAAGAAGAAACGGTTTTTTCATTACACCCGAAAATTATGAATTATACGTTACAAAGGGGTGTATGACAAGAAGAACTCTTTCCCTTGGCAGCATTACCTGCCCAGGTTCATAGGGTATAATCTCAGCCTTACGGCACCCCTTGTTTATTTTATTATTATTTGGTCTAATAAGTCCAATTGGTATAATAAGCCCAACTGACCTGATATTATTTCAACTTGTAAACGAAACTTACGTACCAACCCCACTCCCACATATGCTGCTTGGCAACATACTGGTGCTTGATGAGGTTGTTCAGTCCGAAGTCGTATCCGGCTTGCAGACGATACTTGTCCCACTCTATACCGCCGCCAACGCCCAACTGCATATTAAAACGGTGCAGGTCGCCCACAGCATAGCGGTCGTAGTTCGATGTACGGACGCCCATACTCTCAAGACTTTCCTTCGAGCCGATAACAGAACCGTACGAGTCGGACAGGTGCAACTGCAAGTAGTCGGGTTGCGCCAGACCTACCTGAAAATTCGGTCCGCCGTAAAAGAACAGCGCCAGTTCCCTCCAAAGGGGAATACGGTAGAACGCACGCAGGGGAACATTCAACTGGTGCTCCATGACATGGTGGCGGATGTAGTCACCGTCAGCATGCTGCGCCTCGAGTGTAGTGGCAGGCCAGTGCTGTTCAATCGACCCGTAAGTGATGGCATAAATAACACCCGTCTGCAAGGCAAAACGCATGGGCAGATTGAAATCCACCGTCGCACCCAGACGCATTCCGTGCAGGTAGGGGTTCATCACATTGGACGTGTTGGAGTGCTGCCAGTTCTGTGCATATCCCACTTCCAGACGCCAGTTCATGCTGAAGTTATACACCTCTTTGGGTTTCGCCTGCTTGCGGGTAGGGTCGAAGAACTCTTCCTGCTGTGCGAAAGACGCGGCAACAAACAGAGTCCCCAACAGGACGAGAATAATATGTTTGAACGTTTGTTTCATTTCGGACTGCAAAGGTACTACTTTTTTTTGAATTATGCAAACATTTTGCCCTAAAATGTGCCAAAAAGTGCGTAATAATGAACAAAATTACAATTCAAATCAGGAAAGCCCTTGCAAATATCAGGAAAAAGGTGTACCTTTGCAGTCAAAACGCATAAATATGGAAACACGCAAACACATAGCAGTGGAAAAGAAACGCTGCGGGACACACAACTGCGCCCAAGCGGTGGCATGCGCCTATGCCGACTTGGTGAACATACCGGAACAAACTATGCAGGAGATGACCAGTGCTTTCGGCACCGGAATGGGTAACATGGAGGGTACATGCGGGGCGGTTGTAGGCGCAGGAATAATCCTCGGATTGAAGCACAAGGACCGCATCGTGGCACGCAGGCAGATGAAGCAACTGATGGAACGCTTTCAGGCACAGAACGGTGCCACACAGTGCCGCAAGTTGAAAGGAGTAGATACCGGCATCGTACTGCGCCAGTGCAACGACTGCGTTGGCGATGCGGCAGAAATGTTAGAGTCTCTGCTGGACTGAACTATATGGGAGGTCGTTACAAACAGAACAACCATAATCGATGTACAGGTCGAATAATCTTCAATCCAAACTTGCAATTGGAGGTTCCCGGCGAAGCATGATACCCCCTAAAAAGCCGAAAATTTACAGGTGCAACTCCCCACGAGAGATGACCGAGAGACGACCGAGAGATGACCGAGAGATGAGCGACACTTTTTTACTGAAACGGAAAGCGGAATTTTGCCGTTTTTTTCCATCACAGGTTATCTTGACTGAAGGCACATCAGCCAAACAAAGCGCGGAAAATTTTGTCTGTTGCTCCGCGCTGCTCTTGCACGTAGTCGTAGGCTTTTTTACCCAACGCCTCATGTCCCTCCAAGGCGGTAGTGAGGGCAGCGTCCAACGAGGCGTAGTCGTGGACAGAAAAACCCGCTCCACACGCAATCAGTTCCTCGGCTTCGCGGAACTTGTGGTAGTTGGGACCAAAGACGACAGGCACGCCATACACTGCCGCCTCTAACGTGTTATGAATACCAACGCCGAATCCGCCGCCTACATATGCCACCTGCCCATACCGGTATAGCCGCGACAACATACCCATCTTGTCCACCAGCAGTACGTTGTTGGTATTGACGTTCATCAGCGTCGCCTCGGATATGCGTACCAATCGTCCCTGGAACAGGTTGAAGATGAAATGCAAGTGGTCCGCATCTATCTCGTGCGGAGTAAGTACCAGTTTGACTTCGGGGTGGTTCTGCAAATATTTGGCGAGCAACACTTCGTCCTGAGGCCATGTACTGCCTGCTACGATTACTTTGGGCGGATCGCTTTCCACACGCACAGGGGAGATTTCCGGTTCGGAGAAGCGCATGAGTTGTGGTATTTCACGCCGGTCTTGCAGCACCTGTACCACGCGGTCAAAGCGGGTGTCACCCGCCACAACGACATGGTCGAAACCATATTTCTCAAGGAGGGAACGGGAATGCTCGTCCTGCACAAAAAGAGTGGTGAAACAGCCCAGCAGACGACGGTAAGGTCCGCCCCACCAGCGGAAAAAAGCCTGACGCTCACGGAAAATGGCAGCAATACTATAGGTGGGAATGCCGCTTTTCTTCAGTTGGCGCAGGTATGCAGGCCAGAACTCATACTTGACGAACACCGCCATCTCGGGCTGAAACGTACGGATAAAGCGTTTGGCGTTACGGCGCGTGGCAAAGGGCAGATAGCAGACAATGTCCGCGCCCTTGTAGTCTTTGCGCAGTTCATAGCCGGAGGGGCTGAAGAAAGTGAGCAGAATACGCTTGTTTGGTTGCTCCTGACGCAGACGTTCTATGATGGGACGAGCCTGCTCAAACTCGCCCACACTGGCGGCATGAAACCACACGAACCCGCCTTTTCGTTCAGCAGAAGAGGACACTTGGTTTTCACCGCTTCCCTCCACGCCATGGGCTGTTGTTCCGTCCACCCCACGGGCTGTTGTTCCGTCCACGCCGAGTTTTCTGAGTACGTCTCCCCCCTTGCGGAGCGTCTGCCGCTGTCCGCGCACCAGCATCTTCGCCTTTTTGTTAAAAAGCGCTGCTATATAGAGTATTAAAA
>ODAI014377376.1_pt1 | contig 13801 bp, 8 predicted proteins | sample 1539321 | NCBI WGS metagenome assembly ODAI01 (sample SAMN02144231, study PRJEB22623) | gut metagenome | biome: sheep rumen | host: Ovis aries | place: New Zealand
GACTATAACATCTGTAACTCACAAGAACAGATGGGTATCTATAAAGAACTGGAGCGCAAAGGTTGGCTTGAGTACTCTTCCCTGTCGTCTGCCAAGAACTATGGTGTATACGGTAAGATGTACGAGTTAATCGGTAAAGCAGAAGGTGGCGGTGTCGGTTTGGAGAACACTATTCACGCGAAGAATAACTACCTCCGTAAAGCCGAGTTCCGTAATACCGATTGGTTCAAAGAGCTCTTCAACCACACGGTTATGCACAACCACTCGCTCTCTTTCTCAACAGGTACAGAGCGCGCACGCGTATATGCATCCCTTTCTGCTATGCAAGATCCGGGTTGGTACAAAGCTAGCGAAATGGCCCGTTTCACTGGAAACATGAACGCCAGCTTTGACATTTTGCCAAGCACATCCAAACAGAAGCTGACTGCCAGCATTGCAACCATGGGTAGTTACCGTAAGCAAAAAGCTCCCGGAACGATTGCAGCACAGACAGACCCTATTTCCGGTGCCGTTAGCCGTGAGTTCGATATCAACCCGTTCTCATATGCTATGAACACTGCCCGCGTAATGGATCCTAAAGAGAACTATCGCCGCAACTACTGCGACTTCAATATTAATGACGAGTTAGAGCAAAACTACATTGACATTAAGGTAACGGACCTTAAGTTCCAAGGCGAGTTGAACTACAAACCTATTCGCGGACTGGAATTCAATGCCCTTGCTGCCATACGTTATCAGATGAGCCGTCAAGAGCACAACATCAAAGATAAGAGTAACCAGGCTCGCGCATATCGTGCCGGTGTAGATCCTGAGGATAATACGGTTCGTGAACGTAACACTTTCCTCTACACGGATCCGGATAACCCATTGGCATTACCTGAGACCGTTATGCCTAAAGGCGGTATCTACGACCTCACTGAATATTCATTGCTCTCATCGGACTTCCGCGGTACGGTTAGCTATAACGCTGACCTCGGTGCTAACGGAGACCACATCCTGAGCCTCTTCGGTGGTGGTGAATTGAACTCAACCGACCGCCAATACACTTGGTTCCGCGGTTGGGGTTACCAATATGAGAACGGTGGTGTACCTTATAACGACTACCGTCTGTTCAAACAGAGTCAGGAAGAGAACAGCCAATACTACTCTAACGACTTCACATACTACCGCAACCTCGCCTTCTTCGGAATGGCAACCTATTCATATAAAGGACGTTACACCATCAACGGTACAATCCGTTATGAAGGAACGAACAAGTTGGGTAAATCGACTTCCGCCCGTTGGCTTCCTACGTGGAATGTCAGTGGTGCATGGAATGCACACGAAGAGCGGTGGTGGCAGCCTACATTTGACAAGTGGTGGACCTACGCAAGTTTGAAGGCCAGCTACTCACTGACAGCTGACCGCGGACCGGCAAGTGTTAGTAACTCACTCGCCATCTTCACCAGCTACTCACCGTTCCGTCCTACAGCAAGCGCTTCTGAGACGGGTATCCAGCTCTATGACTTGGAGAACTCAGAACTGACTTACGAGAAGAAACATGAGTTGAATATCGGTGTCGCTTTCGGTTTCATAGATAACCGGATCAACCTGGAGTTCGACTGGTATCTGCGTAATAACTACGACTTGATTGGTCTGGTACAGACAATGGGTGTCGGTGGTTCGACTACCAAACTGGCTAACGATGCGACCATGCGTTCTACCGGTTGCGAGTTCACCCTCTCCACTGTAAACGTCAAATACCAAGACTTCAAGTGGACGACCGACTGGATTTTCTCGTGGGCGGACAATAAAATCACTCGTTTGCAGTCCCAACCGCAGATTTACGAACTCGTTTCAGGTTCAAGCGGTTCACGTCGTGAGGGCTATCCGGTCGGAGCTATGTTCAGTATTCCGTTCGCCGGCCTGACCGAAGAAGGTCTTCCTACATTCTACGTAGATAAAGAGCAGAAAGTGACTGCCGGTCCCGGTTCGTATGACCTCATTAACTTCCAAGAATATGAGGATATCGACTGGCTGAAATACGAAGGTGTTGTGGACCCGACTATCACAGGTTCGTTTGGCAACACGTTCTCTTGGAGAGGTATTAAGCTGAACGTATTCTTCACTTACAGCTTCGGTAATGTACTTCGTCTGGACCCGCTTTGCTATGTGTATAGCAGCCAATACAGCGACCTCACCGCAAGTATGAAGGAGATGAAGAACCGTTGGGTTGTGCCTGGCGACGAAGCGCATACCACTATCCCGACTATCGCTACCAAACGTCAGTATCAGGAAATTGACAACCTCTACTGGGGCTATTCTGCATATAACTACTCTACCGAGCGTATTGCCAAAGGTGACTTCATCCGCCTCAAAGAGTTGTCAATCAGTTACGACCTGCCTAAAAAATATCTGGAGAAACAGAAAGTCGTTCAAAACTTCGGCGTTAAGCTCACTGCTACTAACCTGTGGTTGACTTATGCAGATAAAAAACTGAACGGACGTGACCCAGAGTTCTATAACTCCGGTGGTGTAAGTTCTCCGAACCCTCGTCAGTTTACATTAACGGTTAAACTTGGTTTCTAAAATTGCTTGAGATATGAAAAAGATTAATATATTTGTATTTGCTACATTGACGCTCGCTTTAACGGGTTGTAACTTCTTAGACAAGAACCCGGACATGCGTGCTTCCATCGACTCCAAGGAGAAAGTACAACTACTGCTTGTTAGTGCATATACGCGTGCCAACTCCGGCGCTATCTGCGAGTTTTCCTCCGACCAAGTTGCGGATAACAACGCACCTGATGCTACCGGACACTGCTACGCGCTCAACCCGTTGGACAAGATGTATGACGAGATATTTGCTTGGGAAACCATCAAATCCGACGGTAACCAGGACTCTCCTAAATATATCTGGGATGCATGCTATACAGCTATCGCAACTTGTAACCAAGCCCTTCAAGCTATTGCTGAATTGGAAAAGCAAGGCATCAACATGAACGCCGAGAAAGGTGAGGCTCTTATCAGCCGCGCTTACCACCACTTTATACTTGTTAATGTGTTCTGTCAGGCTTGGAAAGACGAAGAACGCAGTAAACAGGACTTAGGTATCACTTATATAACAGAGCCGGAGACTACCGTCGCTCCACATTACGAGAGAGGTACTGTCTATGATACGTATATGGCTATTAAAAAGGATATTGAGGAAGGTCTTCCTTTAGTGGATGACAGCTACTACTCCGTTCCTAAATATCACTTCAACACAAGAGCTGCACATGCGTTTGCTGCACGTTTCTATCTCTATATTCGCGACTATGACCAAGTAATCACCCACGCTAACCAAGTGCTTACTACAGACGACCAGACGACTCTCGCTTGCCTCTACGATGCAACTAAGGGACGTGAATTAGGTGACCCGTACCAAGAACAGAAACTGTGGATTGACCCGACCGGACCATGGAACTTACTGCTCTACACCACGATGTCGCAAGTGCCTTATACCGTTATCCCCGACTACGGACGTTATCAACATACCAAAGAAGCAAGCGACTACTCTACACTTGGAGATGGTCCATGCTGGAAGAAACAATGGCCGGGATTCCCACTCTGGATGTACGACCAACAATATGGTTGCTTCTGTGCTAAATTCTTATACCTCTTCGAATATACGGATAAGGTGAACGGATATGGATTTATCCACGGCGTAACACGTGCATTCACCACCAACGAGACTCTCCTTTGCCGAGCTGAAGCTAAAATCTTCAAAAACGACCTGACTGGTGCGGCTAACGACCTGCGTCTCTGGGCTCAAAGCTACAAAACCTCCCGTATGGACACTTTGGCTAATGGTGATGTCAACCTGTCAGTTGCTAAAATCAGCAACTTCTACAACGCATCAAGCAATAAGAATTATGCACCTACTCTGCATAACACAGACATGAGTCCCAAATTCACCGTTAGTGCGGAACAAAGACCGCTCGTACAATGCGTTCTGCACTTCCGCCGTATTGAGACCCTGCATGACGGACTCAGATGGCAAGATATCAAACGATATGGAATCGAGATTACGCACAAACGCGGTACAGAACCTGTTCGTACACTCGTTTGGAACGATGACCGACGCGCTATACAGTTGCCACAAGATGTCCGCATGGCGGGTATGACCGCTAACCCGCGTGTCAACATGGGTGACCACGTCAGCAACGAAGCAGTTTCCGCGCCTGCTCCTACAGAAAACGGACCGGATATCAAACTGCCTTTCATCGACTTCACTGTGGGTTTAACTAAATTAGAGAAGGAGTAAAATTATGAAACGTATTCACTATATTTGCCTTATTGCCCTGATTGCAGTAGGATTTACATCTTGTAAACAAGACGAGTTTACAGACACTATCTTTGTGGACCCCGTTGAGGATACAGAGGCTTATACTAAAGAATTTGACCAATGGCTCAAGGTGCACTACACCGACAAGTACAACGTGGAGTTTCTGTATAAGCTGGACGATAACGGTACCGACCCTAACTTCAATGTCGTTCCCGTCAGCCTCGGTAAAGCAGATACGCTTGCACACCTTGCACTCTATCTGTGGTACGACGTCTATGACTCTGTTGCAGGTCCCGGTTTTATCAAAGAGAACGGACCGAAAATTATCCAACTCATAGGCTCTGCCATGATTATGGCGTCACAGCACACAGAGAAATTAGGTTATGCCGAGGGCGGTAACAAGATTACGCTCCTTAAGATTAATCGGATGGAGACCAATAATATCGACCAACTTAACGAGTACATCTTCAAAACGATGCACCACGAGTTCTCGCACATCCTTCACCAACAGAAAGTCTATCCGAAGGAGTTCAGCCAAATCAATCCGGAAGACTATGACCCTAACCGTTGGCAAGACCGCGCAGATACAACCGCATGGCAACTCGGATTTGTTTCGCCATACGGCAGCAGCCAGACACGTGAGGACTTCGTAGAAACAATCGCTAACTATATCGTTAAACACGATACTGCATGGAACTACATGATGGAGAAAGCCGGACCGGTAGGCGGACCTATCATCAACCAGAAACTGGACATGTGCCGCACATGGCTCGCCGATAAATGGGGAATTGACTTGGACGCAATGCACGCTGAAGTGCAAAAACGCCAGAACAACCTCGATTGGGATATGATTATGAGTCTCGGATTCTTGGACGAAGAGTAATGTTACACGCTTTTAATCACTACGAATATGAAAAATAGTTATATTATACTCTTAGCTTTTGCATTAGTCTTTGCGGCATGTAGCCGTGACGAAGAAAGCCTGTTCGAGCAATCGGCTGCACAACGTATTGAGTATGCACTCAACAACGCAACCGATGTACTTACACATGCCGAGAACGGATGGGAAATGCTCTATTTCCCTAACCCCGTAAGCGCAGGTTATACCGTACTCATCAAGTTTGACGAACACGGACAGGTATTAGCCGCTTCACGTAACCCGCAAACAACAAAGAACTCATACAAAGAAGATAACAAAAGTACGTGGGCTATACGCGCTGACTACGGACCTATATTATCTTTTGACACCTATAACGAAGTGATACACGCTTGGGCTGACCCGCAAGACGACGGTGACGGTTATCTCGGTGACTACGAGTTCCTCATCCTTGAGGCTACGCCGCAAAAAGTGCGCCTCAAAGGTAAAAAGCACGGGGCTTACTGCGAACTGTATCCGCTCGGGAAGGATGTTAGCTGGACGGGATATTTCGACGAAGTATATAAACTCCGTGACCTCGTCGTTACTAAAAACGACGGCGCAGAATTTAACTTCGTCAGCGGTAGCGATACACAACACATGTACTATAGCGGCGGCATCATGATCGTTAATATCGAAGAAGGCATCATCTATCCTTTCGTTATACGTCCTAATGTCATCACTTTCTATAACAAAGGTATGGAAGCACAAGGAGGTAATGCGATTAACTTCAAGGTTAACGACACACAAACGGCACTCATTTGCACCGATAGCGGTGTCAATGCGCAGTTCGTTCCGGCACTCACTATCGCGGAAATCCTCAATAGTAAACTGGACCACCGCGTACAGTGGATTATTAACAAGACGGATATGGGCTCTGCAAGCAAAACAACCTATAACACCATCGTTAATGCTGTCAAAGCATCAGGAGGTTCACTTAGTAACATCAAACTGCAACGTGTAGATAGCGTAAAAATTGACGATATTGATACTATTGATTATAAAGTAGATCGTCTCAATATAGAGTTCAACGGTTCTAATGGTCTTACTCAAGCTTTCTTCATTATGGACTTCAAACTCAACGAGACCTCGCTCACCTACTCCTATAAGTATCCGTCTGGAGAACCGGGAGCCGAGGCTGCTGCTCTTGAGTTCCTACAACGAGCCGGAGGAGGACCCGGGAAAGAAGCTATCGGACTGCAACGACTCAAAGAACTTATCACTGGCTCATTTAATGTCACCAGTGCTTCCGGATCGACCCTTAATGCACAAGAATTATACATTACAGGTACAAATGATTCTAACAAGCGGTTGAAACTCACCGCAAGATAGTTAACTTAATTATTAACTTAAAAAACAAACACTACAATGAAAAAATTGATTTCACTTTTGAGCGTGGCTCTGTTGGCAACTAGTGTTTTCGCCATCCCCGCCACCGGAAAGAAAATGACTGACCAAACAGTTCTTCCTGCGAACATTCAAGTCAGTCGCAGTTCTAAAGCTCTTAACGCACAAGCGCTTCAAGTTGCTAACGCACCTAAAACATATGATGTTCAACGTGCGGCTATTCCTGTTGCAAAAGCAATGCAAGCTACACAAGAAGCTCTGCCTAAAGCTTTCTATTACAAACCTATCGGTTCGTATTTCTGCGGTATCAATAATGATGAGAATTTCATTCCTCACGTATTTGATGTATATTATCCGACAGTCATTGGTTCTTGGTTGAACGGTTATGAGTATTGGACATGGCCTAACTTGGCTACCAATGCAACATCTCTTACCTACGTCACTTCATTAGACCAACGTGGTTATAAAGGATATGGCTGGACTGTTGATAAAAATATGAACTTCGTTGATTCATTAACTGCAACTTATTTCGGAGATCCAGCATATCTGTTCAGCTATCGCATGCCGGCGCAAATCGCTACTAACGAAGCTGGTAAAGACACCTTCTTCCTCTATGGCCCCGGTACAGCCCGTCCTGATACATTAACAAAGGAAGTCTGGACAATTGGTGGTATGTTAAACCCTTACAATTCTGATGGTCTTTGGCCTTTGACCAATGCCATGTTCTCTACTCCTAAATACGGAGACAGACAAGGTGCTATTTGGAATTTGGATGCAAATAATAAGCGAGTTGAGTTTATCTACGGTACAGAACCGATTGCTCTCCTTGCACAAATTGATACAACATTCGCCGCCGACAATGTAACTATTGAGAAGTTAGATTCCATTTATGATACTATCCAACCTGCTGCATTATGGACTAACTATCAAAAGCCGATGTCACCACTTTATGTTAAGAATATTACTGTCGCATTATGCAATGTCGACTTTAACACTGGCAAACCTGCATATGAAAACATCCAAATTGATACACTCCGCCTCGCTATTTTAGACCAGAACGGCAAACCTATCGCAACTTCTGTAGCAACATATTTGGACACCGCTAAAACATACTACTACCCCGGACAAACGGTTACCTTCAAAATTCAAGAGCAAGATGTTTATGGAACAATTTTTGAGGGCGTAACGCTCACCGACAGATTCTCGATTGTAATCACAGGCTTAGATCGCCCTGCTAACAGATTTGGTATCTGGAGCGCTTTGGATCCGTATTTCGGAGGTCGTCAAAACTACGTATATGACACTGAACTTAACAGTCACCAATATGCTGCGTTTGATCCGTTCATCATGCTTAATGGTACCTTCTATACAATGGAGCACGCTATGGCTTCTATGTACGCAGGATTTAGAGGAACTAAACCTGAATATACAGGCGACACCATTAACGTAAAAGTTGATTACGATGAAACGTATGACGAATATTCAGTAAGCCACGCTGACGGAACATTTAAAAATTATGTTCCATTGATCCGAGCTACTGAACTGCTCTATGATACCGTTTCAATGCAGTATAACTACAAAATCTATGCTCCGGATTGGGCTATGTTCGATATGGACTATGATTCCAACCCATACAACGACGCATCAGACGCTACATGGTGGAGCGAGTTTAACGCATACAACCTCTACATTTGGGGTGACGCTTCTGACACTTCTGTGGACGCTCCTGCTGTAGGCGACGAAATCAAACTTGCACGCTACGGACGTGAACTCGTCTTCAAAGTTGTTGAAGTACAAGAGAAACCCGAAGGTATCAGTAATGTTGTAAAAGGCGTTAATGATGGCAAACTCTACAACGTGCTCGGTATCGAAGTGGATAAAGACTACAAAGGTGTAGTTATCCGCAACGGTGAGAAATTCTTACAAAGATAAAAAATAGTTGGCAAAATTTCCACAAAATCGAGATCGCCGGACATCCTCCGGCGGTCTCACTTTTTACCAGCGGTCTACCCGGTGAAGTGCGGAAACGTTCCTAACATTTTTACACTCCGATTTTTTAACACTTTTACCCTTTTCAACAAAAAAGTTAAAAAATATTTGTGTATTCCCAAAAAAAGTTGTATCTTTGCAGCCTAAACAAATCTACCATGGAAGAAGTGACTTATTACTGCCGGAAATGCGGAGCAAAACTTCCGCTTAACGCCGACGCCATACTTAAACACTACGAGAAAAACCATTTCTCGGATTGGGCGGCAAATAAAGACCTCATCGCACGGATGCCTAAAGCGTTCGTCGTAACATCTACACAAAAGGTACAAACCGTCAAAAATGTACAGAAAAACGTAGCTGCCGAAGCCGAGGCTAACAAACCTATCGAAAGCCCGGATACCAAAGAAACCATCGCTAAGCGGGAGGCGAACAAGGACGCTATCATGGAGAGACTCAAAAAATGTGCGGACAAACAGCAGTACAAACTCAAAGAACCTTACACCTGCGAGTGCTGCGGAAGACAACTCAATATCGGGATGATTATCCTCTGCGCAAGAGAACGTTTCACACTATGCTACGACTGCTATAACGTAACACGTTTCGCTATCCCGCATAAAACAAGAGAAATGAAATAATCGTGCCCGAAAGGGCTAAAAAATCAATAAAATACTAACTCCATTATGAAAAAAACTGTATTCTACGCTATCGCGCTCATCTGTGCCGTAGCATTTAACGGTTGTAAAGACAAAAATGCAGCCGAAGAACCTAACGCCAATGCGGATAACAACTCCAACGCAATGACTGCCGAACAACAGAAAGACTACATCGAGAAATCAGGCAAACAGATTCTTGAAGTCTTTAATACGGCTGACCAAAAACCCGCTGTTGAACTCGCGGACGGACTCTATCGTAAATACGAAAACTACGACTGGAAAGCTATCGGAGATAAACTCGCAGACATCGACGACGGACGATATGAGAACTTCTTCTCCGCTCCTAAAAGACTCATCGAAATGACCAACGGAACTCGTATCCCTACAGTCAGAGATATGATCGTCTTCTCATTTAATAACTGCGCATACAACTTCGTAATCGACGAGCAGAAAAAGACCATCAACTATACTCGCAGTACAGACGGAACTTGCACCGCTACCTTCCGCGATGAAAAAGGAAATACCTGTACCCTGCGCGCTTGGGGTGAAGGGAAAACAAGTTCATATCAATACACCTTCAACTCCGGTGATGGCGACAAAACAATCCAAGCGGACATACCCGCTACCACATACGTATCACTCAAACAAGGAAACACAGAACTCATCAACCTCGCTTTGGGATTGGAGGCTGTGAAAAACAACCACATCTATATCCTGTTTAATCTCAAAGTGACCAACGTACTCATGAAGTACGACATCCGGGTGAACAGCACCAACGGTAGCGCTATCTACGAACTGAAATACGGAGACAAAAACCTCGTCACCGCTTCCGTGGATTTGCCTAAATATAAACTCATCGAAAAAGGCGACAACCAAGACTGGGAAGACTGGATCGAACAATACGAAGAGAGCTACGAGGAACTACTGAGAGCTATCGGATCCGGTTCAGGACAAATCAACCTCATGAACTTGGTAACAGCTAAACTATCTGTTAAAAGCGGAGCCGAACTATACAACACAATCCGTAACTATGACGACAACGGAGACAAAGCTTCATGCCAGGCTTTCTGCGAGGCTTTCAACAAATCATATACCGGAGGCTTGTATTTCCCGTCTGATCAAAATACGGTACAAGTGGAGATAAGACTGCAACCGCGTGCTTACGAGTCCACGGATTACAACTATTACACCCAAACCTATACCACTGTTACCAAATACGCTCCGGAACCTGTCCTCTACTTCCCTAAAGACCGAACAACCTACGCCGTAGAGGAGTACTTCACTATGAACCGGTTCTCGTCGTTGATTCAAATGACCGAGAACGTAATCAATGCCTATATCGACCTCGACTCGGAATTTGGCTTGGAACATATCGAATTCTAATCAATGAACAGGCACTCGTGCCTCATAATCTTATATTTCTGCAGCTTGCCTCTTTGGGGGCAAGCTGTTGATGTTACGGATTCAATACAGAACTCCTCGGAAAAAGTAGTCACATATTCAAAAGAAATAGAACAAATCGAAGTCGTACAAACGCGGCAAGGAGGAAGCGTGGAGAATAAAGGACGACGATTGGTCGTGGACATGTCAGATGTCAGTGCCATGCCGAAATTCCTTGGAACAAGCGACCCAATGAGGCTCGTACAATCAATCGCAGGCGTCACTACCAACAGCGAATCACAAGCCGGAATACATATTCAAGGTTGCGACGACTACCAAACACTCACCTCTATCAATAATAGCCCCGTTTATTACCCCAATCACCTCTTAGGACTTTACTCCACCTTTATACCCGAACATTTCAGTAAAATGACACTCGAGCAGGCGGAGCATATCGGTACGGCGGAAAACCGTATCGGGGGACTGCTTGAACTGGAAACACAACACCGGCAGCCTGAACGGTTCGGACTACAGGGAAACATCGGACTCGTCCACAGCGACCTCACGCTGCAGATACCTTGCGGCAAAAAATCTGCACTTTGGATATCTGCTCGAGCTTCATATATCAATCTCTTGTACGGAAAACTACTCAAAATAAGCGGAATGAGTTTTAACTACTACTTCATGGACTATAATCTAACATACGCCATCCACCCTACTGACAAAGATGAAATACTGCTATATGGCTTTTACAGCAGGGATAAGATGGGACTTAAGGACACTACCGGGATGGACATAGGTATCTGCTGGCAGAATGTGGTGGGGGGCTGCAAGTGGAATCATGCGCTTCCGGGAGGACAATGGCAAACAACGGTATCATTCTCCGGATTCGGTAATAATATAAATGTGGACATGAACGAGTCCGCAGTACAAACAAAAGACCGCTTTGCCTCCTTAGACCTGAAAAACAGACTGTCACTACGAGTACACAAAAACGTACTGCTCAACGTAGGTGCTGACTACACACACTATTTCTCCTACCCCTTGCAATTTGCCGAACAGGGACTTAACATACGCCTGCCGGAACAAAAGAGGTACCAACACAGAGACGAAGTTTCCCTCTCTGCGGACATTCGGCATGATGTCACAGCGTGGTTTGCGTACAATATCGGCTTGCATAACTCGGCGTACCACAGTAACAAATGGTTCGGAACAATAGACCCAAGGGCTTCACTGCATTTCTATCCGGCACATGACCACGAGATTTCGCTGCACTATGGGATGTATAGCCAGTTCTTCCATAAAGCAGGACTGACTGGCGGAGGACTGCCTACCGATTTCTTTATCTGCGCTGACTCTACTTTTAAACCCGAACGGGCCCACGCCGTCAGCCTCAGCTATACCGCTACCTTCCTGAACGACATGCTCTCTTTGCGAGCCGAAGGATATTTCAAACAACTATACGGCGTAGTGGAGTCTTTTGGTAATGTACTGCAACTTATCAATAAAGGATTTAGATACGAGGACTACTTAATGACTGGAGACGGACGCAACTACGGAGTTAATCTGATGCTCCGTAAAAATACCGGCGCTGTTACTGGACATATTTCATATTCATTAGGTTGGGCTGTACGCAAGTTCAAGGACTTGGAAGGTATTGACGATTACATCTACTCCGCTTCACACGAGAGACGGCACGACCTCAATATCGTTGTTAACGGACGGTTCTGTAAACGATGGAGCGTGGGGGGGCAGTTCGTCCTTGCCTCCGGATTACCATATACCAAAGCCGAGGAGGCATACCTCATCAACGGCAGAATGGTCTGCCGGTATTCCAACTTTAACGGAGCTCATATGCCGGTCTATCACAGGTTAGACCTCACCTGCTCTTGCGACATCATAAAAACAAACGAACACGAATTAGGCATTAACCTCTCTATTTATAACGTTTACTACCAGAAAAACGCACAGTTCGTCGTCTATCGGCAGAATATACACCCTATCTACGGCTCCTCACTGTCAACCATTATCCCCTCTATCAGTATCTATGGCAAATTTTAGAACCTACATATTACTTATACTTATAGGAATAGCCTGCTTCGCGTGCAAAAAGGAAGAACTACCGCCACCATCAATTATCGTAGAAGGATGGATTGAAGCGGGGAAAGCACCCGTCGTTATGCTACATAAGTCATACGTAGTGGACGAAGACAGCAAATCACGAGCTTCCTTGCAATCCATTATCGGAGGACAACTCATTACTTTTGGACGCGTTACAATCTTCGACGGAACGGACTCCGTCATCTTGACCGGCAGATTGGACACTAACTATATGCCGCCATATATATACTCTACAACAGAATTGGAAGGTGTTGTGGGAAAAACATATACGCTGCACGCTACCTATCAGGGATACAACGCAACGGCAAGTACTACCATACCGAATACTGCCCGTTTCGACTCCATCAGAGCACAAGAAATTGAACCTGACTTAATGAGACTCACAGGCTACATAAGCGGCGTGAAGCCCGACTCCCGCTATCTGCTTATGGCGAAACTGCTTCATGAACGGCAATACAAACTGTGCCCACTCGGAGTATTCTCGGGCGAACAGGCACAAAACGGGAAAATGACCGTGACCATCTACTGCCCAAAGTTCGGCAAATTGGGATTTGATAACAATAATGAGAAGAAAGATAGTAATACGAAAATGGCATTCCCTAAATCGGACGAACAAGGATATAGTATCAAAATAGCACAGATAGACCAAACCGCCTACGACTATTGGGACCAATTCGCCGCACAAAGTCTTACACAGGGCGTCCTCTTTATGACCGTCTATAAGAACTTACCCGGCAACATCAATAACGGATTAGGCATCTGGTACGGCATGGGTAGCAGCGAGTACCATCTCCGCCTCACTCAATCCAAAACATTCATCTTCTAATTCATCTTCTCCCCCAAAAACGCCATCCTCTAATTCATCTTCTCCCCCAAAAACGCCATCCTCTAATTCATCTTCTCCCCCAAAAACACCATCCTCTAATTCATCTTCTCCCCCAAAACACCATCCTCTAATTCATCTTCTCCCCCAAAAACACCATCCTCTAATTACCCCATTCGCCTCCACTTCCCCTCCCGTTGGCAATATATGCTCAATGTATGCTCAATGTATGCTGAATGTATGCTCAATGTATGCTCAATGTATGC
>ODAI012753216.1_pt1 | contig 13799 bp, 10 predicted proteins | sample 1539321 | NCBI WGS metagenome assembly ODAI01 (sample SAMN02144231, study PRJEB22623) | gut metagenome | biome: sheep rumen | host: Ovis aries | place: New Zealand
CAGTACATGGAAACCGACGGAGGACACATCTGGCGCAACTGGAGAATCTATCTCACAGAGTTCGTTCCCAAGCTTTTCAAATAGAGGAGCTGTTTCCTGAACAGAATGAAGACACCGGAGAGATCTAAGCTTTCCGGTGTCTTCATTTTCAATTCCTGCGGCAGACGGAAGGGAACGGAATCACTCCCCCTTCAGTTCCACAACAAGATACTCCGACCTCGTCCCGATCCTTATCTTCGCTCCCCAGATACCGAGACCGGAACTGACGTAATACCTGGTGTTCCCTTTCGTGTAAGGTCCCCAGGAATCTTCGAAGATCATGTCAGTGATCCATGATATCGGCCATACCTGACCCCTGTGGGTATGTCCGCTGAACTGGAAGTCAACTCCCGCTTTCTCAGCCTCGGAAAGGTCACTGGGCTGATGGTCAAGAAGAATGGTGAAAAGATTCCTGTCGGCTCCGCCCATGAGTGAATCGAGAGGCAGACGGTTCCGGTTTGTCCTGTCATCCCTGCCGACGACCTCTATTCCCATGACGGAAGCGACTTCGTCCCTAAGCAGATGAATCCCCGAAGAAGCGAAGAACTCCTCGGCGAACTTGTCTCCGGAATAGTATTCATGGTTACCGAGGACGGAGTACACAGGAGCCTCTATCCGGCGGATCTCCTCAGCATAATTTCCCTCTACAAGAGGCCTCGCGCTCATGTCGATGATGTCTCCCCCGATAAGGACAAGGTCCGGTTTCTCGGAGTTTATGATGTCAACCCAGCGGGAAAGTTCGTCCTTGCGGTTATGGTATCCGAGGTGAAGGTCGCTCGCGAAAAGTATCCGAAGGGGCCTTTCCACCTTAGGGGACACGATTGTCATCGCCTCCCTTACCTTATGGCGGTAATGGATGTTCCCAACGAGAAGAAGAGCCGCCACTCCCCCGATGACAAGAAGGCTTCCCGGAAGGCTGTCCTTGGCGAAGGAATCCGGAAAAACATGCACCGCCCGGAGGATATCGACAAGGATGAATGCAAGAAGGATATAGAGGAAAAAGATCAGCCACGTGTTGAAGGTTTCATACGCCACCGATGCCGCCCTCAGGGGCAACTTGTCCAGGGTTCCCCCGAAAGCGGAGAACATTCCGATCATGCATCCGAGGTAGAGGACAAGTGCTAAAATCCTCAAAAAAAGAACATTCGGCAGAATCTGCCAAAGACGGATGGCTACATAGACGTTGGCGCCGATGATGGCCGCCATCATAATCACGGGAAAAACTATTCTCATCTGAAAAACTGACAGCAATAATGGCCTCCAAGGCCGGCGGATTCGCTGCAAAAATCCCGCCACCATCCTTCACGGTGGACGGAACGTGACTATATCGGCATTATCACGAAAACAAGCGCGTCCCACAGGGCATGGCTTATGATGAGAGCGGGAAGCGCCTTGGGACATATTCTGTAGATGAATCCCCATACCGCACCGGCAACGAGCGCCGCCATCACCAGCATGAAGTTGAATGACCAGATATGCACCAGCGCATAGACTAAAGTCGTGACAACGAAAGCCATATCCTCGGGATGTTTCCCTCCGAGGGCGGAGCACATCGTCCTCTGGACGTATCCCCTCCAGAAGAACTCCTCGGCAGGACCTATCACGAAAAGAAGAAGGACCGCTATGGCCCATGAAGGAATACCGGTCTTCATAGAGTAGACGGAGTCCACCTGACTCCGGGCGAAACCGAACATCCACGAGGAGGCCTTGTCCCCGACCCAGAATATCCCCCAGAGAAGGAAAGCGAGGGCTATTCCTCCGAAGATCTGGAGAAGGGGCTTTTCAACCTTCAGGAGGTCTTTCCCCTTTTCGGAGAAACCTACGCTCAAAGCGGTGAGAATCAATGCCGACAGGCTCATCTCAAGCCAGAAGTTCACCTTTCCCTGCGTCCAGGGGCTGAACATCAGAAACCATAGCAAAGCGGCTAGGGCGACAGCCAGGCAGAGCCTTCTTTTCGTCTTGTCCATATCCGTCCCTCCGCTAGAACACAAAAGGCCCCACTATCAGACCGAGGGAAAGAAGACCGGAGAAGACAAGCTGAAGCTTGGCCGAATCCTTGTCAAGGCCTTTGATGGCCTCCAATCCCTGGGAGCTGTAGGATGCCGCCCTCGTGAAATTCTTGCCCGCCGGCAGGACGGCGATGATGCAAAGAAGCGACAGGGGGTGAAGCCTTCCGAGGAATACCGCGGCGACGACGGCCGCGAAAGGAAGGACCATGTAGGCGCAGTACAGGACGCATGAAGCCCTGGTCCCGAGAGCCATCGCGAAAGTCCTTATGCCGGCTTCCCTGTCAGAATGGATGTCGAGGGTATTGTTCGCATGAAGCACGGCGACAGTTATTATGCCGATCGGAAGCGACAGGACAAGAGCGTTCCAGACGAATTCCCCCGTCAGGACATATGACGCCCCGAGGACAGTCAGCACTCCGAACACTATGAATATGTCAAGATCCCCGAGAGCCCTGTACTTGAGGAAAGAGTAAAGGAGGGTGAGAAGGATTCCGGCGGCGCCGACAAGAAGAAGTCCCGGTCCGCTCATAAAGGCAAGCACGATTCCGAGAACGGCACCTACCACGAACAGCACAGCGCTGAAAACGAAGTACTCCTTGGGCTCGAACTTATGGTGCACAAGGAAAGGGACGGCGAACGCGCGCTCATTGTCCACTCCCCTTTTGTAGTCGAAATAATCGCTCAGCAGATTGCCCGCCGAGTGGATGCACACCACGGCAAGAAGCGACAGAGCCAAAGCGATATAAGGCTTAGGGCCGGAGGGTATCAAGCCCTCGGAAAAAAGATAAGCGAAAGTGGCCACAACCGGCATCGTCGAAACCGGGAACGACCAATATCTGGTCGCGGTGAACCATTCTGAAAAAGTGTGTCTGCCCATCAGTTGAGACATAGTATTGTTTCGGGGAAATCTTCCGCAAAATTACAACAAAAAAACCGGAATGGACTTTTTTGGACCACGTAAAGGAGGGCTTTTGGCTATCCCCGGAAAATAATTGCAGGATTATAACGTTTTAGATGCAATTTCACCGGAAAAAATAAAATTTCGGATTAAACTTCCGGAACCTTCCCGCATCCAATAAATCGTGATTCCCCTTTTAGGGGAGCCTCCCCGGGAAGAGGAGGAAGGTCACAACGGAAAAGAATTTATTCATTTTTATACATAAGTTAGCATCGAACAGATTATGTTCAGAAAAGTTTTCCCCTTCATCGCATCACTCCTGCTGGTGACTTTCGCGTCAATTCCTTCGTTCGCCCAGTCGAACAGCAAGGTCACCCTCGACCTCGTGGATGCGCAGACCGGTGAGCCAGTCACCTTCGCCACCGTATCACTCACCTCCCCCAACGCCAGAAGCGCCTACAAGTACGTCCTTTCGGACGACCAGGGAAAGGCCGTCTTCGAAAAAGTGAAGAACGGAAAATTCATCGTCAAGGCCGAGCTTCTCGGTTACAAGGAATTCACCAAGGAAATTGAAGTGAAGAACGGCGACGTTGTCATCGGCACCGTCAAGATGGACGTTGACCAGGAGACCCTCGACGCCGCAAAAGTCACCGACGTGGGTAACCCCATCGTCATAAAGAAAGACACCATAGAATATAACGCATCGTCATACCGTACCACCGAGAACGACGTTCTCGAAGACCTCCTCAAGAAGCTCCCCGGAGTCGAGATCGGAGATGACGGCTCGATCAGCGTGAACGGAAAGACCGTGGACAAGATCACCGTCGAGGGAAAGACCTTCTTCCAGAATGACCCCCAGCTCGCTTCGAAGAACCTTCCCGCCAAGATGATCAAGAAGATCAAGGTCATCCGCAAGAAGAGCGAGCAGGCCGAATTCACCGGCATCGATGACGGACAGGAGCAGACCGTCCTCGACCTAAACGTCCAGGACAACATGATGAACGGAACCTTCGGAAACGCCAACATCGGCGCAGGTCATGACATCCCCGAGCAGGCCATCCTCGACGAAGGATATGATTGGGGCAAGGAAGGATGGAGATTCTCCGACAACATCTTCGCCGGAAGATTCAAATCCAACTCCCAGCTCAGCCTCATCGTCAACGCCAACAACGCCAACAGCATGGGCTTCGGCAACTTCGCCGGCAACATGATGGGCGCCATGATGGGTGGCGGCTTCGGTGGCGGTGGCGGAATGGGCGGCGGTGGCGGTATCACCACCTCATGGATGCTCGGTGCCAACGGCGCATGGGACCTTTTCAATGACAAGATGCAGCTCTCCAGCAACTACGTCTACAACGGCTCCCACGTCGACAGCCAGACCGACAGCTACTCGAAGACATTCCAGACCAACAGCACAACCGCGTTCCTCAACAACTCCCACTCCCCGAGCATCAACAATTCATACGGTCACAGGGTAGGAGTACGTCTGGAGCACAAGTTCTCCGATAACACCTCGATCCTCTTCGAGCCCCAGATCAACTTCGGTACAGGAAACTTCAACCAGAGCCAGACATTCGACAACCGTTTCCTTACCGACAGAAACAACGACCTCTCGGGATACAAGTCAAGTGACGGATTCAGCCTCTACGACGGAGACAACCGCAACGTATCGGCAAGCAGCCGCTTCCTCCTCCGCCAGAGGCTCGGAATTCCCGGACGTACCCTCACATTCAACGCGAACGTCAACTTCTCCAACAACACTTCCGACGGTCTGAACCAGTCCCTGACGAACAACTTCGCCGAAGGTGACGCCCTCAATCCGGTCAGCGTCGACGTTGTCAACCAGCGCTACGAGCAGAACCAGAAGAACACCACCCTTACCGGTACTCTCACCTACACGGAGCCCCTCGGAGGCAACTTCTACGTCGAAGGCAACTACTCCCTCAACTGGAACAAGTCCACTTCCGACAAGGACACCTGGAACAGCGGTGACTTCGATCTGAGCCAGTTCTCTCTCAACAATCATATCTACAACCGTACCGGCGAGCAGTATGACGTCAACTACTCCAACAATGTGATGAACCGTTATCTCACCCACACCGCCGGAGTGAACATGATGTACCAGGGAAGCAAGATGAGGGCTCAGGTAGGCCTCAGCGTAATGCCCCAGAACACAAAGAACGTCACCACCAACAGCGGTGTCGAGAAGGAATACACAAACCAGGTCGTGAACTTCGCCCCCAGGGCCATCATCCAGTGGAACCCTTCAGACTACGCGAACGTGAGGATCAACTACAACGGACGTTCTTCTCAGCCTTCCACCAGCCAGCTCATGCCTGTTCCTGACAACTCGAACCCTATGAGGGTATCCTTCGGTAACCCCTACCTGAAGCCGTACTTCTCACACAACGCCAACACCGAGTTCCGTTACACGAACATGCACAACTTCATGTCGACGACCCTCAACCTCAGCGGCGGTCTCAACACGAACCCCATCGTCAACGCTTCATGGAACGACAAGAGAGGTGCCACTTACACATATCCCGTGAACGGTCCCACCACCGGAAACTTCAACGTGAGGTTCCTCATCAACAGCCCCATCGCGATGTCCAACTTCTCGGTGTCCAACACCCTCAACGCATCCTACAGCGAGTCCAACTCGTTCGCCGGAGCCTTCGGTCTTGACATGACCCCTTACTACGACGCTGAGACAGGTAACTTCAATTACGAACTCTTCCACGATGTCTACGGAGACCTTACCGGTACCGATGACTTCACCCTCAACAAGATAAAGACGACAAACCTCACCGAGCAGTTGAGGTTCACATACCGCAACGACTTCCTCGAGGTAGTCGTCGGCGGACAGACTTCGACCCGCAACACCATGTACACCGCTTCCAACATGGATGACACCAGGACATGGAGCAACCGCCTTTCCGCATCCTTCAACTGGACTTTCGGAATGAACAGCGACTGGACCATCCAGAGTGACGCGAACTACAACTGGTACAACGGATACTCAACCAATCCCGATCCCGAGTTCATCCTCAACGCACAGATTTCGAAGGTACTCGGAACCTTCACGATCTCACTGAGGGGTTATGACCTCCTCGCCCAGAACAAGAGCATCTCCATCACCAACAGCGACACCCGCTACGCCGAGACAAGGACCAACACCCTCGGACGTTACGTCCTCCTGTCAGTGGCATACCGCTTCGGTTCCTTCGGTGGAAGGAGAATGGGCGGCGGAAACCGCGGAGGCGGAAGAGGCGGATTCGGTGGAGGATTCGGCGGAGGCCGTCCCCCTATGATGTAATCCCAATAGAAAAGATTTCAGGAAAGGAGACCCCGACAAAGGGTCTCTTTTTTTTTGATCGTTTTAAGCGATGCGATGCGAAAAAAAAGTGAAATAATCTGAACACAATATCGCAAATAGTTGTATTTTTGCTGCCCGAAAATTGAGAAAAAACTTCAATAAACAAATCAAAAAAGTACTGCTTTTATGAAAAAGGTTATGTATTTCGCGATGGCACTCTGCATGATCGCCGTCGCAGGTTGCAAGAACAACGGAAAGACCCCCACACCAGTTGAGGGAGAAACAGTGAATGAGGCCGTAGAGGATGCCGCAAAGGCAGCAGCTGATGAGGCCGCCGCTGAAGGTGAGACCGCACGTGATCTCGCTCTTGACGCTCTTGACGAAATCAAGGGAAGCGCTGAGGAAGCTGCCGCAAAGGCTCTCGAGGAGGCCAACGACGCAGTCTCTTTCGCAGCTGTAGAGGAGAAACCCACTTTCAACGGTGGTGACGCGAACGGTTTCGCGAAATGGGTCAACCAGAATATCAACTACCCCGAGAACGCAAAGGAGAAGGGTATTGAAGGAAGAGTTATCCTCGGATTCGTCGTTGACGCTGAAGGAAACGTAAGTGACGTGAAGGTTCTTCGTGGAGTCGATCCCGAACTTGACGCCGAGGCTCTGCGCGTAGTGAAGTCTTCTCCCAAGTGGGAAGCCGGAAAGCAGAACGGCCGCAATGTGAAGGTTACTTATACATTCCCTGTAGTCTTCCAGCTCAAGTAAGTCGTCTTCAACGACATCAAGTAAAAGTCAAAGAGGTGAGCCTAGAGAAAAAGGTTCACCTCTTTATTATTCAGGGCCCGAAGTTCTGACAATCGTTTCAAGGGTTAGATTCTCATCTCCCCTCAAATACCTTTATCCCCAATGCATCATTTTGGACAGCATTTCAAGATTCAGATTCTCACTTCCTTTGACAATACGTGAGACATATTGCTGACTGCATCCCAGCTTCTGCGCAACCGCCTGTCGGGTCCATTTCATTTCATCCATTTTCTCCAAAATCTTCATGGCCACTGTGAAGGCGTGGGAGACTCGTAAGAGGAACTCTCCCGCTAGAGGCGAGGCTTGGCCACACTCTTTCCGTACACGGTGAATTCGACAAGGCCCGGAGTGATGTCCTTGTGCCATCCGGTGATGGTCACCCTCGCGAACTGGCATTTGACCTCCTTACCCAAAGAGACATAGTCGATGATTTCGGTCTTTCCTTTCCTCTCATACACTTTGACCCACTGGTCGGCCGCACCCGGATCCCCGTCATTGACTTCTATGATATAGTCGATGGGACACTTCTCTGTGAGAGGGACGTTCTTGTCGGCATTGAGTTCCTTCCATATGATGCGGAAAGCGTCAACGTTGTAGTTGCCCTTCAGTGGAACGACATACCAGGGATTCTTGTCCTCGAGAGCCGGACGCCACCATGTGAGAATGGATTCGTCGTTCGCATAGACGGGATTCCATCCCTCGATGTAGCTCGATACGGCATAGCCCTGCCTTGCCGAAAGGATATCATCTCCGGTCTCATTGCCGTCGGCGGGATTCTCAAGAACGCCGGGAACATATTGGGGAACCTCTGAAAGATGAGGGACCACGAGATTGCCTTCAGCGTCAATCTTGGCGGGGTCGCAACCCAGCCTTCGTTCCATATCGCCCTCATAGCCGACGTTCACGGTATAGAAGCACCAGAGAGTGCTGTTGGGGCCTTCCACGATGGATCCGTGACCTCCTCCGCGAACGGTTCCGGACATTGCGTCCGCTTGAGGGATGATCTCCTTCTCCTGGAATGTGAATCCCTCCAGAGGACCGGTCGTCGACTGGTAGCATCCCATGGTGTAGGAGTCATACTGCGTTCCGGCCGTTGTCCACGTGAGGTAATATTTCCCCTTGTACTTCAGCATCCATGCCCCCTCGGGGAAACCGTTCTCGTAATCCTGGTGATGCTGACCGAAATTCTGCCAAGGGTAACGGTTGTCGTACTCGATGATGATCTTGGGCTCCGTAATGAGGCGTGTGGGATCATTCACATCAAGTTCCGCTCCACTGATATAGGGTCCCATACCCCAGTATAGGTACATCCTGCGGTCATCGTCAACGAAGATGTTGACATCGTTGTGGTCGGCGATTATCTTACCCTCCTTGGTATTCTCCTGGAAGGATTTCCCGTTGTAGGTGAAATCACCAAGATCCTTGAACGGACCTTCCGGAGAAAGAGATTCGTAGATATGCGAACTGTTCCATGCCAGGTAGAAATGCTCCACTCCACTGTCGTCGGTACGGTGCGCGATGGTCGGGGCCGTGAAATTCATATTACGTCCGTCGTCGGTCTTGAGCTGCACGAACCGCCAATCACTGAAGTCCTTCGACACCCAAAGGGATCCGTTGGTCCCGTAAAGATACCACGTGTCCTTGTAGTACATTCCGGAAGGGTCAGCCGAAGCACGGGAATCGTTCTCTGAGATATACGACACGGTTCCGTTGAAAAGGGGCTGGAAACGTGCATGGGTAGGAGAAGACGACACGTCGATATGGAATGCGAAGGGGTTCGCCTCAACTACTCCTTTGTTCCTCGTTAAGGTCCTCGCATAGTCGAGAGGAAGAGGATTCACATAGGTCTTGGCCTCACCTTTGTCGACAAGGAATTTCTGAGGTACGGGACTTGCCGGCTTTTCACTGCAGGAAGCAAGGACTGCAGCCACTGCGGCAAAGGCCGCAGCGATTCTCAAACTATTGTTTCTGAGCATACTGTATTGGTTTGGTTTGATTTGATTTGGATAGATTGCTTTTGCAACACCCTTCCCCGAATCCGGGAAAAGGATCAGTGAAGGGTTCTCGCTCCTCCGAAGGATGCGTCGAACTGCAGAAGTGCCTTGTCACGGCCGTGCCATACTTCGCACTCGTTGTCGAACGTCATAGTGACATTGTCCTCCGCGGTATAAGGCATCCAAGAGGGCATTCCCTTTACGGGGTTGGGATTTCCGGTACGGGCGAAATTCACCCAGGCTGTACTCATTATCCTCGCCAGTTCAATGGCTTCCGGGCCACCTCCGGTCTCGGTACGGTAAAGGGCGGCGTTGTTGAAGGCGAAAGGAAGATCAAGGCAGTGGCCGCTGCGCAGAGCCCCGTCAAGCACTGGAGACTCCCATCTGAAAAGGAAGTTGTAAACGGGTGCCCCGCCCTGGGCGACCTTGAGGTCACACTGGTGAAGCGCCATCGGACGGAATATCATATCGAAGTCCATAAGGTCCCTGGGCTCATAGTCGGGATAGGTCTTCGCGAACATCTCCACGTACTCGTCCACCCTGTCACCGAAACGGCTCCGGTAATATTCCTTGATGCGGTCAAGGCCGGCACCCTTCATTCCCGGGATGAATCCGCTCATCATGAATTCGGTCTTGGTGGAGCCCACCATCATGGGTATGTCCTTAGAACATTCGGGAGCCACCTCATCGAAAGGATGGGACGGAAGGAAATCCCCGTCAACGGTAGGAGCCCATCCGAAAAGGAAGGTCTTGAAGCCGTCGGCAACCGCCGTAGGCTGAACGGCCGCGATTGCCGCGACGCCTGCCTCGAGAAGGTCCTCATACGGTACGGAAAGGATTTCATCGATGTTTGAGGGTTTGATTCCCAGGATCCTGGCCGTCTCCTGCCCGATGAGGCGGGAGTATTTCTGTTCCATCACCCTTGCCTGGGATCCGCTGTGCACGATGGCCTTGTGGAAAAGTCCCTTCGCCGAAGGGGTGGCCAAAAGGGTGGACACCTTTCCGCCACCTCCGCTCTGTCCGAAGATGGTGACATTGGAAGGATCACCTCCGAAAACGGATATATTCTCCTTCACCCACTCGAGAGCCTTCACTATGTCCTTCATTCCGAGATTGGAGGAGTTCGCCCACTTTCCTCCGAAGGCGCTCATGTCCAGGAAACCCAGCACATTGAGACGGTGATTCACGGAAACGACGACTACGTCTCCGCTCTCGGCGAGATTCCTGCCGTCATAGGCGAGCTGCTCATGGGATGATCCGTCATTGAAGCCGCCTCCGTGGAGCCATACCATCACAGGACGCTTCTTTCCGTCATTCACTCCGGGAGTCCAGACATTGAGGTTCTGGCAGTTCTCGTCCGGATAACCGTCGTCCCAGTCCATGGAGAATGCCGACTCGTCGTTGTACCATCCGTTCCTTACCGGATGAGGTGAAACCGGGCCGTAATGGCGGCAGCTTCTGACGCCCTCCCAACTGTCGGGAGATTGGGGCTCCATGAAACGGGAAGCCTTGGCGTAAGGTATACCTTTATAAATATATATTCCGCCGTCGATGTATCCGCAGATCTGACCCGAAGAAATGGAAATGGTCGAAGCGGAAGCCGATGTGATGAGTTCGCGACTGCCTTCGGGAGCGGGAGCACCCGAAGAAGAGCTTCCTCCGCACGAACAGAGAAAAAGCGACGCTGCCACCAGGGCAGAGAAAATACAGATGAATTTATGCATGGCGATGTCGGTTATTGTTTTCCGATACGAAAATAGTGACAAATATTCTCTCCGGCAAACTCCACCGAACCGAAAAACAGTATGAAAAAGAAAATACACATCCCGTCAACAAATCCTTTTCTGCTCAAACCATCTTTTGACGATCAGGAAAAACTTTGAGACGATATCGCACAACGAAAAGGAGGCATATCGGCTAAATTAGCATCGTGAGAAAATCGTTCCGCATAGCTGCCGTCATGGTCCTTTTCGCAGCGGGTACCGCCAGGGTATCCGCCCAGAAAGCGTCGGAATGGTTCCTCCCCGACATCTCGTCTTCGACATACATAATCGAGGACTACAGGGCTGATACGGGAAAATTCTCCACCCATCCCCTTTCGGCTATAACCGCCTCCTTCGGACGGGGAACATCCTTCGAATTCACCGCCTCGTACGACATCATAAAGTCAAAGTTCATGGGGCTGGAAGGATACCTGAAGATCCATCCCGCCTTGAACATCCGCGCCGGAATCCAGCGGATGCCCTTCCTCCACGAGACGACCTATTCCCCGAGGATACTCGAAGCTGTGGGATTCTCCCAGGGGGCGAGCCTTCTGGGCGGATACTCCGGAGACATAACCGGCATAAACTCCCGAAGCCGTGACTGCGGAATCCTCCTCGAAGGTGTACTCATTTCCGAGGGGGAAAGAGCGGTACTCCGTTACTGGGCGGGAGTTTTCAACGGCAACGGATACTCCTTCTCCGACAACAACCGCGCGAAGGACTTCCAGGGGAAGATACTCTTCGCCCCGTGGAAGAGTATCAGTTTCACTCTCGGAGTGATGAAAGCCAAATACTCCCCCATCGGCGAAGACGGGAAAGCGGACGGGGACCTTCTCCTCCGCCGTGACCGCATAACGGCCGGCATATGGGGAGACTGGGGAAAGTGGTACCTTCGCGGAGAGAACATCTTCGGATGGACCGGCGACTCCCGCAACGAATGCGCCTTCCTCATGGGAGGATACCGTCCCACGGAAAACACCGCCATCGGAGCCAGGATGGACTACAGCAACGCCGACATCGGTTCCTCCACCCCTTCGGACATAATGAAGCCCCAGATATGCTTCACGCATTTCCTGAAAGGCAATGCCCTGAGTTACCGCCTCCAGTACGGGAGGACGATATTTTCGGATCCGGACAAAGAAGGCTACGGAACGGTTTCGCTGTGCGCCATCTTCCGCTTCGGCCTGTCATTGAGAAAAGACACATAGGAATGGAAACGCTGAAGGAGAAAGAAAAACAGTGAATGATTGTTCTTTTTGACGAAAAGCCATTCACCTTTCCACAAAAAATGAGTAAATTCAGCCCGATAACGCACATACAACAAACACAACATAACTGTCACAAAACCAAAACCGGAAATGATGAAAAGATTTGCACTTTTCGTGAGCCTTCTCGCGATAGCGGGAAGCCTCAGCGCACAGGAGCTCACCAACTTCTCTTTCGGAAGGCAGGCTCCCGTCATCTCTCCTGAAATCCAGGCGGACAGTGTCACATTCCGTCTGAAAGCCGACTACGCCACCATCGTCAAACTCAACGCCTCATGGATGGGTGCCATGGGCGGTACCGTTGACATGAAAAGAGGCGAGAACAACGTATGGTCAGTCAAACTCCCTCTCCCCTCTCCCGAAATCTACACCTACAATTTCGTGGTGGACGGAGTTTCGGTCAACGACCCCCAGAACATCCAGGTCCAGAGGGACGGACAGCGTTTCCTCAACATGCTGATCGTTCCCGGCAAGAGGACCGAGAATTACGGTGAAGCGAACAAGAGGGGAACCGTCAGGTACATGTGGTACGACAGCGCCCTTCTCGGTTCGAACCGCAGGATGGTGGTCTACACCCCCTACGGATACGAGACTTCACCCAAGGAGAAATATCCCGTACTCTATCTCCTCCACGGAGGCGGCGGTGACGAAGAGGCCTGGACTTCGATGGGAAGGGCCGCCCAAATTCTCGACAACCTTATCGAGAAGGGTCTCGCGAAGCCTATGATCGTGGTCATGCCCAACGGTAACCCCGGACAGCAGGCAGCCGCGACCCTCAATCTCCCCACAAAGCAGGTCCAGATGCAGGATGCATACGTGAAGAGCCTCGTGACCGAGATCATCCCCTTCATCGAGAAGAACTTCAGGGCAATCCCCAAAAAGGAATCAAGGGCAATCGCAGGTCTTTCGATGGGTGGCGGACATACCCTCAGCGCAAGCGGACTTTATCCCGGAACCTTCGGATACATCTGCCCCTTGAGCATCGGATCACAGCCTTCAGAGGAACTCAACAACCGTCTCCAGGGAATCAAGAAGGCCGGGTACAAGCTCTACTGGTTCGGAGTAGGCAACACCGACTTCCTCTACCAGAGCGCCCTCTCGCTTGACAAGGCCCTCACCGACAACGGCCTCGAGCACACCTTCTTCGTAACCGACGGAGGACACACCTGGGCCAACTGGAGGAACTACCTCGACACCTTCTCAAGGCTTCTTTTCAAATAGAAAACTACTGCATAATAAAATACTGAAATGAAGAAACTCGCAATCATTGCAGGACTTCTCGCGATAGCGGGAACCCTCAGCGCACAGGAACTCACAAACTTTTCATTCGGAAGGGGTGCGGCTCCCGTCATCTCCCCCGAAATCCAATCTGACAGCGTCACCTTCCGTCTGAAGGCTGACTACGCCACCCAGGTCACCATGTACGGATCATGGCTTCCCGGATACGGAGACCAGATCCAGATGAGAAGGGGCGAGAACAACGTCTGGTCCGTCAAACTTCCCCTCCCTTCCCCCGAAATCTACACATACAACTTCTTCGTTGACGGAGTGTCCGTGAACGACCCCCAGAACGTGCTTGTACAAAGGGACGGAACCCGTTACCTCAGCATGCTGCTCGTTCCCGGAGAGAGGAGCGAAAACTACAACGAGGCCTCGCACAGGGGAACGGTTTCACATCCCTGGTATGACAGCAAGATCCTCGGCATCAACCGCCGTC